>Ga0307992_1001921_pt1 | contig 12052 bp, 10 predicted proteins | sample EllFjometagen133_FD_203162 | JGI IMG/M metagenome (GOLD analysis project Ga0307992, IMG submission 203162) | Marine microbial communities from Ellis Fjord, Antarctic Ocean - #133 | ecosystem: Environmental > Aquatic > Marine > Unclassified | place: Southern Ocean | collected 2014-10-08
CCATATATAAATCTCCTGTTGTTTCATTGGCTTTTTGAATCATCAACCAACCTTGAGCAAAACGAGACAAACTCTCTTGCTCAGAAATCCCCTCATTTTCAGCCATAGCATTTAAAGCTGCAAAAACACTTACTAATTCTGCCTGATCAAAATACTTATTAATTAAAGGCAAAATATCTCCCCATGTTTTTTCATTCCAACTATCAATTACCAAATCCCTCAAACCCCGAGTGTTTTTTTCTAATTCATCGAGTAATTTATCTTTGTTAATTGAGGATAAATTATTACGATTTTGATGAAAAATATTAAATGTTTTTTGCAATTGAGCAATTAATAGTTTCTCTGATTTTCTTTGATGAAAAACGGCTTTTAATTTTTTTGCATCATCTCCTCTGGCTCTTAATAGTTCTTTTACAATTATATCTAAATCATTTTGATCTTTTATAATAGGCGCAAGGCCAAGGGATTTCTGCGTAAGATCTAAATTTTCAAACATAGAAAGAATTTCTAAATCTTCGGCAACTTTTGTTCTATCAATATTCTCATAAGTTAAAATTTCAGACATATAGCGTAAGCAAATACGTGGATAAACACGGGCGAGTAGAAAATCATAGATACCTGAAATCCGATGTTTTAGATCATTAATTAGCGGAGCATGCTTTGCCTTTTTAACATGATCGACAGACACATCACGAATTAGCCTTGATTGGAATATTTGTGTTTTAGTTGCAACAATTTGATCGTTTATTCCAATAATCCAATGCACCGGAACTTGTAAAGCTCTTAACCGATGCAAATTGTCTATTTTAAATGCCTTTAATCTTAGAGCAATTTCGCGCAAAGAGGTTTCCGCAAAATTCTCCATATAATCAATCACTGCAACTTTTAAATCAGGGTTAATTACCGTCATCGATACGATAGAATCAATTATTTTTCTAAAATAAGTGTACCTATAGCTAAAAAGTAAAACTTCATTTATTTGCCTACTTATAATTCCTTTTTTTTCAGAACCTAATTTTTCTAATAAATTTACGATTATCTTATAAAGAATTTCTGCTTCTTGTTCATTCCATCGACCTAAAAAACTTCTAAAAGGATTAGCGAAGGTTGTAGAAATAAGGATCAATCCATCAACAAAATTTTGCACATCAATACTCTGCGTTATCTGCGGCAAGTTACTTACTTCCACTCCTCCTTTACTATACCCAATAGTTACAATATTTTCTAAATGCAGTTTATGAGCTACGGCTTTTAAATCTCGTATTGCATTCTTAATATCCGGATCGCTTTTATCTTGGCTTGCTCCGGACTTTCCGTGACCACGGCCATCCATAGTTATAATTTTGGCCCAATCCTCAAACCAGCTAAGCATTGTACGCCAGGTAGTTGAATTCTGGGTAATCCCGTGTAAAAAAAACAAGCTTAAGGCACTTTGCTTATTTCCGCCATAAATATAATGGATACGCGTCCCATCTTCGGATTGGACATCACTATCATCAGTATTTAAAAAATCATGGATATCTTCCTTCATCTCTTCTGGAGTAGTTTTACCAATACTACTTTGCGCTAAACCAACTATTTCTAAAACATCATTAAGGGGATCTCTAATAAATTTACCCACAATATCTTTTTGTATTACCTGAGTTAGCGTTAAGCGTTGATATTTTTTTACTAAACCCAACAATTCTATTGCTTTTTTATCTTTTTGTGGAAATTTTTCTAAATTGTCAATAATTATTTTTTTCTGCTTTTCTTTTAATTCCTGAAAATACAATAATGTCCTGCCCATAGATTGAGATTTAGTATGGAAAAACAATCTATTAACTGCATAGACATAACAAAATAATTTAAATTCAAAATCAACACTCTCATCCCCGAATAATTCCTGCGACCAAAGCACTATTCCATTTGGTAAGATTCTGGGAAAAATTTGATCAATTGGTTTTCTTACATGATATAATCTAATAGTGTCTAGTAACCGCATACCGGCTAAAGAGACTAATTTTTTTTCAGCAAAATTATGTAAAATAATTTCAAAGGATTTTTCCCGTTTAATACATTCTTTTCTTAATGAAAAAAATAATCCCTCATAATATGCACTTTTTTGCGTTTTATCTCTTTGTGTTTCATAGCTTTTTTTAATGCTTTTTGAAAATAACCGACAATTTGATCTTAAATAATGCGAAATTTCATAAAGTTCAAATAGTTCATGAGGATCAGTTTGCGAAAACTTTAGGTTGCTAAAATCTGCAGCAATAGTTTTAAATTCAGTCTGAAAAGGACTTATATTAATTGCTACTTGAGGAGACAAGCATGTCATACTTTGAGGATTATTCAGAAATTGCACATTGGAACCAAAAACAATGCTTTCTGTTAAAAAAACAGATAATAAAATCATTGCAATTGAGCAAATAGTCTTTTTAGCATTAAGCTCTGATATATTTATCATTAAGACTCCAATATTATTAGGAATTAAAAGAGATTGCAATTTATACCATATTTTTCAATTTTTATCAATATTACCAGAAATATGTCTACTATCTAAATCAGTTAAATTAAATGCTCTAAATAGGTTAGGACGTCTTCTCCTATATTGGGATTGAAGTTAGCAACCGCATTCTCAGCTGCAAAACAACAGTATAATTATTAATTTACAAAGTATCTTAAACATATCCTCACATTGTCTTTTTTTCGTATAACAGACAATAAAACAATTTAAATCAATGTAAAAGTATATCATGCTAAACACCTTTTTGCAAGGCAGCATGATAAAATTTATTCTACTTTAAACTATTGAAAGTAAATAAGTTACGTGCATAATGCAGAAATGGGCAAAAAAAAGGGAGATGCGAAGAACGGGGGAAGTAGGGGTCTTCTCTAAACGTCTTATAAAATAAGAACGTCTAACTTCGCATCCCCAAAATAATCTCATTTAAAAACTATTTAATATTTAATGTAAAAGCTCTAACAATTACTGAACGGATTGTAAGTATATCATAGCTTTTTGAAAAATACAAGGTTTGGGGAAATTTTTTCTAAATAACTCCAGAAAAAGGAAAATGACCTTTTTTTATGAAAAATACCAGATAGAGTTTTCGATCTACTAAGCTTTTTAATCACCTTGGAAGGGGGTGAACCCAAAAGGGGGGAAACTTCGTTTCCCCCTATGGGAAAAACTCCCCAAAGGGAGTTTTTTGGTGCAGCGTGACAAAGTCACTCCTTTTTAAGAGGTACAGATTTTTAAAGAAGATGGGGATAATATTCCCCTTCTTCTTTGACTAAAAATTATTCCCTTTGGAAGGGAGTGCATCCAATAGGGGGAAACTTCGTTTCCCCCTATGAAAAAAACTCCCAAAAGGGAGTTTTTTGGCCTGTGCCATCCGTAGCTCTGCATTATCAGAGCGTAGGATGGTGCGGAGAGAGGGATTTGAACCCTCACGAGATTGCTCCCACTAGCCCCTCAAGCTAGCGTGTCTGCCATTCCACCACCTCCGCATTGGAAGCATAATAATTCTTCTATTTATACCATGAAGCACAATAAAATTCAAGCAGGAAGTTTTTATCAAGAGACTAAAATCCTTGTAAACCATCTTACAACCCCAAGGATTGTAAGATGGTTGTTTCCCCTTTTGGAATTCTTAGCTTATATTTCCTTTGGGTGGTTTTTCTTTTCCACACTTCTTTTTGCCAACAAAAAGAAGTGTGGGCTGGGGGTCGTTTCATCGGGGACAAGCATCGCCCCTACCTCAAACAAAAAATAGTTTTTCAAACTTTTATGGACGACCCTCTAATTCCCGAAATTATTGCTCTTCTACAGTAGCTCCAGAACCATCAAAATTATAACGTATTTCGTATCGTTTCTTTTTATTATATAAATTATTATAATAAGCCTGCTGTTTTGCTTGGTATCTAATCATTTCTTTTTGCTGACGTCGAACTGTAATCTTTGAGTAATACTCTTCAACTATCGCCGATTGTCTTTGCTCGAACTCAATTTGATCCTTTCGATCTTGACACCCTTGGCTTTCTTTATTTAAATCAACTTTCCGTCGAATACCTTCAATATCTTGAATTGGCACATTAATTCCTAATTCTTTGGCTTTTTTTATATTTTCCAAGGCTCTCTCATAGTTTTTTTTATTAAGATAAGTAAACCCTCTAAGATAATAAGCCAGAGAATCCCCGGGATGAATCTTTATAGCTGCAGTGCCATCAAAAATTGTCAAATCAAAATTCCCCAGATCAAAATAAGCACTTGCCCTGGAGTTATAATAAATACTCTTGCTAGAATTAATTCTTATTGCTTTTGAATATTCTGCAATGGCTTCGTTAAACATCCCTTTGCGGTCATAAACTCCCCCAAGAAAATAATGAACCTCGTCATCATTGAAGTTGAGAGCAATAGCTTTCTTATATTCAGTAATGCCTGCATCAAGCATCCCTTTATCTTCATACGCGCCCCCAAGATTATTATGCACATTGGCATAGTTGGGATTAATAGCAGTGACTTTCTTATACTCAGCAATGGCTTCAGCAAACATCCCTTTACCGTGATGATAAGCTAACCCAAGGTTATAATGTGTATTGGTATCGTTAGGATTGATTTTTATGGCTTCTGTGTAATCAGCAATTGCTTTATCAAAATCACCTTTTCCTCGATAAGCATGTCCTCGGCTACTTAAGCCATCAATAGGATTAATTTTTATAACTTCTGTAAAATCCAAGATAGCTTTATCAAATTCTCCCTTTTTCAGATAGCCAAGTCCTCGGCTGCTTAAAGCCAATAATAGGGATTCATGCACTCCGGCTAAATTTGAATCAATTTCTATCGCCTTCTTGTAGTCATTAATCGCTTGATCAAACTCATCTTTGCTGTAATACACATTTCCTCTAAACCAATATGTAAAAGCATTCAAAGGTTGTTGTTTTATTGCTATATCATAATCAGTAATAGCGTTACTGTATTGTTTTTAAAATAGTACGCCAACCCCCTCCCGAAAAAAGCTAAAGTTAATTCAGGGTTATTTTTTATAATTCTCGTGAACTCGACGATAGATTCATCATACTTACCCCCCCCCACGCAATAATTCGAAGCTTTTTTTAAGGATTCTTCTATATTCTGAGCATAAATATAGTCGTTAACTAGAAAACTTATTAAAAAAATACTTACAATGAAAATGAATCTTATATATTTATGAGCCATTTTATCCCTCTTATTTTGATCATTAGTTTATATTCCTATCATTTCCTCTATACTATCGTTTGAAAATTGTGGGGTATCTTCTTCTACAACATATTCTATTTTTTTTGTCTTGTAAAGTTTTTTCTCTCTTACTAATTGTTGAGCAGAAGCAGTATCAAATAAAGCAATATTCTTTCCTTGACTATCCAAATAGCTATCATAAGCAACCCCATCATAATCTTTACTTTTAATTATGCAGGTTAAATATTGAGTGAATATATATTTAACGTGTTCTTCATAGTCTTCCATTGGCGCAGAGAAATTAAGACTTATTAGTTTGGAAATTGATCTAACATTAATATCGACTATACTATCAATAGCATTCTTCGTTAAATCCAAGAGATTTAATTCCCGAACAGTCACAAAGGGAACTAAAGTAATGTAGGCTCCCTTCCAAGGACGCATCTCAGCTAAAGCTGTTTGCCAAGCAGTAGCTAAATAAAGACACATTATTCCTGAAAAAGAAACTCTGCCACCTTTGGCCTTTTCTGGATCAGGCGCATCCATACGATCTGTTGAAAGAGGGCTGTAACTCAATCCAACTTTTTCGTACCCTGTTTGAGCTCTATATAATTTTGTTCCAGTTTCTATTGGATACCCTTTATTTAATCCTTCAAAAATGGAATCCAAGATTTCTTGACATTCATAAGACAGAACAACTCTATTGTTATATTCTATATAAGTTTGTAATTTAATAATTTTTGCCCAAGCACTACGGCTTGCTTGTTTAATTTTTTCTGCTTCATTCATCTTACATTTTCTCCTATAACAATTAATATACACCTATTCCTTTTATCTCTTACTTCTCTTTAAAGATTAGCATTATGGGAATAAAAGTCAATGAAAAAGCTCTAACTATCGCTTAGTTACCCCCCCCCGGGGATGGACTCTGGGTTGTTTCCCCTTTTGAAATTTTTAGCTTATCTTTCTTTGATTTAGATGTAGGGGCGAAAACACGATGTTGCAGTGCCGTAAGGCAGGACTGCCTTTTCGGCAATTCATCACACCTTGGCGTGATGAACCCCTGGACCTAAATCATTAGAAATATGCAAAAATTTCTTAGGGGTGGTTTTTCTTTTCCATACTTCTTTTTGCCACCAAAAAGAAATATGGGCTGGGGGACGCTTTATCGGGGGCAGGCACAGCCCCCTGCTTCAAACGCGCACCCTGATATCAATTAGTATTTTCATATTATTATTTCTGAATCGGGCATCGTCTCGGACTGGGGCAAGCCCAGCCCCTACAGGTTCTTGTATTATTTTACCAAATATGCACGCGTGATTTTTTGCACAGGAACCATATACAACCCCCGGGGTTGTAATATGGTTGTATTCTTTCATCGGATTGGTTTTCGTTGAGGAACCTTAAGACCACCCCCGGGGTGGGAGTTGGGTTATAATAGCTTAGAGGCAATGATATCATAATAAAGTATTCCTTTTTTACTTAACCTACATTTTTTACTTGAGCTTACAATTAATTTCTCTTGTTCCAGTTCTTTTAGCTGACCCAATAAATCTGAATCTGCCCTAATACCGATGTTTTTTTCCACAGTCTCAAGTGAAAAACCTCTCAAAAGCCTTAAATTAAGGATTATTGTTTCAATAAGCCTTTCTCTATGCCCTAATCTCTCCTGATTATATCTTCTGAACTTACCGGCTTTTGCCTGCTGTATATATTTATATATGCTTTTTACTTTAGCAAACCGCAACCCATTAAGGTACGAATATGCCCCGGCTCCTAAGCCAATATATTCCTTGTTTCTCCAATATATAGAATTATGTATTGATTCTTGATCTCTTAAGGCAAAACTTGATATTTCATAATGAAAAAATCCCGCTTTAGTCAGTTTTTCACAGCCAAGCCGATACATTCTTGCCTGCAAATCATTGCCGGCTACCTCAAGATTATTCCTTATACGGTAAAGAGGCGTTCCCTTTTCAATTTTAAGATCATAAAATGAAACATGGGCAATCCCGGTATTCAAAAATCTATCCAAATCATTTTCCCAGTCATTTAAGGTTTGTCCGGACAGGCCATAAATAAGATCAATGCTTACCTTCTCAATACCGACTTTCTTTACCAGTTTTATAGCATTTAAAGCATCATCCGCGGTATGGGCGCGTCCTAAGAACATCAAACTTTTATCATCAAATGACTGCACCCCCATACTTATTCTATTTATTCCGTTTTTTTTATATAGAGAAAGTTTTTCCCAAGAGATACTCTCAGGATTTGCCTCTATTGTCACTTCCCTGAGCCCGCTGAGATCAAAATTAGATCTGACCTCAGCTAATATATGTCCGATATCCTCTGCTTCTATCAAAGAGGGTGTTCCGCCGCCAAGATAGATTGATTTAACAATATGCCTTGAGCAGTTCAAAGCTGAAATCCTAATATCCTCTAAAAGCGCCTTCAAATAAGCCTTTATCTGCTTTTTACCCTCAGGAACAAGGGAATTAAAATCGCAATACGCGCATTTTTTAACGCAAAAGGGAATATGTATATACAATCCAATAGGTTTCATAATTAAGTAGACAGTTCTTTCTGTTACTTGCTGTTACTAACTATTAAAAATAGTTACTACTTTTTAGTCTTATAATTGTAGCTTGGAGTTGAGTGTTTATTTAGTTTAAGGTGGCGGTAAACGGTAGCGATGCCCGTATCGTCTTTCGGTATCGGTTGCGTCCTTATTGTTTGTTTTTTACGAAACCGTTAAACACAACCGAAACGGGCTGCGCGACCGCTTAACTTTTCAATTCGTCTCGCATCCTTCGTTCTAGTGAACGAGCGCGGAGGCGTACATAAATGTACGCCTCACAAGTAAGTTCGCAAGTAACGCAGTAGATGTGCATTTTTCAACAGCCCCTAATCTCCAAACTCACTCTGCCAATCACGTTCTAATACATCCAAATCAACATAAAGAGCATCTTTAACTGCTTTGTAAATGCTATCACCTTTTTTTAAATTTTCTAAGAGAGTCTTCATGTCATGCATAGATGACCTGTTAATAATATAATCTATAAACGATTCTGATTGAGCATATACCAGCTCAATACGATTAGGGGAAAGAGAAGACAATTTACTTAAATCCATAGTACCCATCCGATCCAGAGTGAATAAAGTTTTATTTTTAAAAGCCTTTTTTAAAAGCTTTCTTCTTTCTTTACGCATTTGTGGCGTTTTGAATTTTTTTGCCGCATACTCAGCCAATCCCTCATTAAGCCAAAGAGGTACCCGCTCTCCACCTAATATGCGTATAAGCACATGCGCATATTCATGGTAGAGAACTGCCTTTGTATAAATCTTATTTTCAATCAGGTTTTCACCAAACCGAATTTTTCCATCATATGTCCCGGCAGCCCAATCTGGGAAATAATCTAATTTATTCAATCTATTTTTCGGATAAATAACCACAGATACCGTAGTTCTAGGATAAAGATCATAATCCTGCCCTACTTCCCGGTAAGCATTGCGCAAGATTTCCGCTGCCTCATCAGCCAAATCCTGTTTATCTATACCTTCAAATTTAAGTTTAAAATTTTCAATTTCTTTGATGCTGAAATTTCTTTCTGTTTCATGATCATTCTCCATTTTTTCAAGTTTAATGCGCACATTATATAAGCTGGGGTTGAGATCTAAAGCCTTTTTCCAGTTTTCTTTTGCTTTGTAATAATTATCTCTGGAATAAGCAATCTCTCCCTTAATAACATATAAATATGGGTTCTCGCCATCAAAACGCTCGGCATTGACAAGCATCCTCTCGGCATTATCATATTCACTTTTACGGATAAAATTATCCGCCCAAACAAGATATATCGCAGCTAAATTTTTTTTCAATATAGGCTCATCAGGGAAATACTCAACCGCTAATTTAAGACACTGCACTGCGTTGCGAAAATTGCCAGCACCCTTAAGCTCAAGACCATAACTATTATAATAAACTGCCAGAGTTTTCTTTATTACCTCCTCATCTGGGGCAAGGTCAAAAGACCGCTCTTCGCTGTCTATCGCCTCCTCCCACAAGCCCTCATCCGCTAATTCTTTGGCCCGGTTATGATACAATACACTAAGCTCTTGCCTTATCTGTTCATTATATGGATCATGAGTGATTCTTTTTTCATAATCCTTTATCAATGGCTCCAGCCCGCTTACTTCTTCAGAAAACAGAATTCCAGGACTGATAAGAACAAGGCCTAGAAACAGCAAAACAAATAAAATAAAAACTATATTTGGTTTAAATCCCACAAAACTTCCTCCATTACCGCATAAACTAAACCTTGTGCTTTATCTTAGCAAACGATTGACAGTTATCTTTTTTGCCCTTTTTTTTAAAGCAAGCAAAATAGCTTTATTTGAATCATTTGGTTTTATATTTACGCCTTTAACCGCATCTATAAGCAGTCCAACACGAAAACCTTTTTTTAATGCGTCTAAAACAGAAAATTTAACACAATAATCAGTAGCCAAACCTCCGATAAGCAATCTCTGTATCCGTAATATCTTAAGTAAGTCAAGCAGGCTAACGCCCTGGTCATTTACAGAGTCAAATGCAGAGTACCCATCAATCTCCGGGTCCATGCCTTTTGAAACAATTACTGTATTTTTCGGGAGATTTAGCTTAGGATGGAATTGAGCCCCTTTAGTCAATCGCACGCAATGACGTGGCCATGAACCGCCAAACTTTTTAAAATGCCTGGTCTTCTTTGGATGCCAGTCTCTAGTTGCAAAAACAGGTACTTTCTTATTTTGGCACAAGTTTATATATTTATTTAAAACAGGTACTATCCTATCCCCTTCGGGCACTGCCAGTGCGCCACTGGGACAAAAATCATTTTGAACATCAATGATTATCAGAGCCTGCCTTAACCTCATATAAGTTCATCCTGCCTATAAGTTAACTTTATCAACAAAAATTACTTTTATCCGCACCGCATAAAGTACAAGTCCATGAATCCGGAAGCTCTTCTAAAGTAATATTGCTATTATTTTCTGAATCATATATATAACCGCAAGCTTCACATTGATATTTTGCCACTATCCCAGTCTCTCTATTTTATTAAGTTAGTTAAAAATCCTCTATTTAAAGTCTTTTATCTTTTCCTCAAACATGGTCTTATGCTTTTTTTCTTGGGCAATGATTTTATCAAATTCTTTTTTTGTTGATCCGCTGCTTATTTTCTCTTTGCACTGTGAATAAAAAGCTATCGACTTATCCTCGATTGCAACTCCCAGTTTCAAAGCCCTAAGACTGTCTGTAATCGCCTGATCCAGGTTTTCAATGCTTTTATATGGCTGGAAAATCCCGAAATTCATGCTTCCTAAAAACTCATTGTCCTCTATGGCCTCATCAAGAGTCTCCTGTAATTCACTGCACACAGATTCAAAAAATTTAAGATAATTGACTTCATCCTTAACCATAAACTCAAGCATTTATATGATTTTAGCATTAGTTTGCTTATCCATTAATTTTTTATAAAATCTAATACCTTCTCTTTCAATATTACACGCTATTTTATAAGCCTCTTCTTCATTAAAATCGGTTATCACAAGTTTCCCAGCCTGATCTGCTATTTTCATATTTAACCCACCCCCAAGTATTATAATTTTTATTTCCTTGCATATATCTAAGCAATAAACACAAATTACTAAATACTGAATTTTTCTTTTAAAAACTTGATTTGCTTTTTAAAATTTTCCTTTTTACCCTCAGCGGCATCTCTTAAAAACACTTTTAAAAAAGCCAGGACAATCTCCGGATTAAACTGCGTTCCGGAATTTTCAATTAATTCCATAACTGCATCATCTTGGCCCAATGCATTACGATAGGGCCGCAAAGATATCATAGCATCATAAGAATCCGCAACAGAAATAATCTGCGCCCCAAGAGGGATATCATCAAGCAATAAACCTGCCGGATATCCCTTGCCATCCGGACGTTCATGATGACACTGTATAATAGGCAATTCAGATTCCATGTATTTAATTCTTTTGAGAATTTGGATACTTATCAGAGGATGTCTTTTTACAACTTCATATTCTTCCGCTGTAAGTTTGTCCTCCTTAAGAAGAATACTTTCCGGAATACCAATTTTTCCGATATCATGAAGCTGCGCAGCATCTGAAATTAACTCAACTTGCTCAGATGATAATCCAAGTTCTACGGCAATCTGAGAAGAAAAAGTAGCCACATTAACCGAATGCGTCTTAGTATAAGGATCCTTTGCCTCTAAAGCCGCGATCAGGGCCTTTGCGGATTCCATATACAATTTTTTGCTGGAATCCGCCAGAGTTACCATCTGCTCTTCAATCACACTCACCTGATCCCGCTGTTTTGCTAAAATAGTATCTGTACTTTTTTTTGAAAATTCCCGATAAGCAACAACAGTATTTCGCCCTTTAGCTTTCGCTTGGCAAACCGCCTTATCGCAAAAATTTAACAATTCCTGCGCAGATTTGGCTTCGTCTTCTTTTAAACTTGCTATCCCTACACTTATTGTTGCTCTACCTGAAAGAGCTTCTTCCTTGAATAAATGCTCCCCTATTTCCTGTCTTAAATTATTTGCCAAAAACATTCCATTTTCGTAGCTACTATTAACAAGCGCAATTGTAAACTCATCGGCTTCATTCCTTCCAAGCACATCCTTAGGTTTAATCTTACCTTGTATGATTTTACTTATTTGTCTTAATACGAAATCTCCAAAATTATGCCCAAGATTATTATTAATTATTTTAAAATAATCGATATCAACGATTATAATAACCAGCGTCTTATTTTCACTTTTAGCTCTCAGAACTCAAGCTCCAAACATT
>Ga0307992_1001922_pt1 | contig 12044 bp, 6 predicted proteins | sample EllFjometagen133_FD_203162 | JGI IMG/M metagenome (GOLD analysis project Ga0307992, IMG submission 203162) | Marine microbial communities from Ellis Fjord, Antarctic Ocean - #133 | ecosystem: Environmental > Aquatic > Marine > Unclassified | place: Southern Ocean | collected 2014-10-08
TTTTCGCTTTAAAAAGTACTTCCTTATCCTGAATTAAACGAAGTCGACGTTCTGCCTCGCGGAGATTGCCTGTACCAGTGGCGATTGTCTTCTCCCTCCCGCCTGGGAGCCGGATACGGATGTAGTATTTGTTATGTTTTTTTACAAGTGTGGCCATCAATGATTCCTGCTCCCACCAGTCCAATTCTCTCTAGCATTCCTTTTAATCATTTTTTAAGCTCATCAACTATAGACCAATATCCCCCGCTGGCTGATCCCACTCTCTTCAATCTTCCAAACTCCTGAAGCTTTTTTAGATTCCGCTCTATGGAGCGTGTCGTAACGCCAATGTGCTGAGAAAGAATTTCAATCGTTACCTTCGAATTATTGCGGATTTCTTTTAGAATTTTCTCCGACGTTTTCTCCGACGTTTTCTCCGACGTTTTCTCCTTTACCGTCGGAGTAATAATCTCATTTGAATGGATGGGCAGTCGAACCAAAAAAGAACTGCGATCCTCATCTGTTTCAAATTCAGGTTTTCCAGAACCGTTTTCTTTCATCACCTTTAAGATCTTTGATATCCCTGTGGAACGACCCTCAGTGAGATCCAGTTCTTTCAGAAATTCGCCAATCCTTCGATTACGGTACCTTCGACAAACAGCACGACCCGACTGGAGATCAGGCATCCGGATAGACCGGTCCGGACCAGGGAAGCTTAGAACCACCAGATCTTCAGGAGTAATCCGGATCTCAATTGGCTCTCGCACTTCATAGGACCGATGATACACAGCATTGACAACGGCTTCTTCTACAGCAGCATACGGAAAATTCCAAAAACGCTCAGCTTCAGCTCTGTCATCATGCTTGACGACAGTTTGTTTGAGGTAATTGGTTTGGATATAACTAAGGGCATCACGGGTGATATGAGCAAGAGGGCCCTCAAATATTTTCTCCTCAAAACGATCTCCCCCAGCTCCTTCAGGGAACCAGACAACATCAATTTGGGTTGCTGGAAAGAACTGCCTTGGATGATCATTGAAAAATAAGAGACCTACGTTTTTCGGCATAACTGCTTCGTCAGACCCACCAACAACATTTAAGCGCCGACCTAGGATCTCAGTATCGAGCTCTGCTGCCTGACCAACAAGATCACTATTCACTTGCTGCAAGAATTCAGTCATCAACTGTGAGGAAAGATCTTCAACGCTTGCCGATTGACAAAAACGATCATCATGTGGAACATTCGCTGTAAGGGCAGTCAATTCACGTTCGTCATCACCCCTAGCTTCAACAGTGCTGGAATAACGGCGGATGTAGTACTTGTGATCTTTGTGACGGCTAGTGACATGTTTGGGAGCTTTATAGGGTCTATTTTCCCCTCCGGGGATCCATAAAACAATAAGATTTACTCCCTCATATTCTTCAACACTTAACACGGGAAAGTAGGCGGGCTGGATCAGGTTGCAGAAGCCCAAGAGTTCTTGTTGGATTTTGTCGAGTTGGTTATCTGCTAACCCTTCAGGTGGGAATATGGGCACACCATCATCGTCACAATTCTGACCAATTACGATGTAACCGCCACCCAAGTTTTCAAAGTCATTAGCAAAGGCACCAATGGTGCGAACGATCGGATCAGGATTCCACCCGGCCTTGTACTCGATACGATCGCCCTCAACTTTGCGTTGACGAAGCAGATCTTCCAGATTGATGGGGAGCTTAGAACTCATAAAATCTCTATGTAATTATTAATCAATAATGACTTCTCACATTCTACCATATAAATGCATCATCATCCAATTCTTTTTATCTAAAAATATTCCGTTTCTGACTTGTTGGACGAGATTGCGAACTCACATGAAAAATAGCCTACAATCTAATCAGCCATTGTAGCCCTATGTGGTAATGTGTTTCTAATTATTCCTTTGAGTTCTGTCACTGCATTGCCAAAGTTTTCCTTGCTCCATTTCACAGTCGTCAAATGATTGGTATCAAAGTGAGTTTTCACATCATCAAACTTTGATTCTTCACAAAGATATATCACTGGGATCCCAAGTCCTTCAGCAAACCCAGCCTCCCAATACGCGCCTCTATTCTCATCGGTCAAGTCTGAAATCATAAACGCTGACCTTCTAATCTTAGAGCGAAGTTGGTCATCAATTAACCCCGCCTCAAGAATCTCATTTAGCAACCTCAAATCAAAACCAGTCTGTTTAACGGCTAGTTTGAGAGAGCTATTGTAAAGCCCCATGAGGATATCATTTCCGTAGGACATAGCCATGAAAGCTAGTTTAGAATCTATATCGGTTAACTGTAACTTGTTGTAGTACTGCCAACCCTCAAACGTCATATTTATCTTTAACAACTTGTTAACATTGACTTCAGGCGTTACCAATTTTATCAAGCCCTTTTCATGCAGATGTTGAACAATGTATTGAACACCCGAGGCCCCACGACAGCCTACAATACTCGCTAATAGAATCGGTAATATTTTCTTTCTCTCCTCTGGATATTTGAGAGCCCTGGCCAACCAAAGAATAATATTGTCGGCTTGTTCCTGAACCATAGGCAGTTGCGCATTATCAACGATATGTCTATACCTCACGGAATCTATTTCAAAACTGGAATCAACAGAATGTCGTTGTCTGACATAATAGCTAAGGGTCCATCTCCTTTCATCGTCTTGTTTCAATTGTTCTATTAGTAACCGCGCGCTTCGTACAATCGTAAAATTTCCGCACCTTCTGCACTCGTACCATTTTGAATCATCCCCAGGTCCAGCTATACACTCTTCCAGCATGCAAATAGGACAAGATATTGACTCCATGCGTTTTCTCCTCTAGCTAATGATTGAGTTTATTGACGAAATTTTTCTTAAACACACTTACTTACCCGTTGAACAAGTACTCGTCTAACGGATGAATGTTGACCCGTATTTCACTTTCCCAGGAAAAGTGGATTTGGGGCATTCTGGCCGAATAGTTTTTTCTCTCGATCACCTTTCCATTTGTCGAGCCGCCTTTTCATCCCTCTCTTCAGAGTAGATCGAAAAGTATTTATTGGGTCACCTGTTTCTTCGATTTGTTTTTGCCAGACAACAAACCTTTGATCCACAATTTTCAAAAACAGCATTGAATAGCGCCAGAAATCAGTATTGCTGTCTGTTTTGCACATACTCTCGAACCAGTGTTGAGACCAAGTATTGCGTTCGTAAGCATACTTCGCTGCTTTTTGAGCCCGACCAATTAGCCCTTCATAATCTTCATATCGCTTCAAGATCTTATCACTAAATTCATTACAGTCAGAAAATCCAGTGACCATAATTCCTCGAGCAATTTCTGCGGGTTCAGCCTTCTTTAATTTTTCCTGTGTATACGAAATTAGTAATTGTTCCTTACCATTAAGTAGTGCTGCAATCACTTCAATCGATAGATCATAGTCTGTGACCGCATTGTCAAGGGCTTCAAATCTCAATTTATCCAATATTTGATTATGTACGCCAGCCCAAACAACCATTGATTCAAGTCTGATATCAGCGTTTGTAAAGGTAAATCGAATTAGTGGTCTGCTTCTTTTGACCAAAATAAAGAGTTTCTCAGCTTTTCTTGGATCCTTCTTTCCATATGCATACCCGAGTAAAAGTACAAGATTGTAGATAATTGGTAGCTTTTCCTTCGGCAGATTTATAAACAATTCGTACCATTTATTTCCAAACTCCTCAGAGGATGCGACCAACTTTGAAAATTCTTCGACACTAAAGTTATCAAGAATAATATGCGCATTTGCCCGGTTTAACTTTAGATCAAAGCGTTGAAATGATTGATAATTTTGCTCCTGGCGTTCTTGGAAATCCTCATTGCTCTCAGAAAGCATTCTCAAAACTTGATTCCCGGTTTTAGCCTTTTCTGTATTCTGGTCCCCTAGGTCGAAGGCAGTGGGTTCCAAACTATCCTTCTGAATTGTTTGGAGTTTGATATCGGGCAAAATAAATTTCTCCTCCAGCTTAAGAATTTCGCCAATTGAGACGTCCACTCTAGTTGCAATTTCGATAGTGGTTTCATCATTGAGAACCTGTGTTGCACGCCCATACAATCGAGTGGAGATTCGATCGAGAACTTCTTTGTGCGGTATTAATCCTTTAGCGGCTGAGTTTAGTAGTGCTATCGAACCATACCAATTTTCAAAGATATTCTCCTTCTCATTAAGCTTGGCCTCCCAGCCACTATCCATTACCAAACGAAGCAACTGTTCGTTCTCACAGCTCGCGATTAATCCAAGTATTGCTAGCTTGACTCGCTCGGATCCAGACTGAAATAGTTCAATGATTATCTCTGTGGTTTCCTCAGATATTGATATCGATGTATATTTGCCTATTTGAAGAAGTAAATACTGCTTTCGTTCATCATTTGCTTTGCATGCAGTAGCAAACAACTCATCAAACTTGGACAATTCGATTCGTTTCAGGATATCCATAAGGTCAATCAAGACATTTTCTTCCGCTCCTTCTGAGAGAAGAATCTCAATTTGATCTATCGCCTCTAAAAAGGGGAAAGCTACTAACAGTAAATACTGAGATGTCACCCAATCGTCTTGTGTAGAAGGATCTCCTTTTGCACGGGAATCCTTTAGCTCCCGCCACTTCTCTATATAGTCTTTCGCATTCTCATGCGTGAACAATGCGTTGTGATTTCGAATGCTAAGCAATCCAGCTTTTAAACTTTGAGATTCGCGGCCGACAACATCAGTGATAAGCTCTTGATGCTTGGGAATTGCAGTATTTGGCATAAATCTCGCCATGCCCTCACGTGCCATGGTAAAAAAATGATCTTCACTCCCTTGGCTGAAGTTCTGAGAAATATTTGAAACAACTATGGCAGAATAGTCTCGTTCCGTTTTCATAATATTTCCTGGTACCATAGAGGAAGGATCACACGGATCAGAAGCACAGTATGATTCAATAAGACGCCAGCCACCTATCCGATCATTGTCCTCTACAATTCTATCGATAATGGACAATGCTTCTTTTCCATCTGTTGAGTCACCTGTCGATCGAAGAATTTCAATCAAAGCCCATTCCCCAGTCTTTGAGACATTATTATTTCGTAGGGGGTAGCACCCCTTTAACAATTCTTCACGAGTTTCAACCCAATCAACAGGATTGAAACTTATCAGATCTGAAAATTCGTAATGGGGAGCTTGGAAATCTGGGTTCAAGGAATACGAAAAGCTCCAATTTATCATACTTTCTGCGAATGGCTCCAAATCCTTCCCTGCGAGAAGTAACAACGCTAGTGTTGTGAGATTTCCAATAATGCCATCCTCCTTTGGCATCCTTTTAAGAATTTCCTGCTCTGACATCGAAAGTGTTTGCAGCTTCTCCTGTATTTTCTGCTTCTTCTTTTTGACCTCATCCTCCACTTTTACTTCAGATTGTTGCATTAAATGAGAGAAAAGAGTTCTATCTAAAGATTCAGTGTAGGCGGAAAGCCAATAATTCACAATAATGGACATTTCCGTCCAGGTTTGAGGATCTCTAGATGCGAGGATCAATATTTTCTGAATCCAATCAAAGTTTGGCTTATAACCACCCTTTAGACAGAGTGATTGAGCAGCGTCTAGAAATCCCCCTGGCTTTGATTTTGCTAGGTGAGCAAGCATGCTGAATATCTTGTAGTCAGGGTTTTGAAGATCTACAAAACCACGTATAAGAACAGCCGCAAAATCATTGTCATATTGATCACTTGCTGCATTCACCACCAACGCAGAGAGTATAACTTCTGCTGTCGTATCTAGAGCGGAGATCGGGTCGAGAATGTGTTCAAATTCATGGTCAATACTTCGATTGTTTCTCTTGGCTGTACGCAGTCTTTCTATCACTGCAAAGCCAAGTGCAAAAGTGAGTCCTTCATCTTTTAGTGTGTAATGTGCTGGGTCCTCATCGATCATTTGAAAGAATCGGCCATCTGCAACTGCCCCAAAATCGTTCTCAAAAAGTTTGAGATCCTCAAGCTGTTGCTTGCTATACCTGGCGATGATTTCTTCAGCATGTTTTCTGAGTAAACTCACATAATCAGAAAATGTTTTTAACTCGCTCCCATCTCTTACGCTAATCCGTATGTGCTCAAAGAGGAGACGGCTTACACTAAGTTCATTCAAATTTGTGATGTCAGACTTACCCAAAAGATCCAGAGCAATTGCTAAAAGACGAGGATTGCGAAGAGATCTGGCAACACTTGGATGCAAGTCTATACTTTTCAGCCCATAGTCAAATAAAATCCCATCCCGCTCAGTTTCTGACCATTCGGGAACCTGGATCTTGACAAAATGTGTGATAGAACGATCTTTTACTCGCTCGTTAAAAAACGGTGAGCGTACGGTTATAACAAGCCGACCTCCTAGCTGGCCAATTTCATCAGAAAATCGGTCAATGATTTTCCCCCAATCAGTCTTGGGTCTTTGGTTTATTCCGTCGATGAGGACTATGATCCTAGGACTTTCTGTTTCTTGGACAACTCGCCAATGAGACAGCCTTCTTTTCCATCTTGATGTATTGGCTATTGAATCTTCATCATTAGCTTGCCTGATGATGCTCTTGATAATCATCTCTATAACATTGTTTTGTGCAGCTACTTCCCGAAACTCTTCAGCCATCAATAGAATCATCAATGGCTTTTTAGTCATTTCAAGCCAAGTTTGCGCTATTAGCCAAGATTTACCATGACCCTCACCTCCCAATGCCAAGATCGCTTGTCCGTCCGGTGGCGATGAAAAATATTTGGTTAACTTCCTAAGTAGAGTCGTGCGTAATTTGATGCTTGAGATATTCTTGTCACCAGGCGATAATGGTTGTCCAACATTATTCCTGGCTTTGTGTTTATCAGAAAATGTCTCAAGTAGCCACTCCGTATTCGCTCTCTTTGCAAGAGTGTTTCCCATTTTAGCCCCGACACATTGAGCTTTTATCCTATCCGCATGGATTTGGAAATTAGGGGCGCTCTTTATCTCTTTAAAAGCAGCGAGGACCTTCGGTAACAATTTGGGGTCGGAAATGTTATTCTTTAGGAATGCCATTGTTTGTACTCCACCCATTGCTAATGCAGCAGCAAGGGGTGAGAGTGCACTCTCATTCAAATCAAGGATGAGAACTTCGATACCAAATTTGGCACCAATCTTTTGAGCTAAATCAGAGTTTTGGGTTGTGACTGATGAGGTAGCTCCTAGCACCCATAGTTCAATTTCTGGGTCGCCTACTGAGACTTCTGCAATCTTTGATGTTATTTCCTTACGCGATATTTTTCCATCATAGCGTTTGCCTTCGAAACATATAGCATCCCCCGCATACGTAGTTTTACCATCTATACCAAATTGAGATCCACTCCCTGCTAACCTAAAGGGCGCTTTTGCGATCTCACCTAGTACGGTTCCGATTAATCCTTCGAATCCTTTCTCACCAGTAGGCGACAAAGCTAACAAAGTTGATTTAAGATTCTTCAAATGTTGCGAAAGCATAATCTCCACCTTAAAAATATTTGGTCGCTAATCAGCTTATGAAAACAAGAATAACATTGTGACACAAGTGAGAAACTTTATACAGTGAATTGCAAAGGTTTAGTGAACCGCTTCTCTCAATGCAGTATCCAACCACCTAATGAATGATGCATTTAACCGGTGTGGAAAAATCACCAGAAAAAGAAGAGCAAAGACCGGATCTTGTTTGAGGAGATCGGGAACCTCTTCACCCTGGCATTCGAATGATTCATCTTTTAGTGCCTGCCAACTTTGTTTAGGAGAAATTATTTTCATGATTTCCCCACCTTCCTCATTCCGCCATCGGTAGAAATGCCAACCTTTTTTATAATCAAAAGATCGTTGGTGGATGCGGGAAATTGCTGGCCACATCGCCTTCATATTCTGTTTCCAATTTCGCCGAACAAAGATGTGAACCAATCCTTCTATTGTATGACTCATTGACCCAAAGTTGGCATCAATTGGTTCAGTTGAGAGCCGATATCCATGTGGTACCAAATTATTCAGGTGTCCATCCAGAAAATTTGGGAGTAGCCTATCTAAACCAAAATATGGGCTCGCAAGAGGTGCATTGCCTTTCCGACCATTCCGAGAGGTGATGGCGTTTATCATATCCCTGAGGAAGAAATCTGGAACCATGGTGCCATCTGATAACCGATAGCCCCAAAATATTGAAAGGAATTGTGGGACAACAGCTTCCCCCCAGAATTCTATTCTCTTTCTATTCTCTTTGCCAAAGGTTTTTATGAATATATCGATGTCCTCGAATGCACAATCATTCGACCTCCGCCAAAGATAATGTATGTTCAGCATACTTAGTAAAATCGTTATCCGGATTCGGTAAAACGGATTATCAACTTCAGCAATACCCTCAACGTAATGCTCACGTACGGTTACTTCTGTCGCCAAGTTAGTAAGTGCGTTTTCAATCGCCGTTTTTGCAATTAGTATTGGAGCTGAATAGTACTTCTCTTTAAGATCCCATCTTTCAGCTAATCCATACACATAGGCTGTAAAAACCGTCCAAGCTTCAATCTGGGCAAAATAATTATCTTTCTCGCTGAATGACGAAAGCCCTAGTGAAGTAAGCAAGGCAGCGCTAGAAATGGCTCGCTGACAATATACTTTGCTAGGGACTTTAGAATTTTTAAGCCTTTTGAAGGGCAGAGTTTCCTCAAGAAGGCGAGCTAACTTCTTTTTAGGAAAGAATGCTCTACCATCTTCCAAGTGTAGCTCAAGCAGGGTTTTTAGATCATGCGTACCGGGAGGCCAAAAATCATTTTTCAAATCTTTTGCATCTGCTACTAAATTACCGCCTACAATAAGTTCCAATGGATAAAAGCCCAATTTTGTCCAAGAAATATTATGATCTTCGACAGCCCTGGCTACCTCTTCCTCTATTTTTCCATTTGTCACTAAAAAAGCACGGTGTAGAGTACCTCGCGGGATGGAAGGGTGACTAATATTCCCTGCAACAAGATTTTGAATTTGCCCAGATAGCTCCTTATTCCAATATGCGAGGGATATATTCCCTCCTTTTAATTGGAATGCGCAGGGAATACCATCTTTATCAATAGTTAAAATATCCTTACCCAGTTCCATTCCACAATGTCTACTAATATGCACAACCGTATGACCTTGTGAGGAAAGGATGTGCGAAAATGGTACCTGAAATGTTTTCTCGTTGACGCTAGTCAACCAATGTTCTATTACCCTCTCTAGCAAGCCATTCCATCCTTTTCCGCTCAACTAATGACATCCATCGAGATTTATAAGGTTCTTTGTCCATTTGATCTTGGATTTGCTTTAATTTTTCATCCATATCGGTACCAACTAATAGCGTAGGCCATATTGGTAGACCACGTTCATCAAAATCTATTGAGAGTTTATCAAAACCTTCAATAATGATGTCTGGAGTAACTTCTCTACCCTTTGCATCTACAACATTCCCAACTTTTTCAATAGCTTCATCAAGTTGTTCAAAGTAGAAATTATGTTGCTCGACAGCTATTTCATTGATAGCAGTTTTATATTTGCTGTAGAATTCCTCCAAGGTCAGAACAGGGACATCTCGAACATCATATTCAATAGATGATTCTGAATGTTTCAGTATTACTTCCTCTTTCACACCATCTTCCCGAATAATAAATGCTTTATTACCTTCCATAATGGGATGTTTGGGCGTCATTGAAAGTAGAGGGGATGACTGAAAGCGCTCGATCTCAACCCCGAGGATTAGGAGATCATGTAGTCTTTGTTTTAGCTTAGGAATATCAGGAAGCATTTATTGACTATCCATTCTTCAAATACGTAATCTCACACGCCTTACAGCGCCGCTTATCCTGCCTGAGATCTGACATATTGAAACGACCTTCGGATTTTTGGAACATGTCTAAGCCTCTTCCAAGGACAACCTTCCAGCCGTTATCTGACTGAATGAATCGGTCATGCAGGTTAGGCTTCATTTCAAAGGTCATCTTGATGCCCATGTCGAAGACTGACTCAGCGATCTCATCCAGGTTTTCGCTGCTCTCCTGAATGTTGTATTCTGAATCATTGTATGTTACGACATGCAGCTCTATCTCTTCATCATCCGATTTAGCATTCATTAGTGTGGAGCAAAACTCTAGCAGCAACTTCATCTGGTAGGGTAACCGGATGAAGGGATCCTCCAGACGGATCTTTTTAGACTTCTTTAGGTATGGTGCGAAGAGTGAGTCATAAGAGATCCCGGTCTGGTTTTCACGTATGATAACTTGCCCAGAGTTTAGTTCTAGAGGCTTAGGCTCGCTGGAATCATCGGTGACTCCCCGTTGAGCACCTGTAATGACATCATTTTCCAGGTTCTCCAAAGTTTCGACTGAGCCCGATTGACCCAATCTGATATCCTTATAAGAAAAATTTACTTCCTCGAAGGTGTCATCCATTTTTATCAGTTGGTCTTTTACTCTCTTGCGACCTTCGATTGCATAGTTGATCAACTCCAGGGCATCCTCGTGCGTATACTCACCATGAGGGTAGATAATCTTCATTAATCCTGAGAAAGTCTTAATGATGGCATCACGGTCTCGAGTGGTCAATGTGGAGTCCAAGGTCACATGCTCACTCAACTTGGCCGAGAAGTCATCTTTACGAAGCTCCTTGAGGATCTCAGCCACGTAATCCACGATGAAACCATATCCTGACGTAAACATTTCATTCCTGAGCTTACTTACTTCCCAACCAGGTAGATAGAGATGTACTCGATCAAGAAAGGCTGTATCATAATATGCCTTGGGTAGTGCATCAAATAGGTTGGTATTCTTGAGCATGTAAGGAACAGAATGCTCTGTATTCCCAATAAATGCGAATGAGGCGGTGGCACCAAAAACATCCTTCCCACGTGAAAAGGACTTATTGGCCATGTAATTCTTCATAATGTCTACCAGCTTCTTGTCAGCTGTCTTAGTGCTACCAGCAAATTCATCAAAGGCAACGACATCCCAATAGCCGACCAACCCAATCTGGTTGTTAGCATTGTTGATAAATAATTTCGCCTGAGTGATCTCACCGCCTGAAATCAGAATCCCATGGGGTGACATTTCTGAGAAGATGTGAGATTTTCCGGTTCCCTTTGGTCCTAACTCGATGAAGTTGTAATTGTTCTCACAGTGGGGAATTAATCTAGAGAGCTGGATGAGTTTACTACGAAAAGTGAACTGTGATGGTTCCAGTCCGATGCTCTGAGTTAAAAGGTCGATCCACTCTTCCTTGCTAAATTGTTTCCGTAATTCGATGTATTCCTGCAAATCGACATGTGAAATCTGAATAGGCTTCACTTCATGTAGCAACCAGGGCATTCTTTCACCCTCTTCAAACATGTATCCTATTTTCACAATACACCAGACACCACCGGAAAGTAATTTCTTATGCTGCTTGATGATTTCACTGGCGATGGGAACCTTCTTCAAACCAAGATTTGTAAACGAAGCCTCATAAACATCTTTGGTCTCATTCAGGCGCACGCTGACCTTGTCTATGATCTTATGCTCACCTTTTTCCTTGATGGTAGATTTTACAAACTCTGCTTCATCCCGGTGCACGAAGTGATCACGGATGATATTCTTCACCTTATCAAGCCCTTGAGCAATGATGTCTTCATCCTTGGTGGCGCAATGTTGTCCCAGGAGATACTCCAGTACATAAGTGGGGACTACTGCATTACCCTTTATCCCTTTGGTGAGATCCTTCCTAACAACCTTGCCTTCAAAATACTCGTGTATCTTTTCTTGTAGATCCATCAGAAGTCCGATCCTATTAACGTGTTGTTAATCACTTTTTCTATCTCCAGGGGATTAAGCTTATCTTTATCGTCCAGATCAAATATTTTCAGGGTCAAAACTTGCTCCTGGGCAGCTCCACTACTTAGGTTTAGGATGAATTCTCTGGTTCTTTCAGTAGGTATGTCTGAAGTTGAGTCCAGTACATGAGTGGCTTCATTTGAGATGAGTCTACCAGCATTATTATAGATGCCTGCAATAATCTGGCGAGGCTTCATTGTA
>Ga0307992_1001923_pt1 | contig 12044 bp, 11 predicted proteins | sample EllFjometagen133_FD_203162 | JGI IMG/M metagenome (GOLD analysis project Ga0307992, IMG submission 203162) | Marine microbial communities from Ellis Fjord, Antarctic Ocean - #133 | ecosystem: Environmental > Aquatic > Marine > Unclassified | place: Southern Ocean | collected 2014-10-08
TCACTTATAGCGTCTCGCTTGACGTGGTGAAGTTTAGGTAGTGGAGGCATAGTCTAGTATGGATTTTTCTGTGGCGACGCGTGGCGGCAGTCTCAGAGCGATTCCTTGGGGACAAATCGGAGTGTCTTTGTCGCATTACAATGGGGAGGATGGCTATTGTGTCAAGGGTTAATTGTAATATAATGTTATGTAGATTATAATAATAATTTTATGACAAATTTTAGGGAGGGGTTTAATATTTTTAATATTTATGATTTTAATCATATAAATTTATTTGATTGCTTCAAAAATGAGCATTATACAATCATACAATCATACAATCATACAATTTTTAAGATTTTATTGCAATTTCGATACTTGGTTAACAGTATACTCGTAAGACTATTAACCACAAAACAGGGGCGTATCATACATATTCGGATAGACATTGTCCCATTAATAGCTATACAGCTATAACTCTCACACACCACAAAAAATCCCACAATTCCACAACACTCTTACCCTCCCACAACCCCTCTTAAACTCCCCAAAAAACACCCTTTTACACACAAAAAAACTCTTTAACACTATTCGCTAGACAGGTATCACACCACTCCCGTCTCTAACATTCACAGCCCCCATCCACAACCTTACACTACTCAACCCCCACAAGAAGCCCGTATCACCCCCACACAAACCCCCTACCTTCTTACCATGCTACCACCCCCGCCATTTACATATACGTATTCCCTAAAACAGACCCCCATATATACATCCCTTCCGCCAGCCAAAAAAATCCCGCCGCCCCAAAAAACCCCAAACCAAACTCACCAAACCCGACAACCCCAAACAAAAAATCCCGCCGCCGAAAAAACATAATTCACTACCTAGTAATTAACAACATTGCAGGATATAAGACCTTTAGTACAACCCACCCCTCACCCACAAAACCAACCCGTACCTATAAGGAACATCCATCAATAGTAGTCTCGCCGTGACAACCTACATTTCCATTACACTCAACTTCATCATCCTATTCAAACTGCTTGACACGACTGAGTCCCATGGCTAAATCCACCTTCCCATAACCCCCCCATCGCCTTCCAAAAATATCCAGAATTTACCTGTAGATTTCAATTCGGGGAAAGAAAATCAAATTCCTTTCCCATTTCTTCCCCAAATTTTTTTAGTACATCAATCTAGATGGGTATCATACCTATCGTAAAAAATAAGATAAGAGTATTTCCCTAAAGACATAGTGTATATCTTCTCACACATATAACGAAGGGTATATATCATTACTAAAGGGCTTAAAAGTTAGTTTTAATTTTTTTTTATTACTACAGGTGTAGTATGTTGTAGTAGCTTGTAGCCCTTGACTTTTTATTCACTCTGTGTTACAATAGGTATAGATTAGGAAAAGGGGGAGAAAGAAACAGGAGATAGGAGTGGCTTATAGCTTAAGCCCCCTGAAAAGCGGACACCTTAGCCGCCTGCTCCTGTTTCGTTTTATGCTTCTAGGGCTTTGTCTATAAGGAGACATATGGATTATGGATTGTAACCGAGAATATTTAGAACGTGTTATTGTGGTAGACAGCGTGATGGGGTCAGGCAAAACATCTTTTGCGATTGTCTATATGAACGAGCATCCAGAAAAAAAGTTTATTTACATTTCCCCTCTATTAGATGAAGCTGACCGTATTATAGAGAAATGTCCTGAGTTGAATATAAAGAAACCTAGTCGGGACAGTCATGCAACGAAAGCACTTCACTTCCATTCTCTAATTGAAGATGGGGAGAACATTGCTTCTACCCACAGTCTCTTTGAAAGCATTGGTAATCGAACCATTGATTTACTTCGACTACGTGGATATAACCTAATCTTAGACGAGTCCATTTCTGTTTTGAATAGTTTTCGAGACAAAGATGACAGTGGATATAAAACTGGCAAGAAGGGTAAACGTTGGTGGTCTGCCGAGCACTCTAGGCAAATGTTACAGAATGATGTGGAAACCCTTTTGGAATCCAACTTCCTTTCTGTGAATGAACTGAACCAAGTAGAGTGGATAGGAAAACGTTTATCTAAGTATGACAAAATAAAGAGCGTCGCAGACCGAAACATTCTTTACTACATTAATAACAAGGCTCTTATGTGGAGCTTTCCAGACGATGTGTTCAACATTGATGTGTTTGACACCATTACCGTTTTCACATATCAATTTGATTATCAGTTGATGTCTAAATATTTTGAGTTCTTCGAGATAGAGTATGGGAAGTATTACGTGCAAGCGCATCCCGTTACTGACGACTACGAACTTTTCCCCTATGAACCCAACGCCGCACATGAGATGGAGTTTCGCAAGTTCCTGAAATCAAAGATTGAAATCATAGAAGACTACAAGCTAAATAAAATTGGTTCTCCTAATGGTCGCCGTGTTAATGCCCTTAGCTCTAGCTGGTGGGACAGGAACAGAGATGAAGCCATTGCCCAGATGGATTCCAACCTAGATAGTTTCTTTCGCACCAAGGCAAAATCTTATGCGGCAGAACGTGCTTGGACAGCCTTCAAAAAAGTAAGCGAAGAAATTGGTAAGAACAGTCGATATGTAAATACAGACTACTGGGTGGCTTCTACATCTCGTGGAACGAACGAATATAGAAATAGAACCGCGGTAGCCTACTGTGTGAACTTTTATTCCAGTCCTGACGAAACCAGCTTTTTTCGTAGGAAAGAACTTGAAATTGACAACGATAAAATTGCCACGTCTACAATGCTCCAATTTATCTTTCGTTTTGCTATTCGGGATGGAAAGAAGATTATGGTCTATATTCCCTCTTGGAGAATGAGAACATTATTGAGGTTGTACTTAGATGGAAGAGACCCTAGTGATATAAGGGATGTTATAGCTAAATTACCCAAAGGAGCCTACATTGCCGATAGCGAATAAAAAATCTAAAAAGCTGGGTGGGTTTCGTATCATGAAATTCCAATCCGCCAGACTAAAAAACGCAAATTATGAACTAGAAATTACAGAAGCCCAAGCTACTAGAAACGGAGAAGTTATAAAGTTAGGAGAAAATGAGCTTCTGTCATCCATTCAGAAAATAAGAAATAGAGAAGTAGATTTTGCCAGAGTAGACAAACTCGAAGATGAGAAAAGAAGGGTTGGAAGAAAAAGAAATAGCGACCTCAATAGGGAAAAAATACGCAATATCAACGAAGCTCTCTCCACCCTAACCTTCATCCCCGACTTAATTTCAATCGTGTTCTCTGACAAAAGACATTACCAAAATATCATAGACAACGGTTTGCGTATCAACAATAAACCCTACGTCCGTATTTTAGCAGGGGCAGGAAACATTCGTAGAAATACAGTATTCTTTATCCAGCAGGATATGGCTGGGAGACTGACAAGAAAACTTAACGCTGGACGGGATATGGAAATTAACCTCAACCCCGCAAAACTATCCGCTTACTTTGGGCTATACGGTAGTGCAGGTCATTCTGTTCCATCCCCCCGTATGGCAGTAATCCCCGACTACCACCATGAGAGACTTGCCCGTCTTCACTGGATTGACGAAAACGACAGGGTGGAAGATGTTGAACGGGACATTGTTCTCAACGCCTTTGATGGGCAAGGGCTTATCTCTCCACACTGGGCGAAGGTATGGGCAGTAGAACTGGGCATAGATTACATTCCATCTTCCTTTATCTTCCGTGCCCCTTTCGTGAAGGGACAACTGGTCACATTTGATTTCCACAGTTTTGCACAGGAGAACAGCGAAGGTACAGCGACAGACATATGGGGGGACATCTTCCATATTAGTGAAGTAGATATTATAGTATCCGAGTCTCAATTCAAAATGGGGTCTTCTTATTCCAGTATCACCCAATATATAGAAGAGATGGAGAAGAGAGAACTTGGGTTTAGGATTTCTCGTCATTCCCCCCGTACACTGAAAAATTTGACATCCACCAATTACATGTTCCTACAGGTGTTGGATTTGGATGAACAGGGGGTAGAAGACATATGCAGTTCCACAGAGAATTTCTTCACAGACATAATGGAGAGAGACCCCCAGAAAACTGTTCTGGCAATGTCTGGAACAAGCGTGTTTTCAGAAGACTTTGACGGGGACACTTTTGATGGACTAGATGTCATATCTAAAGGGATATTGATTTATCCGAAGTTACTAAGCGAAAGGTATTTTAGCCAAAGAATAAAAACAGCCTTTGAAAAAAAAGAAAGACAGGCGAAATTAGGAAAGTTATTTGTCGGAGGTAACTACACCCCTATCGTGTCCGACCCCTATGCTCAAGCAGAATGGTTATGTGGTATAGAACCAGTGGGACTTTTGAAAGAAGATGAACATTTTTCTGAGTATTGGAATATTTTGGGGATAAATACAGTAGCCTGTGCGCGCTCCCCTTTGACCCATAATTCAGAGATGATAACAGCCAAGCTTGTTATGAGTCGTAGAATGGAGCGATACTATCGGTATTTAGATACGGTGTTTATTTTGCCATTTAATGGTTTGGATACATTGTATGAAGCTGATGCAGATTAAAACGATGGTCTGCCTATACGGTGACGTATAGTAAAAAACGTGGTGAACTACCAAATGGTAGGTGTGGGGCGAGTTGCCCTGCTAACGGTAAAAATCTAAATTTTTTAATTCTATATAAAAAAGTATGTCCAAAGAAAAAAGATTTTATGTCTATGAATGGTATAATGTTGACAGCGGTGAAGTATTTTATGTTGGCAAAGGTACTGGAACTAGATATAAACAAGTAAGTGATGGAGCAAGCAGAAACAATTATTTTAAAAATTATCATAAAAAACATGATTGTGATGTGAGATTAGTAGCAGAAAAACTTTCTAATAAAAATGCTCTTATACAAGAAGCTGAAAGAATTTTGTTTTATAGAAAAATCGGTCAATGCAAAACAAATCTTACAGACGGTGGGGAAAATCCACCTGCTCTATCTGGAGAAAAGAACGGGATGTTCGGAAAAACTCATTCGAAGGAAACGAGAGATATAATGAGTCGGAAACATAAGGCTGGTGGAAAATTCAAGGGGAATAAAAATCCACAGTTTGGTGTTTCTCCAAAAGATAGAATGGATAAAAAAACATATGCTGAGTGGAGAAAGAAACAAAAAGCTCGTAAATTTGGTGAAACAAATCCAAACTATGGAAATAAAAAACTTTCTCGTTTTTATAAAGAACATCCAGAAATATCGAAAGAAAAAAATTCTAGAAAAGGAGTAAAAAATGGAAGAGCAACTCCAATAGCCATGTTTAACGAAATTGGTTTTTATCAAGAATTTGATTATATGACCCTGTGTGCAAAATATATTATTTCAAAAGAAATATGTAGGGCTAAAAACACAGTAGGCGTTCAGTCAAAAATTTCTTCTGCCGCGAAGAATAAAACGAAATACCTTGGATATAACTTCAAGTTTATATAGAAAAAATTAAAAAACATGACAATACCGTGTCAAGGCTGGGGAGAAATTCTCCTCTTCAAGATGTAACGACTATTCCGCAAGGAAGTACATAGGCAGTGAAATTCTGTCTTTGGAAGCCCCACGCTGTCTTATTTATAAGACATGAAGATATAGTCTACTCCCTAAAACAAATACTGCGAAAGCAGGGGTATAAAGGTTCGATGGAGACCTAATTTTTACTACGGACAACGAAACAATGTTAGACTCACAGACTGGTGGTTTACCCATCTCGTATGAACACGGTGAAGCAGAGAAAGTTCCTATTACCGATAAACTTATATATGAGTCTGATATAGGTGCGTTTAATAGTAAAATAGGATTCATAACAAATGCTAGTTCAACCTTACACTCGTTGAAATATGATTTTGAAGAGGGAAGTCCAGGACGAATAGAGATTGAAAGGAGACTTATGATTTTTCGCCTCTACCAAGGGGAATCAATTGACGCAGGGAAAAAGGGTGGAGAATCCAGACAAATTCCACCTTTCTGGACACGATACGATAAAACTAAGTCTAGCTTAGAAAACTCGATTACTGTTGACAGAAGACCATACTTTACTCGTTATCTCTATCCTTCATACAATAAAAGATACATCGCTGAAAGGGACGCATATAACAAGTATTGTTGGAGTCACTATGGACGCTCCTTCCAATCTGTTTTGGACTGTGAAGAAAGGAACACTGCGGAAGAAAAAACAGTAGCCAACTACTACAAATATAGTTTCTTTATTTTTGCGAGTTCTCCAATGAACAATCTGTCTAAGTACATGGAATCCTTTTTTATTCATCTCTCACAGTCGAAAAAGAAAGCGAACCGCGAGTTTGATTATTCTGAGTTGTTCTCTAAGCGCACGTTCAAGCCCCGCCCTAACGCCATCAAAAAGATGGGAGAACTTTATATTAAATATAATTCGGCAAAGAAAGCCCTTCGGCTCGCCCCCCAAGAAATAAAGAAGGACATTTGGCATATCATTGATGAAACCATAAGTGATAGTTTGGAAATTTCTTCTAACTCAGAAGAACTGGGAAATCTCGCAGTCGCCATGATAATAGAAAACCATAGGACTTCTTCTTTTGCATGGACTGTTTTTGGAAACTATATCGTTGAAAATTTAGGTAAAAGGTATGGTCGCCAAATTGATGTTTTGATACGGGACGACTATGGGGATGTTGATTTCTTGTTCGACACCTTTAGAAGAAAAAGGATTATGGTGTAGGAAAACAATGAAAAAAATATTAGACGAAGAGGTATTACTGCGTAAGATAGAGACGGATGGGTTCTCCCGCAATGGGTATCCAGTCTTTCAAGAATTATTGGTTGTTGGAAAAAAGCTAAAAGAAGAACTTGGAAAAAAGAGACTGTACGATGCTTTGGTTGACTATTGTGAAGAAAATACCATCGACTTTAATCTTGTTCTTTCGGAAACCATGTTAAAAAAAGTAGTCTCTACGGTTATGAAAGCCCCCGAATTTAGAAAGCCTGATTTTCCTATAAAAATTGGACATAGCGAAATGGAGAAAATACAAGAAGTAAGAGATTTGGGAATCCAAATGGTTTTGCTTTCTTGTGTGACCTATGCTGGGATTTTTGGAAACAAGTGTAATTTCTCAGATGCGACAAAGGACATTCGCTCTATAATAAACATCAGCGGAGAAAGAATGTCCGTAAATTCTTTTGTAGAAAATGTTACCCCCATCGCAAAAACAATTGATTTATTTCAACATGTTAATAGTAAGTACCACTTCTACCGTTTAGCGGAAGAGAAAGATGATGATGTTCTTGCGATAGAGATAAATTCTATGAATGAATTAGAAAATTTAACGGAGATTTATCGGAAGTTTAACGGCGGTTATTTAGCATGGTGTAAAATATGTGGAGATAAATTTCTAAGAAAATCAAGAAAAGATAATAATAAAGTTTGTCAAAAATGTGGAAATAGTGGGAATTAGCGACCCCACGAAGTCACAACGTCGAAAATCTTTAATGAGAGAGGAGACTCTTTTGTGATTTTGCTTGACAAAATGGATATATTGTGGTAAAATACAGTAGAGAAGATAGGTTCATTACCGAAAAGTTGGCTTCCTGACCGACCATCTTCTCATCTTATTTTTTCAGGAGTGCTCGCAGGAGAAGGGATAGATGAAAGAGAGCAGAAAAACATATATATATTACCTGTTTGACCCTAGAAAACCTGACACACCAAGATATGTTGGCTATACAATAAGTCCAAAATATAGGCTGTCTACCCATAGAAGTCCATCTTTTGCTTGTAATGACCCCCTGTCTGCCAAAAATGAATGGATTAGGGCACTTTCGAAAGATGGGCTGAGACCAGAAATGGAAATATTAGAAACCACAACATGGAAAGACAGAAACGAAAGAGAAATTTATTGGGTGTCTTATTTTGGTGGAAAGGAAAAACTGTTAAATGAAACAGGCGGTGGATATTTTAAAACATTTCAGAACTTGAAAATTTTTCCCCCGTCCAGAATGAATCTTGCCCGCTATCTTCTTGCAAAATATAAGATTGGTATTATTGAAGCTCCGAATAGATATTCTTGGAGTCATTTTGGGATGTCTTTTGAAAACCTTGATGAAAAGAATAGGGCAAAGCTATCTCAACAAAGGGATAAAAAACTAAAGGAGAATCCATATGAAAATATGGATTTTTACGACCTTTTGGACGAATATATCAACACAAGATTTTTCCCTAGCACTAATTATAGAATGAAAAAACTTATTGAATTTCTTGAAAAATGCGAAATAGAATACACCTTTTTTAAGAAACACAATGAAATATGTTTTGAAGTTTATTCTATGAAAAAAGATTGTAGCAATTTTTAAAAAGGATATGATAAAAAATGAAAAAGAACCAAGAATATTATGATTTAATTGCGAAAATCAACGAATCTGGAAAAGTAGATACGAACTCATTTGTCAGACTGCTTGCCAAATTAGGCGACTTTACAATCGCTGACGCAAAAATAATCAAGGGTGCTATCACCGATGTATTCGAACTTGCGGCTGAGAGTGGATGGGAACTTTCCGTCCCCAGCGTCGGTGTGATGCGAAGAACCGTATTTCCTCCTAAGACCAAAATGATTCCCAGCAAAGATGAAAATGGGAAAGTTGAGATGCGAGAGGTTCAGGCTAAGGCAGGGGAGAGATTGAGTTTTACTTTGTCTAAAAACATCCGAGAGAAGGCACGAGAAAGAATTAGAAAAGAATACGACTAAATAATAAGGACGCTTCCTAATCGGTGGCGTCTTTTACTTTAAAAGGAGGTTTTTATGGCACTTACATCTTTAGGAAAACACAATACCCCATCTTATCTCGCACTCAGTTCTGACATATCAGCGGGAAAAATAGCTAGAGCCGCAAATATCGGAGGAACAGTTTATTTGACGGACACAGGAGTCTGGAAAATAATTAAAGATGATTTAACATTGGGTGATTATAATAGCAACTGGGGTGGCTCAATGGGAGTTTCTGGAGCGGCTGTTATTAGCTCAGACATTACCTCTGCTACCGCAATAACCGACGTCCCAACTACGGGCGAAAAAATTATCCTAACAGATTTAATCTTTTCTGCCGAAGTTGCCATGGACATAACCTTTGCTGAGGAAACAAGCGAGACAGTTTTGTTTAAGGTTTTCCTCCCCGCAACTGGATTTGCTCAAATAACCCCCAAAAATAAAACAAAGCTTGCTACGGTAAATAAAAAAATAACAGCGAAGGCTTCTATTGCTGGAAAAGTTGGTATAACGGCGTACTATTACTCTGAGGTATAATATACCCTAAAGTAAGAATAAAATAACAATAGCAAAAGGAATAATTGCAAAGAAAAGAATCCATGAAGTAAACGGTGTTACAATAAGACTAGATGGAGCTACGGATGATGTTCTCAAGTTTATTGTTAGAGATGACCTTAGAAGTCAAAGCCTTATGGCTATGGTTGTTCATGGACACATGGTAACAGGGTAGCGAATCAACCCAAAAGGAGGATATATGCCAGCAATAAGAGTTCCCGATGGGGACAACAGTTATTATATTGCCCTATCAACAGACATTGTTGATGGCAAGATTGAAAGTGCTAAAAACATAGGGGAACGTGTGTATCTCACAGACACAGAGAAGTGGATGGTTGTTGGGAGTGACACAGTCTTGATTGATTTTGTTGCAGTAGAGTCAAATGTGACTCTTGTTGACAGTGCAGGAAACCCGATTGCGTCCCATGAGTCTTCCGATGGAGATTATCACTTAGCTACGGCAATGGAACAAAATGTAGATGCTGATGATAATAACTCAAGCATCGTAAATTTAGATTCGGGTGCTGTGTTTGTAGGTTCTCCGACTTCTACGCTGGGAGTAGCTGGGCTTCAATGGAACTTGAAAACAACCCAAAACTGTGATATTCGCATATATGACGGACTAACAACTGGAGGAAAACTCATTTGGGCTTCTGGTGCGCTAACTGCAAAAACGACAAACAACTCATTAGATTTTTTCAAACTGCCATTTAGTACAGGATTAACCATAGATGTATTTGATGCTATTGGGGATGTCTTGGTGGTCTATGAATAAAAAGAAGAAACTCATAACAGTGGGGTACGCTCCCCTGCGGGAGACTGCCCCATCTGGTGTTAAAATATTGAGTATACCGAAGGGTCAAATTGTTGAACTATTGGACACTGTTCCAAATGTGGCATATTCTAATCTAAAGACTACTTGGTACAAGGTTTTTTATCATGGCAAATCTGGATATGCGTATGCTGGATTTTTTGACGCATATGTCAATGAACTTTCAGAAAATATTGTTGATTTGAGTGGATTACAGACGCCAAGTCCCGATGATGCCGCTCAGTACATCTTATTGGAAGGAAGGAAGAAGTATAATTTTTGTGGTCAACTTTCATGTGCTTTTGTTTTAGGTGTTAGTCTAAAAGAGATTATAGACACATGGGAATATAAAGCCCCGAATATTGTTGCGAGAATTTTTAAAGGAAATGCTGACAGAGGCACTTCTGCCAGTACACTTATAGGATTGTTAGAAGCTTTTAGTGTTCAAGCAAAAACTGTTTCCAAACATTTCCGAGACCCCGTATTGGGTAGAACTGTCTTCACCCTACAACGATTGGCTGAGACAGTAGGACATAACCACGTAATTCTTGGGGTTAAAATTGGAAGAGATGGGATTATAGGGCACAGCGGAAATATTTCTCACTGGATAGCCGTGGATAAGGTTGACGTACACGGAGAGTTCGGGATTGTTACGATTTACAACCCCTATAACAACAAGTATGAGATTTACTCGTGGGACTATATGCTGGAAAACATGGCAGGTATTGATGGTGTTGTTGTAAAAGCGGAACAAGCACCGTCTCCATGGGAGGACAACAAAGTTATTATATAGGAAAGGGTAATTACTTTTATTAGTTTTTATCAGGGAGGAAATTCCCTTTCCTGTTTGGCTCGTCTACCATGTGTAGAAAGAGCACTCGGAGGCGTACTGCGCTTCTAGCCAAGTCCTAAGTCGTTCGCGTCTTAGGCATCAAGTCGTAGCACAAAGGCAGATGCGCCACGTTTGGGACGTGGAATTTTTTGGAGGTTCGATTCCTCTCGACTTGACATGAAGAAGAAAGTATAAGAGAAGAAAATTAAATTGAAATCATATAGAGATAGAAAGGAGCTCGCAATGGCAACACGCTCAAAGAGAACGGTAGACAAAAAATCAATGGCTAGAATTTATTGTAGAAAATGTGAAGAAACAAAGTTGTCTAAGGAGTTTTATGTTTCTACAGATAGGTTTCTTGACTCTAATAAAAAGATGAGTATTTGCAAGGAATGTTGTTGTAAAATCTTTGATGATTTTCTTGTAACGGAACGTTCTACAAACCGTGCTTTCCTAAAGGTGTGTCGAACATTAAATGTGAAATTCGACAATTTACTCATAGATAGTGTGACACAGGAGTTAGAGAAGGCTCACTCTTCGGGGCGAAAGCAAGCCAACCCGTTTTCTCTTTACATGAGGCGTTTATCAAGCATCATAGCTAAAGCCCTTGCTACAGTTGATGGGAGTGTTTCCGACGTTGATTTAACATTTTACCCCCCTGTAAAGATGGAACTTAGCAAAGAAGATAAAGAGAATATGTCTTTTGATAAATTTTGGGGAGACCATTATTCACCCAAGGATGTGGAATACATGGAGGTGGAATATGCAGAATATTCAGCAAATTATGACATTAGTAGCCATAGTGCAAAAACTTTGTTAAAACGCCTTTGCAAAAAACAATTAGATTTAAAGAATGCCGATGAGGGAACTGGCGAAAAAAGTGCTGGGAATCTTGAGAAAGAGTTAATTAAACTCATGGACACACTTGCCATTGCCCCAAACAGTACGTCTGCCGCAAATGCGAACAAGATGAAAAGTACATTTGGTTTGTGGATAGAAGAAATTGAACGAACAGAACCAGCACAATGGTTTGAAGAAACAGATAAGATTGAAAAATATACAGACGTTCAAAAATGGGGAACTTATATAGAAAACTTTATA
>Ga0307992_1001925_pt1 | contig 12034 bp, 13 predicted proteins | sample EllFjometagen133_FD_203162 | JGI IMG/M metagenome (GOLD analysis project Ga0307992, IMG submission 203162) | Marine microbial communities from Ellis Fjord, Antarctic Ocean - #133 | ecosystem: Environmental > Aquatic > Marine > Unclassified | place: Southern Ocean | collected 2014-10-08
GATGATAGGTGGAGAAATATTATTGATTATGAAAAAGCTTCAATAAAAAGAGGTGGTGAAAAACAAATAACAAAAAGCATGGACTATCAAGATGAAATAAGAAAAGCTAACACTGACCAAATGAATAAAATAGATGGCCTTTGGAATAGTGGTGTTATAAAGAAAAAAGAAGAGGCTATTGAAGATGAGCTCAATGAAGAAGATAAAAACAAACTTATTAAAAAAGCAGTAGAATTAGGAGATCTTTCTGATCTTCCTGATGAGGTTCAAAAGGCTCTTACTACTGTTTTAGAAGCCAAAGCAGATGGTTCATTAGCTGAATTACTTAAAGGAGAAAAGTAAAAATGCTTCCTATTCAAATAGACATATCAGATTTAGGAGAAGAGCTTGATTTGATGCAAGATCAAATTGATAAAATGTCTGGTGTTGTATTGGATAAGATTGTAGCTGTATATGTACAAGGCTGGCAGAAATTAGTAGGAGATACTTTAAGAAAGACTAGGAATGAGTATTTTAAAGCAATGTACACTGAAAAAATAGATAGTAGAACAGTAGTTGTAGGGCTTAATGATAGATATAGTGGAATTCCATTAAATATTGAAGAGGGTTCTGCTCCTAGAGATATGAAAGATGGATTTGAAAGAAGTAATAAAAGAGTTCAAAAATTAAGTGTTGATAAAAAAGGTCGGTTAATTCGTGATAAAGATGGGAAAACAGTAGCTGGTGGATGGTATTTAACTATTCCATTCAGATTAGCTACTCCAGATGCTTTAGGTGAAGCTTCTATTTTTGTTAAGAGAATGCCTACAGAAGTTCATGATATTGCTAAAACAGTAGGTAAAATAAGTATTGCTGACCTTCCTGCTCATTTAGCTGAACCTAGAGAAAGGAAAGCAATAAATACTGTAAGTGGATATTTCCCTGCATATAAACATAAAAACCCTATTTTTGAAGGGTTACAAAAAGGTAATAAACTTTATAATAGTCAATATACTACTTTTAGGAGAGTAAGTGATAAAAGTGATGCAGATTCTTGGATACATCCAGGGTTTGCTGCTTATGATCTTATGGGAAAAGCTCTTATTACTTTAGAGGACCAATTAGAAGCTACAATTGATGCAACAGCAAAAGAATTTATATTAGGATAATGGAAAACTCAAACGATATATCAAAAGGTGGTAAACGTGGTGAAATAGGCGAAACCAGAGTGTGGAACAGTAAAAGGTATAAAAAAACCAATGATGGTTGGGTACCTGTTGGTACTGATGGAAGAAGTAAGGAGAAGGACGGAGAAGATAAGCCTAAAAAAGAAAAAAGAATGTCTAATGCTGAATTGGGTAAGTTTATTGGCGATACTTTTGAGGAAGCTAGTGAAATGATGAAGGAATATTTATATAAACCTGTTCAAGCTCCCATTGATAATAGAGATTTAATTAGTGCATCTAAATCTGCCCATAAAAGACTTATTGAAAATAATAAGGATGGAGGAGATAAGGATTCTTATGCTTTTACTTTTAATACTAAAGATGATGAAGATGGAGAAGTTAAAAATTATGGAGTAAAAAAATTTTATACTCTTAAACAAATAATTAAATTAAAGGTAGGTAGTCAGCATTTTAATATGTCTAAACAACAACTTAAAAAATTTATAAATAGCTAATGGCACTATTAATACCACAAGTAAGAATATTTAAGATTTTGGAATATCTTTTAGGATATGTTAAAACAGATCTTGAAACTAAAATAATTGCTAAACTTGAATCAGAAGCTTGGTTGTATAGATGTTTTTATGATATTGAAGATTTTGGTAGTTTTAATTGGTATAATCAAATAAAGGATCTTATTTTAGCAGATGATGAAGATGCAAGAAAATTAGAGCTTAGGCTGGGTTTTGATAGGGATAGAGCAACTTTACCAACAATACATATACATACACCATCTGAGGCCAAAGGTCGTATAAATGGGCTAGGAGTAGGCTTTGATGAGGTAGATTATTATACAAATTATAATGATGCAGGGGAGGGAGATCCACCTTCAATTACTTATAGTTTTAGTAGATCTTTTTTAGCTACTTATGAATTAATTACAAGTGCAGGTAATAGGGAAGAGACTACAGCTATATATGAATTGTTGAAAGCAATAATGATAGCTGGTAATAATTTGTTTTTAGGAGATTTTCCTAGTTTTGAATGGTCAGGTAGGGATATTATGTTAAAGCCTGAATTAATACCTACAGGAATTTTTGTTAAGTCATTAATGATCCAGTTAGATTATTTAGTATCTGTTCCAGAATTCTTACCTAATACGACAATAGATGAGTTAAAATTTGAAGGTAAACCAATAGAAGAGGATTAATGGAATACTTAGATGAACTTCAAAAATCTCATAGTGATCAATTTGAAAGAATTGAGGATTTATGGAAGGGTGGTAAACCAGCTCAAATAGGTGAAACTAGGTTACATGGTGGAAAGAAGATGAAGAAAACTAGTAAGGGTTGGGAGTTAGTAAAAGAGTTTGGAGAAAAAGAAAAGAAAGAAGAAATTAAATCTAAAGATATTGAAGATAGTAAAGAGTTTGAAAGTAATGGCTTTAATATTTATCCTATTAAATTTAGAGATGGTAAAGAAAGATGGGCTATTCAATCAATTGAAAATAAAAATAAGGGAGTAATACGTGGAGGAGGTGATAGTTTATTTAATACAAAAGATGAAGCTGTTAAAGAGTCTGTAGATCAAGTTAAAGAAATAGCAAGAAGTGATGAATGGGATAAAAAAGAAGTTGAGAAAAAAAATAAAGAGGCAGATGCTGAAAAGTTAAGAACAGATACTTTTGGTTTTGCAGATAGTTTACCTCCAAGAGAAAAGGGTAAAGCTATTGCTATTTTAAATAAAAACGTTCAGTGGAATAGTAAATTAGGTAAGAGAAAAGATTTAATTAAAGATTTAGTTGAGAATAAGGGATATAAGGTTAAATCTATTGGTAAGGATAATACAAAAGAAGATGTATTGCAATCACCAGATGGAGGTTTTCTTGATAGTAAGGTAGTTACTAAAGTAGGGTTAGGTTTAGCAAAACTTTTAGAAAATAATAAATTAGAATTAAATTTTGAAGGTAAACCAATAACAGGAGATTAATGGAATACTTAGATGAACTTCAAAAATCTCATAGTGATCAATTTGAAAAAATTGATGACTTGTGGAAAGGTGGTAAATTAGCTCAAATAGGAGAAGTGAGAACTTGGGATGGTAAAAAGTATCAAAAAGTACATATGGGGTGGAAACCTGTAGGAGAAAGTAAAGGTAGTAAAATAGAGAATGTATTAAGTTTAGAAGATAAAATAGCTGAAATTAAGGCGGGAAGAACTTTAGTGCAATTAAAAAAAGAAGATATAAAGTCTTATTATAAAGTAAAAGGTTTATCTTCTAAATTGTCAGATAAAAAAGCAGAAGAAAGTGGTAATTTTATTACAAAATCAGATTTAACTGAATATAAGGGGTTAATTATTTGGCTTATGAAAAATAAGACTAATTATAAAGGTTATTTGAATCTTAAAGATGCTATGATTACATTATTGAATAGAATTGAGAATGAAAAAATTACTTTTAAAACAAAAAGAGGTATTAAGGGTATTGTTTCTGGATTAGCAATTAATGTTGGATTAGAAAATGTAGAAGCTAATTTAAGGGCAGATCATGGATTTACTGTTTTAGATCATACTTATGGTAATCCAATTTTAGAGGATTTTACTCAACATAGAATATCTGTTTTAATGAATACAACATAATAAAAGATAAAATATAATGGTTGAAGAAAAAAAAATGAATACAGATCAAGCATGTTTGCACTTTAGGCTTTCTGAAGCCTTCACTTTTCATATTAATAGAAAGTATAAAAATAAGAATTACGCTGAAAGTACTTGGCGAAAGCTCTTTTTAAAAGAGGGTATAATAGAAAAAGAAAATAATAAATAGTAATTATTTTTTATCTTTATAAAAATTGATGTGATGATAATACTTTATATATATAAATATGGCAACTAAAGTAAGTTTTGCAGGAAAGCAAAGAATACTCCCAGGAGTATATTCTACAATAAAATCCAAAATTAATAATCCTTCTATTATACTTGATTATGGTAGAGTGGTAATTATTGATAATGGTAAAGTAAATGTAGCATATGGTGGAGGAGCTGGTATAGATGGTGAATTGGATTCTAGAGCTGATGCTATATATCGGTTTTCTGAAATAGCTGAATTTAGAGATTTTGTCAAAGGTGGATATTTTTGGAAATTGGCTGAACCTTTATTTTTTCCAGATCAAGGATCTCAAGGAGTTTCTGAAATCATCTTTGCAAAAGCTGCAACTACAGTTGCTGCTAAAGATACTTGGTCCCCTGTTGGAGGTGGAAGTGCTGGTGGAACTTTTATAATTCAGGTAAGAGATGAGGGTTTAATTGGTAATGGAGCTATAGATGGAGTTACATCTGAGCTTATTACAGGTTATGGTTGGAAAGTTATAACAGGAAGAAAAGATACTGCTAAATGGATTATACAAATTTATGTAGGTGGGTTTAAAGGTGATTATTCTGGTGATAGTATTCCATTTGATGAAATAGAGTCTGCTGATTCAGATCCAAGATTAATACTTGAATCTCCTGAATTTGATAATGTGCAAGATCTTATAGATTGGGGGAATGATGATGCAGATTTTACTGTTCATTTTTATATGGAAACAGGGACTGTAACAGGAACTGGTGTAATTGATGCAGCTGATGTTAACGCAGTATCTGGTTGGAATCTATTTACTGGAGGTACTGAAAGTTATACTTCAGCTAATTTAACATTAATTCTTGATGAGTTAAAAGATATTGATTTTAATTTCTTATTAACTGATTGTTATGGTAAAGGTGATTATGATGATGCTTTGAATACATTATTTGAAACTTTTGTTAAAACTGATGCTAAGTTTGATGGTATTATGTATATTGGTGGAGGTGATGATAGTACAGAATTTATTGCTGCTGATGGTTCTCAGGATATTGCAGAATATTTTGATTCAGATAGAATGGTTGTAGTACATGGTGGAGTAAAAACTCCATCTAATACAGATCCATCTGGATTTAGAACATGGGATGCTCTTTATCATACTGCTATTATGCTTGGTAGGACTGCAGGATTAGAACCTCAAATTCCATTAACATTTAAAAGGCTTAATCTTACTGGATTAGCAGATAAATTAAACACAGCAAGACAAGAAATTGCTCTTGAGAGTGGAATTCTTACTAGTTTTTTTGATACAGATAGTCAAGATTTTAGAGTGATACAGGGAGTGAATTCTCTTCAAAATAACACTTATCTTATAAATAGTGATAGTACTTCATTTTCAATTCAGCTTATACGTATTATAGCTCAATTGAATAGAGAGCTTACTATAAAGGGTAAATTGGAAATATTGCATAATCCGCAAGGGGTTAATTTATCAACGGTTAGTAAAGAATATATAAAGAATTGGGTGGAGTCTTATTTGCAAACGAGAGTTGCAACTCCAACAGAAGATGATTTAATTTTAAGTTATCAGGATGTAGTGGTTACTCAAGATCAAGATACTTATAGTATTACTTATTCAGTTGTAGCTAATACTGAGATAACTAAGATCTTTATTACTGGATTCTTAATTAACTAATTTTTGAAATAACTATAAAATAAAACAAGATATGGCTCGTCCAAAAGTAGTAACAGCTCCTTCAGCTATCATAAAAATAAATGGAATAGCTTCAGGGTTTATGCGTAATATCAGGGTGACAGAAAATATCCAAAGGGGGAGGGTGCAGGGAATAGGTAATTTAACTTTAAAAGAGGTTCCTGCAACAGGATATACTTGTCAATTGAATGCTGATTTTTATTTAATTTCCCTTTCTAGACCAGAAATAAAAGCAATGCTTAATAGATTTACTGGTAGTTTAGAAAATTTTATTAATACTTTGGTTTTGGGAGAAGTACCTCCACAAATTCATTTATATAAAAAAGAAATTGAAACTTCTGATAGTAATATTGTTACTTCAGTAAATAATCAAGGTGATTTGCTTGGTGTAATTAGAGATTTTTATCCAGATTCAAATAATTTTGATATTACTGAAGGTCAGATTTCAATGACTAATATTTCAGGTCAATATTTAACTCCTATATTTTTTAATGATTAATAAATAAATAATATGAATCGTGAATTAAAATTACAGATTAAGGGTAACTCTTATACTGTAAAATTCCCTACAGTCGGTCAATTTAATGATATTGAAATCCGTAAACAGCAGTTTTCTAATGGTACTTATGGCACCATGTTTTCTACACTAACATCTCAATCTCAAAGGGCTCTTGATCAAATTGATTGTCAAGCATTCTTAATGACCCTTATACCAGATCTTACAAAGGATCTTAATGTAAAGTCATTAAGAGAGATAGACCTGTTAGATTTTGAAGAGTTAAAACGTGTATATGTAGATGAAATATTCCCTTGGATTAAAGAATGGGAAGAAGCATTAAAGAAGACTGATGATGTAGTAAAATCAGATGAAGAATGATATTAGTGCTGAAATAAGGAGGTTTATTTTTAGCTGGGATGGGAGGTTCCCTATAGATAGGTGGTGGCGACAAAAGCACAATGTCCCCTTCAACTCACCTACTCATAGGGAATCTAATTTTATAGATATGTATATGGAGTTTTTGGAAGATAACATATTAATAAAGAATAGAGGAGGAGAAGAAGAATATATTCCAGGAACTGGTAACTTCATTAAAAAAGTGGAAGTAAGTCAAGAAGATTATTTACAAAAAATGGCTGATTTTGATTATTCACAGTTTGATGATAAAGAGTAATGGCTGAAAAACAAGTAAGATTCACTGTAGATGGTACTCAGGCTGAGAGTTACATGCAGAGAATGCGACAATCTGCCAGTGGGTTAGCTAGGGAGATGATCACAGCTTCTGAGGGGATGGGTAAAACTGGTAGAGATGTTTTAAAAGATGTTGAAGATCAAATTAAGGCTATTGAAAAAAGAAATTCTCTCTATTTAGATATACAGAAAAGAGAACTAGCTGCAAATTTAGGTAGTGATAAACTGTCTCAAACAGATTATGATAGAAGCCTTACTAATTTAGAGCAGGGTAATGATGAAGATAAGACCCAGACGCAGCTTTTAAGAGAGTTAATTGATGCAGTAAAGGTTACATCTAAATCAGAAATACGTGAAGATAGAGAGGGTGTAAGGGATCAATTAGATGCTTTTAAAAAAGGTGATGGGGTAGATGAAGATGAATTTGATAGATTAAAGTTATTATTACAAGGAGATGAATTTGTAGGGGAAGGTAGAAAGGAAGATAAAAAAGGTGGAGGATTAGGTGGAGTTTCTTCAGCATTAAATGATATGGCTGGAGCTCGTAATATTGGTGATATTGCTTCTTATGGTGGAGAGGCTGCAGGACAAGTTGCTGCTAGAGTAGGTCCAGGAGGTATTATTGGACTTATTATTGGTTTAGTTGGTGGTGCTGTTTTAAAAACTGTACTTGGACAACTTGGAACTTTAGAATCAGCTTCAAGAGATTATGCTATATTAACTGATCAAAGTATTAGTGGAGTGATTGGTGGGGTTAGGGGAATGGATAAATCAGGTATGGTTGGCTTAGGAATGTCTCCTTCACAATATTTTGAAAAAGAAGCAGGGTATAGAAGGGCATTTAAAGGTGGTGATGTTAATACTTTAGATTTAGCTGGATTAGAAAAAGCTAGAGGATTATCAGGAGCAGATATTTCAGGATTATTGGGAGTTCAAAGATATGAAGGTGGTACAATTGATACAGGAGTACCAGGAGTACCAGGAGTAAAGAGTGGTTCTCCTATTGCATTGGCATCATTTTTTGAAAGATATTTAATAAGAACTGGACAAGATATATCTGTACTTCCTGAAATTCTTCAACAATTTGCACAAGAAGCTAAAGTTATAATAAGTACTCAAGGAGAGGTTAATTCAAGATCTTTAGCTACAGTTATTGCTGGAATGGGAACAGCTTTTGGATTGAAGGGTGAAAATTTAAGTAGAGTTGTCGGTGGTATTCGTGGTGGAATGCAAAGACAACAAAATCCAGTAATACAGGCTCTTCAATTTGAAAGTATGAGTCAAGTTACTCCAGGAGCTTCATTATGGGATTTAGAGGTGGCAATGGAAAACCCTTTAGAAAATCCTATGTATATTAATCAGTATCTTACTAATCTGCGTAAAATGTCGGGTGGAGGAGATATGTATAAAAGAGCTATTTTTAATACATTTGGCCAATTTGGTATTTCAAAAACAGATGCTGGTAGAATTGCTGAAGGAGAAGATTTTTTAAATATTATTAATAGAAGTTCTGGAATTGGTGACTATGTTGGTAAAACGAATATGGTACAAAATATTCCTATTGATTATAGATCTGAAGCTGAAAATAAATTTGTAGGTGCTTTAGAAAAATCTACTGCAGCATTTTCATCATTAAAACAAAGTTTAGGAACTAAGGGAGTAGAACAAGCTATAAGACAGTTAAATGTAGCTCTTAGTAGATTAGATGGAACTTCTGATGCTTATAAAGATGCTGTTGTAGTGGGAGTTAGTCAAGGAATTCAAAAAGGGGTTAATGTGATGTTACCTATAATAATAGCTAAGTTAAAAGCACAAAGGGGTATTATATAATGTCAAAGAACTATAAATATATTATCCAAGAAGATACTACATTAACTGATTTAATTAATGGAGAATTGTCTTTATTTAAGAATTATTCTAATGATGGATTTTCTTTATTAAGAGTTTCCCAAGATGATAAATCTAATCTTGATCGTATTTGGGATGCATATAATGCAGTTGAAAGAAAAACTTATGGTAGTAATTATACTTTTGGTGTATTAAGTTTTATTAAAAATGGTACTGAATTATTACTTCCTGAGGGTAAGGCTCCATTAGAATTGGTTGCTATTGGAGGTAAAAATATATTTCTTAAACAAGATGATTTTGTAGGCTTTTGGAGTAAAGAGTATATAAAGTTATTAGATGATCCTAAGTATGTTAAATTACAAGGGATAGCAACTAAATTAGGAGCTAGTACATCTCAGATAATAAATAATAGTATTTCTGTTTGGGTATATGTTAGAAGTTTAGATAGTATTATAAATCTATCTAGCTTTGTGAATTTTTTAAGAACAGAATCAGGTGCTGGTGCTTCTTCTTTTTCAATGGGGTTAAATCCTATTAAATCTCCAGAAGATATATTACAGTTTGGACAAGATTCAGTTTTTTACCATAATATTAATGAGGAGCAATATACTCCATCTTATTTTCATAAACATATTCAGCAAAATGATGTAGTTTTTATAAAGTTTGAAAGGTTAGGTTTAAAAGCAGATGAAAGGATTGATGATTTTATAATATCTAGAGATAAATTAGCTGGTCAGATTTATGACTTTATTGGATTAGTAGATACATGTAGTGAAAGTTTTTCAAGTCCAGAGACTGATATTTCTATTAATGTTTCAGGTCGGGACCTTATGAAACTTTTTATAGAAGATGGATCATATTTTTATCCTCAATTATTTGTTGAAGGGTCAGATAAGCTTTTCTTTAATCCTCAAGATACTTCTAGATGGTTTAAGCGTAGTCTTATTTATGGAACATTTGACTATATATATTTTTATACTATGCAGTCAATTAGAGATAATTTGGGGTTTATAATTAACCAATTATCTAATTTGGGTGTAGTTGATAATGATTTATTTAGTTCTTATAGTGATAAAAAAAAAGAGATTATAAATATTACAGGTGCAAATCAAGACTATTTAGAGTGGAATGAAGTTAATGGTATTTGGCAAATAGTGGATCTTTTAGTTGATGAGAATATAAGTGATAGAAGAGTTGCTAATGGTCAAATATCAAGACCGGATGGGACTCTTTTAGAACAGATTAATAAGATTTGTGATGATTCTTTTGTAGAGTTTTTTGGGGATACCTATTCAGATAAATATGTATTGATTGCAAGACAAAAGCCATTTACAAAAAAAGCTGTACAAGATTATATAAAAAATGATATTATAGAAATTGAATCTAAAGACATTCTTTCTATAGATTTACAGTGGGAAGAAGAGTATTATACATGGTATCAAATCTTTCCTAAAGATATGTTTTTTGGAAATGATACAAATGTTTCTTTAGGTTATATTCCAATAGTGTATTTCCCAACAATAGCTGATACTTTTGGTAATCATAGATTAATATTGTCAGATAATTATCTTTCTAATCAATCTTTGGTTGGGGATACTGAGGGGAAGAATAGGGATTTATTTAAAGAAGCTGTTATTAATGATTTTAGTTTTGTAATTGATATTAATCAGATGCTTCCCTTTACTAGAAGGGGTAGAATTGTTACTAATGGAGATCGTAGGATTAAAAAGAATACTTATATAAGGGTAGTTCCTACTGGAGAAATTTATTATGTTGATAGTGTTGGTAATACTTTTAGTGCCAATAATAAGGATATGGATAGGGAAACTACTATAGATGTAAGTCGGGGAATGGTAGAGAAATTTATCAAAGGAGATGTTATATGTAAAGAAAATCCAAAAAAGTATACATATTGGGATGTAGTAGATGTAAGGAGAATACAAACAACTCTTATTAGTAAGCTTACACAATTATCTGCTACTAGTGTGAAAGATACCCCAATTATTCCAATTACAAATAATACAGATGGTGCAGCTTCAGTTGTTAATTTAAAGAATGTAACCAGAGCTAATTTTGATGTTAATGAAGATGTGTTTAATTTCTTTTTAAATAGAAAACAATTTGAATAATGAATGGTGTTAGTAGACAAGTAACTTCTAATTTTTCTTATCCTATAAATAAGGGGTATATTATTGTACCTAAAAATACATCAAGGGATAGTTTTATTCAGGATTGTTATCGTAGAGAAAAGGTAAGCATTTTAGTTGAAGATGGTGGTGGAGTAGTTCATAATTGCTATATATCAAGAAATGCTATTGCAGAAGTAAGTTTTCCTTTAGAACATAATGAAATTGGATCTGCTGTTATTTTTGTCTCTGAACCATTTACAGATTTTCCTATCATTATAGCTGTCATTAGTAAAGAGAATGAGACTCAATTATTAGAAGAGAATTTATTTAAAATAGTTAAGTCTTTAGATAATAATAGTGTATCTATCCTTGGAGCTGGTAAAACTGGAAAGTTGTTAATAAATGTAAAAGGTGATGAGGGTGGTAAAATATATGTGAATTTATTAGGAGAGGATAGTGAGTTTAATCTTTCCTCTATTGGTACTGTTAGCTTATATAGTGATAAGGAATTTAATATAATTTCTTCAGATAGTTTCACTGTACTTGTAAAAGATGTAGATAATGAAAAACAAATTTCTTTCAAAATTGATAAAAAATCTGGTGTTATTTATAGTGATAGTTTTGGTAATGGGTTTACTATAGATGATAGTGGTAATATAAATTTTACTCCTAATAATAAGTTTAGCTTATTTACAGGTGGAGAACCAATGGTTTTAGGTGATAAGACAGTAGATTCATTGCAAGATATAATAAGTGAATTATCTTCTGTAGCTCAAGATTTAGCAACCTTTTCTGCTACACAAGTAACAGCAGCTTTATTAATACCTGTTATGGCAGGAATGATCCCTGGATATACTACTTTAGGAACATCAATGGCTACTATAATTATCAAGTTACAAAGACTTAATGTTAAGGTTGAAAAAATTATATCTAATAAGTCTTATTTAGATTAAAGGAAAATTGGTATTTTTATAAAAATATGTTATAGTGGGGATAGATTCTACAAATAGACAATATAAGGATGCTTTATCTAGTTTAGGTAAGGGTGGCCTTAATATACTTTTTCCTAATGATTTTGAATATTATATGTTGTCATTGGAATTGGTAACTTTTGATGATAGAACTATTGATTATTTTGCCTTTCCTGTAATGCCTGAAAATATTACCAAAA
>Ga0307992_1001927_pt1 | contig 12024 bp, 10 predicted proteins | sample EllFjometagen133_FD_203162 | JGI IMG/M metagenome (GOLD analysis project Ga0307992, IMG submission 203162) | Marine microbial communities from Ellis Fjord, Antarctic Ocean - #133 | ecosystem: Environmental > Aquatic > Marine > Unclassified | place: Southern Ocean | collected 2014-10-08
GATGGTGCAACTGAGATTGCTAGATTGTTTGGTTTGAGTGAGGTTTTGATTGGATTAACCATTGTGGCGGTCGGTACATCATTACCCGAACTGGCAGCTTCGATCATGGCAGCTAGAAAAGGACAGATGGATATGGCTATGGGTAATGTAATTGGCTCTAATATTTTTAATCTGTTATGGATACTAGGTCTTAGTGCTTCAATATTTCCAATTAGTTATAATCCAGCTTTAAATATCGATATAATAATATTAATAGCTATAACTATATTACTATTTCCATTAATATATGGTGGTCGTAAGAATGTTTTAACGAAAAAAGAAGGAGCCATTCTTCTAGTTTTATATTTAGCCTATCTAGTCTTTGTAGCTATTAGAGGATAAAATTTATGTATAAAAAAACAACAGCTGAAATAGAAGTTTTGCGTCAGGGGGGTCGTTTATTGGCGCAAATTTTAAAAGAAACAACAGACATGGTTAAGCCAGGTGTGACAACTGGAGAGTTAGAAGAATATGTCTGTGAGCGAATAGCTGAGGTTGGAGGGCGTCCAGCTTTTAAGGGTTATGGACTAGCCACTGATCCAGTTTTTCCTACAGCATTATGTACTTCAGTTAATCAAGAAATAGTTCATGCCCCAGCTTTACCAGCCAGAGAATTAAAAAATGGAGATATTATTGGCGTTGACGTGGGCATGGAATGGCCATATAAAAATACTGGTAAATTAGATGGCAAAAATATTCCGGTAAATCCTTATAGCGAAGGAGGCGGTTATTATACCGATATGTCTAGGACTGTAGCTGTGGGTAAAATTAGCATGGAGGCTAAGAAGCTAATGAAAATTACTAGACAATGTTTAGATGCGGCGACTAAACAAGTTAAGCCAGGTAATACGGTTAATGATATCGGTAGCACAATCGAAAAGATTGCTGAAAAAGAAGGTTATGGAGTTGTTAGAGATTTAGTTGGTCACGGAGTTGGGTATAAGGTTCACGAGAAACCAGATATATTTAATTATGGTATTGGATCAAGTCATCCTCAGAATATAGTTTTAGAAGTTGGCATGGTAATAGCTATTGAGCCAATGATTAATTTAGGAGATTGGAGAATTAAAACAGGTAATGATGGTATAAGTATTGAAACCGCGGACGATAGTTTAAGTGCTCACTATGAAAATACCATAGCGATAACAGAGAAGGGACCATTAATTATAACCGAGGTATGATCGATAAAGAGAAAAAATATTTAGCCATAGATTGGGGAGAAAAACGTTTGGGGTTAGCAGTTGGACAGCTAGAACCAAATTTAGCTGTGCCTTTAAAAACAGTAGCTAATCTTAGCGAAGTATTAGCTGTTATTATAGAAGAAGAAGTGGATGAAATTGTTCTGGGTCAGCCTATTTCTATGTCAGGCAAAGAAAACTTTTCAGATAACTTTCTTTATTTCAAAAAACTTTTAACAGAAAAGGCAAATATCCCAATTCATTTAGTTGATGAAAGATTGAGTTCTAAAGCGGCTGACAAGCTTCTAATTTCAAAAAAACTTGGAGTTAGAGATGAGTTAGCTGCTATGGTAATTTTAGAAACTTTTTTAAATTTAAATGACTAAGGGTTCTACTTTTTTAATTCAAGCAATAATTTTAAAAAATCAACCCTGGCGAGAACATGATAGCCAAGTGGTTGTTTTTAGTAATGAGGAGGGAAAGTTGAAATTAAATGTTCGAGGAGCTATGAGGAGTAGTTCCAAGCTAGTTGGTCATTTGCAACCGTTTACTTTATCTGAGCTAATGATAATTAAAGGTAAGTCTAGTGAATATGTGGGTGGAGCTATGAATAGTTCGGCTCATTGGAATTTGCGACAAGGATTTAATAAAATGCGATTGACTGGTAAATTATTTAATTTATTTCATAAGTTAGTAAGAAATAATCAGCCAGATAATGATTTATTTTTTCTGCTTAAAAGTTTTTTAACTGAATTAGATAAAACTGTAAAAGATTTAGATGAGGAATTATATCAATTATATTATTTAGCTTTCTTTTGGAAATTAATAACTATTCTAGGCTATGGTCCAGAATTATACACTTGTAATTATTGTAAAAAGGTCATTACCGAAAAAAAGAATTTTTTTCAATTAGATAAAGCTTCGGTAATATGTGGAGCTGAGATAGTTGATGAATATTCTTTACCCGCGTCAGCAGATACTATTAGAATTATGAGATTTTTGATCAATTCAGATTTTAATAAGATTAAAAATTTAAAAGTTAGACCCACCCATTTAAAAGAAGCTGTTAAAATTGCTAAAAAATTCTTGCTTTATCATTTTGAGGATTATTTAAGGTAAGTGGAACTAGATTTAATGGTTATTCTTGCCAAAGGGTATAAAAACAGATAGTATATTTAAGTAAGTATTTATTATTATTTTATGTTAAGAACACACGATTTAGGACAAATAAATAAAGAATTAGTGGGTGAGACAGTTACCATAACTGGTTGGGTACATTATCGCAGAGATCATGGAGGTTTAATTTTTTTAGATTTGCGAGACCACTACGGTTTAGTGCAGGTAAAGTTAGATAAGGATATTAATCAAGATGCCTTGAATGAAGCAGAAAAGCTTAGACATGAATGGGTGGTGCAAGTGGAGGGGGAAGTAGTGGCTAGACCTAGAGAGATGATAAATAAAGACTTGGCCAGTGGAGAGGTTGAAGTAGAAGCAATGAAATTAGTAGTGTTAAATCCATCTGACACATTACCTTTTGAGATTAGCGAACTAAAAGCTAGTGAGGCCAATGAAGCTTTGCGTTTGGAGTATCGTTTTTTAGATTTACGTAGAGACAAATTACAACAACTTTTAAAGACTAAAGCTGAGTTTATTGAGCATTTTAGAGCTTATTTTAGAGCTAAAGGCTTTTTAGAGATTCAGACACCAATATTAGCTAGTTCATCTCCAGAGGGCGCTAGAGACTTCCTAGTGCCTTCTAGACTGTATTCTGGTAAGTTTTATGCTTTGCCACAAGCGCCTCAACAATTCAAACAATTGTTAATGGTTGGTGGCATAGATAAGTACTTTCAAGTTGCTCCTTGTTTTCGAGATGAGGATCCTCGTCAGGATAGACATTATGGAGAGTTTTATCAATTAGACATGGAAATGAGTTTTGTAGAGTTAGATGATATTTTTCAAATTATGGAGCCAGTAATGATTTCTTCCGTTGAGAAGTTTAGTAATAAGAAAAATATTAATTTAACCAAGGGAGATAGATTCATCCAGATTTCTTGGAAAGAAGCTATTGATAAATATGGTATTGATAAACCAGATTTACGCTATGGTTTAGAATTACAAGAGTTAAGCGATGTAGTTAAGGATTCAGAATTTAAAGTATTTTCCGACGTTCTAAAGAATGGTGGCGTAGTTAAGGCAATTGTTGTACCGCAGGCAGAAAAGTTTACTCGTAAGATAATTGATGAATTAACTGATTTAGCCAAGCAGAGAGGAGCTAGAGGTTTAGCCTATATTATTGTTAAAGACGATGGGCTTCAATCTCCAATCGTTAAATTTTTAGGAGAAGAAAAGGCCCAAGAGATTGTTAAGACTCTAGGAGCTAAGGCCGGCGAGATTATCTTCTTTGCTGCTGATAAATGGCGAATAGCTTGTGAGACTTTGGGAGTAATTAGAGTTCAATGTGCTGATATGTTAGAGCTGAAAGATAATACAGTGGCCACCTGGTGTTGGATCGTAGATTTCCCAATGTATGATTATTCTGAAATTGAAGAAGATAGAATAGACTTTAGTCATAATCCATTTTCTATGCCTCAGGGCGGATTAGAAACTCTAAATAATACAGATCCTTTAGATATCTTAGCTTATCAGTTTGATTTAATCTTGAATGGCTTTGAGATTTCTAGTGGTGGTATTCGTAATCATTCACCAGAGATCATGTATCGAGCTTTCGAAATCGCTGGATATAGTAAAGAGGAGGTAGATAAGAAATTTGGTGCTATGATTAAAGCTTTCTCATTTGGCGCTCCACCCCATGGTGGAAATGCTCCAGGGTTAGATAGGCTATTAATGGTATTGCAAGATTTAAATTCTATTCGTGATATCTATGCTTTCCCTAAGGATGGCCAAGGCAGAGATTTAATGACTCAAAGTCCTAGCGAAGTAGATGATAGCGTTATCAAGGACTTACATATTAAAATAGACAAAAAATAACGATATGACAGAAGTATTAATTAAAGATTTGTACAGAGGAACTGATAAATATTTAAATCAGGAAGTTAAAATTTCTGGTTGGGTGAGAACGGTTAGATCTTCTAAGGATTTTGGTTTTATTGAAGTTAACGATGGGTCTTTCTTTAGGGGTCTTCAGGCAGTTTTTGAACAGGGAATAGACAACTTTAATGAATTAGCTAAGTTGACTGTTGGTTCTTCTTTGGAAATAATTGGTAATCTGGTTGAATCTCCAGCCCAGGGTCAAGATTTTGAACTAAAGTTAAGCAAGGCTAGGATAATCCAGTTGGCTGATAGCAATTTTCCTTTACAGAAGAAGCGCCATAGTTTTGAATTCTTACGTACTATTTCACATTTAAGATCACGTAGTAATACTTTCTCAGCTGTTTTTAGGTTACGTTCTGTATTAAGTCAGGCAACCCATAGATTCTTTACTGAGAAAGGGTTTGTTTATGTCCAGACACCAATCATATCTGCTAGTGATTGTGAAGGCGCAGGAGAAATGTTTAAAGTGACTACTTTAGATTTAGATAAAGTGCCTCAGACTAAAGAAGGAGAGGTAGACTATAGTAGAGATTTTTTTGGCAAGAAAGCTGGTTTAACGGTTAGCGGTCAATTAAATGCCGAAGCTATGATTATGGGCTTGAGAAAAGTGTATACTTTTGGGCCAACTTTTAGAGCGGAGAATTCTAATACTCCTAGGCATGCTAGTGAATTTTGGATGACGGAGCCAGAAGTGGCCTTCAATGATTTAAATGATAATATGGATTTAGCGGAAGAGATGGTTAAATATTTATTGAAAACAGTTTTAGAGGAATTGCCAGAAGAAATGGAATTTTTTAATAAGTTTATTGATAAGGAATTAAAAGATAGATTAGAAAAGATTATTAAAACTGATTTTAAGCGAATTACTTATACAGAGGCTATTGAGATATTAGAGAAATCAGATAAGAAATTCGAATATCCCGTTAGGTGGGGGATTGATCTGCAGACTGAACATGAGAGATATTTAGCTGAGGAAGTATTTGATTCTCCGGTTTTTGTTACCGATTATCCTAAAGACATCAAAGCTTTCTATATGCGAGTTAATGATGATGGAAAAACAGTGGCGGCTATGGATCTATTAGTACCTAAGATTGGCGAAATTATTGGAGGTAGTCAAAGAGAAGAACGTTATGATATTCTATTAGAACGAATGAAAGAAATGGGATTAGATGAGAAAGAATATTGGTGGTATTTAGATTTAAGAAAATATGGTAGTGTTCCACATGCTGGTTTTGGCCTAGGATTTGAAAGACTAGTTATGTATCTAAGTGGCATGGCTAATATCCGTGATGTTATCCCATTTGCTAGAGTGCCAAAGAGCGCAGATTTTTAATTCGATATATGAGACTTTAAGATTTTAAAACCGACTTATTGAAAGTTGGTTTTTTTTGTAAAACTTATTGACAAAATTTTTTAGATGATTTATTATATTAAAATACTTTAATTAACTAAAGTGATGGATACAAAACATAAATTATCGCCAAAGACTCAAGAACTTTATCAGGCGATTTTAAAATTAGAAAGTTTAGAGGAGGCTAAGCGATTTTTTCGCGATCTATTAACCGAGGCGGAAATTGAAGAGTTTGGCAACCGCTGGATAGCCGCTCAGAGATTATCAGACAAAGTGTCTTATTTAAAGATTGCCGAGGAGACTGGGCTTAGCTCAGCTACCATAGCCAGAATTTCTAAATGGTTGACTCAGGGTATGGGAGGCTATGGGGCTATGATTAACAAAATAAAGAAAAAATAATTTTATATGCGAGAACTAATTTATATAACTACTGCTGCCGGAGGCAATGCCACGGCTATACAGATTCTAGAAGAAGCTTTGGACGGGAAGGAATATGCCAGAAAGGGAAAAAAGTTAATTGATGAATTTCAAAATTTTCAGGTTGAGCAGGCAGGATTTTTAATTCCCAAAGACAAACATTTTGAAATGTCTGGTGGAGAATTTTGCGGTAATACAGCGGGAGCAGCTGCTATTTTGCTAGGTAATACCTTTGAAAAACAAGAAATTGATTTTACTATGTCTGGTTTTGAAGGTGATATTACAGGTTGTTTTAATAATATAAGAACTAATAAATATTCAGTTAAATGTGTTTTTCCCAATTTATCTTTGGATATTGAACAAATAGACGATAACATGTATTTAGCGGATATGGGTGGAATTATCTATGTAGTTATAAAAGGTAAAACTCCTACAGGTTGCGAAACTTTCCATCGTAGATTGATTCGTAGATTGAATTTAGAAGATCGTAAGGCGGTTGGAGCAGTTTGGGTGCAAAACGACGGTGACGCTGTTAAGATAGATCCGGTAGTGTGGGTGAAAGAGATAGATAGCTTATTTTATGAGACTTCTTGCGGATCAGGCTCAATCGCCGTAGCTAAAGTTATGAATAAAGCTAATATTATTCAGCCTACTGGAAAAGTAATAAAAATATTTTTTGAAGGTCAAGATGTAGTGGTAAATAGCGAGATTCAAATATTACACAAGAAACACATTGAAAGGTTAGAGGATTGACAATAGAGTTAACCTATGCCTATAATCTATAATACATATTTAATTATATTCACTGATCTTTAAATTTATAAAAGGAGAGAACCATGGGAATTAAAAATTCAAAAAAAGGAAAAACATTGCCGGGCAATTATGTAGTATCGTCAGATATTGAAATATTGTTGGGAAAATGGGCCAAAGAAAGGCAATTAAAATTACCGGATTCAGATTTTTTTGCGCAGATTAGGCGTGAATTTGAAACCTACATGAAGACTATTTTTGCGGGGTTTCATTTAATTCCGGAAGATGCTATCCGAATAGGAATAAACAAAATTGTAAAAGAAAGTGGTTTAGTACCGGTTTCTCTAGATAGAGTTTATTTTGATAACGGAGGTGTCCATTTTGACGTTACCCGGATGGTTGACGAGGATGGTAATGATATTGGGATAGGTCCTCGTCATCAGGGAGAAAGTATGATTCAACAAACCGATAAATTAGATGTTATTGGTAATAAAGGTATTGTACTTGTAGATGATGTTATCTTTTCCGGTGACCTGCTAGTAGCAGTTACCAGGTTTCTAACGAAACATGGTTACAAAATTGAATTGATCTGCGCTGGAGTGGCCATTCGCCAAGGAGTTGATAAACTAAAGGCTCTTGGGTACAAGGTAGAAGCAGGTATGACCTATGAACATGTTATTGATGAAGTCTGTGAAAGAGACTTTTATCCAGGAGTTCCATTTTCAGGAAGACTTTTAGATAATCTTAATAACATCGGAGTGCCTTACCTTTTACCATTCGGTAAACTTGATATCTGGGCGTCCATTCCGTTGGAATATACCATTGATCTTTCAAAATTCTGTATAAAACAGACCATCAGAATTTTTACGGCTATTGAGAAGGCGTCAAATAAAGAAATCTTATGTGGAGATTTGGACAGAGGAGTAATAGGTTATTTACCAATGCAAAGATTTGTTGCTGCTTTAGAAAAGAGTATGAAAGAGTTGTAAAGTAAAACTTTATAATTTCAAAACCGGCTTAGTAAAAGTCGGTTTTTATTTTGTCATTGACTTTTATATTAAATAATGTTATGTTAATATAATTGTTTTATTGTTCATTAAAACCTATAGTCATGAATAAACTACTTATTTTGTCTGATTTAGACAAGACCATCATTGATAGAAATTATAAATTAACAGCTAAAATATCCGATTTCCTTAGTGTGATAAAGAGAGCACAGAATAAAGGGCATTTAGTCGGACTTCATTCTGATACACCTTTGTCAGTTCTTGTGGAATGGGCAAATAAATTTAATATGAATGGCCCAATAATTGGAGAAAATGGTTCTGTGGCGCGGATTTCCAAAGCAATCGAACCCATAACTATTGCACCTAAAGACAGGAGTATTCGTTGGAAGGCTCTGAGAAGAGAAATCAGTTTTTTTCTGGTTAGTAATGGATATTTGGTGGTTGATACCAATGATTATCTTGGCTATTTAGAACAGAAGTATCCCGCTAAAGCCGGAGAGAAGATGATAATAGTTAATGGTTGTCGAGAGCATAGTTTAGCTTACTATGTCCGTTCTGTTATTACTGACGGGTCTCTTGTTAAGGACGTGCTACTATTTAAAAAAGTAAATGATCTGGTTTTAAAGAAGTTTCCACTTTTAAAGGATACTGATCAAGATTTAAACCCGGATTATACCCTTAGTATCTTTGTTTCCAAGGGAGCAAATAAGGCCAATGCGATGCCAGTTCTACGTAGTTATTTCCCCAATCATAAAATAATTATGATCGGTGACGGTACTGGAGATATTGTTATGCATGACAATGTAGATGCTCTATATGCTGTTAGTAACGCTGTATCAGGGTTGAAATCTGTTGCTGATAAAGTAGCAATACGGGCTGTAACAGAAGGTGTTATCGAAATTATTAATGATATCATTTAGAAAAAAAAGCTTAAAATATAACAGGGTTCTTTATAACCCTGTTTTTTTCTTGACAGAATTTAAAATTTAACATAGTATTAATGAAACCTATCAGTCCTTTCTAAAAAATAAAAAAATTCGGGCGTGTAGCTCAGTTGGCTAGAGCAGCGGATTGTGGATCCGCGGGTCGTCGGTTCGATCCCGATCGCGCCTACCAAACCCAGTTATTTATAGCTGGGTTTTTTATTGTCTACAACTTGACACCAGGGGGCTAATTGTCGTAAGATTGTATGAAAACTAGTACATTAAAATTTAATAATATAATAAAAGAGGAGGTGTAAGATGAGTAGAAAAATCAAATCGAGATTACCAGGAGGCTTTCAGGATTTTGATACCCGAAAGTGCCTGATTAAAGAAAAAGTCATTGGAATTATAGAATTAGTTTTTAGAAGTTTTGGTTTTAATCCTATTGAGACCCCGTTAGTTGAATTTTATGAGGCTTTGGTGGGACGAGATGATACTTCAAAAAATCTGTTTCAATTGCGTACTAAAGGAATTGGCGCTGAGGAAACACTGGGTTTAAGATTTGACCATACGGTTCCATTTGCTAGATTTTTAGCTCTTAATCCCTATAACAAGAAGAAGCAGATAGGCATTTCTTTGCCTTGGAAGCGATCTACTGTAGGGCCAGTTTTTAGAGCTGATAAACCACAGCAAGGAAAGTATAGGCAATTTTTTCAGTTTGACATTGATATCGCCGGAACAAGGCTGATGTTAGCTGATGCTGAAATTGTGGCGGTTATGTATTGTACTTTAAAAGCTTTATTGAAAGATGAAGAGTTTAAAATTAAGATCAATAACCGTAAAACTTTAAATGGTTTAGCAGAAATGTTAGGCTTTGAGTCCAAAAGCGAAAAAGCTATGCAAATAATGCGTAGCTTAGATAAAGTAGAAAAAATTGGTTGGTCAGGAGTTAAAGAAGAATTAGCTTTAAAACCAATTGATGATTTTGATCCTAGCCCAGGACTAGATGAAAAAAGTCTAGAAATTGTCTATCAGTTTATTACTATATCTGGTAATAATACCGATAAGATCAAGAAAGCCAGAGAGGTTTTTAAGGGGAATAACTTAGCTCTGCAGGGTATTGAAGAATTAGAACAAATTCTAGCTTACGCCGATAATTTAGGTGTTCCGGTGGAAAACTTAGTTATCGATTTTTCAGTAGCTCGGGGATTGGGCTATTACACTGGTCCGGTATTTGAAACCGAGATTCCAAGAGCAAAGAGATTTGGTAGTGTATTCTCTGGTGGTCGATTTGACGACCTAATGCAGAGATTTTCAAACGTTAGTTTGCCAGCAGTAGGAGCTTCTATCGGAGTAGATAGACTTTTGGCTGTTATGGACTACTTAAAATTAACAATTGAAACAAAGAATACTGTTTCAGAGGTTATGATCTTGCGTCTAGGTGAAAATCTGGATAGTAAGTACTTAGAAATTCTGAACTGGATAAGAGAGACGGGTTTTAATGTCGAATTATCTTTTTTTGGAGACACTACATGGGGTGCTCAATTTAATTATGCTTTATCTAGGTTGCCAGGCTTAAAATATTTGGTAATTATGGGTGGAAATGAAATTGAAAAAGGCACTGTACAGATTAAGAATCTTGCTAATAAAAAGCAAGAAGAAATTGCATACAAAGAAATAAAGAAGTATTTTTTAACATTAAAAACAGAGAAATTGTGAAAAAAATTAGAACTATTATTATTGACGGAAAGTCCCTTTCGTTATTAGATGTTATTCTAATAGCACGTGGGCAAGAGGATCATCCTGACAGTGATGATAATCATCATCATCATTCCAGCTATCCTACGGTTGAAATAGAAAAAGATGCAAAAAAAGCTTTAAGCGAATCGCATAACGCTCTAAAGGCGTACATGGATGCTGGTAATATTGTATACGGCGTAAATACTGGTTGTGGCAATCAAAAATCTACGATTATTCCTCCTGATCAGATAACTGCATATCAAGCTCACTATATTCCCGCTCATTGTGTGGGAACTGGTGATTATTTTGACGCAGAAGTTACTAGGGCGGCAATGATTCTGAGAGCTAACTCTTTTTGTCGTGGTAATTCAGGCATCCGTTTGAAAGTAGTAGATAAGATTGTTGAATTGTATAATAAAGGAGTTATCCCTGCTGTTCCTAGTCAGGGGTCAGTTGGAGCTTCCGGTGACCTATGTCCTTTAGCTCATATGGCAGCAACCATGATGGGGCTTGAAGGCCAAATGGCTTTTTATAAAGGTGAGACAATACTAGCTAAAAATGCTTTAGCAGCAGCTGGGATTGAACGATTGGTGTTGGAAGCAAAGGAAGCCATGGGGTTGACCAACGGGTCTACTTTTATTCTATCATTGAGTGTTTTAGCTTATTATGATGCGCTAAATCTTTATGAGTATGGTAATTTGATCGCCGCATTAGCAATGGAAGCAGTTAGAGCAGAAAAGAATGCTTTTGATCCAAGAGTACATGAATCTAGAGGGCATAAAGGCTCAATTGATGTAGCAAGAATCCTTTTAGAATTAACTGATGGTTCCCTGAGAATGACTGATGCAGGTCGAAGGGTGAAATTAGCAGCTGAAACTAAAATTTATCGAGAGGATGAAAATGGAAAAAAGACTGATGAGCCTGTACCGAGAGTGCAGGATACTTATTCTTTCCGAGCTCATCCTCAGGTTATGGTAGTTCTTTCTAATGCTTTGGACGCTATGAAAGTGGTCTTAGAGAAAGAAATTAACGCCAGTACCGATAACCCATTAGTGTTCAAGAAAGAAGATGGTACATTTGAAACCAGGAGTGGTGGAAACTTTCACGGAGAAATATTAGCCCATTCAGCTGATAATTTAAAGAATGCTGTTACAGCAATAGCTAATATCTCAGACAGAAGGTTCTACAACATGTTAGTTCCTGAAGACAGTTATGGTTTACCAGGCGATTTAGCCGGACCGGTTAATAAAAAATTAAATACCGGTTTGATGATTCTGCAGTACTCTACAGCTGCATTAGTGCATGAGATGAAAATTCTTTGTACCCCATCAGGTGTAGATAGTATTCCAACGTCAGCAGGCCAGGAAGACTATGTTTCTATGGGAACAGTTGCCGCTCGACACTTGAGGAGAGTTGTTACGATGGGTAAGAAAGTACTTGCTGGGGAAATGATGGCCGCTATTCAGGGTATTGCTTTAACCGAGAAAGAGTTAAAAGAATATGCTAGGTTAGGTACTTACACTGGGTATGCTTACGACTTCTTCTTGGAGAAAGTTGATGAACTTCCT
>Ga0307992_1001929_pt1 | contig 12010 bp, 12 predicted proteins | sample EllFjometagen133_FD_203162 | JGI IMG/M metagenome (GOLD analysis project Ga0307992, IMG submission 203162) | Marine microbial communities from Ellis Fjord, Antarctic Ocean - #133 | ecosystem: Environmental > Aquatic > Marine > Unclassified | place: Southern Ocean | collected 2014-10-08
ACGGTATCGGCATCTTTACGCCCACCATACTTGCCACCGTTATCGGCGCCCAGACCACCCACGTCCATAACATCGCCAGTCTCATCCATAATGATATGCTTGCGGCAAAGGGGGCGGCCTTTATCGATGTTCTCCTGCTCGTCGGTATTATTTTCGCCGTTTTGTTTGCCGACAGGGTAGGGCGGATACGGCTGCAGGTGCTCGGGTTTATCGGTTGTGCCGCTGGTCTCTTTCTTGCTTCCCTGTCGGTGGGTGCCGAGGGGGGGACAAAGATATTCTTTATCTTTGCCGGGTTTATGCTTTTCAGCTTTATGACCAACCTGGGACCCAACGCCATGACCTATCTTATCGCCGGGGAGGTGTTCCCCACGCATATTCGCGGGAAGGGCGCGGGGTTCGCCGCATCCTTTGCAAAGATCGGCGCGGTCCTGACGGCCTTTTGCTTCCCCCTGCTGTTGCGGAGTATTGGCACGGAGGCGCTCTTGTACGGTCTCATGGTAACCTCGCTGCTGGGTGCCGTGGTGACCTGGATATTTCGCATCGAGACAACAGGGATCAATCTGGAAAAGATAGGACAAGGCGTAATCGAGGCGCAGGATACTTAATTCGGTTCAGAAAGGGATGAGATATGACGCAAATAACCAGAATTAAGCCAATCGTTTTTATTTTCATGGTGGGGATGATTATTTTATGTCCCCTTTCATACGCAGGTAATTCATTGGTGAGTGAGAAGAAAGCCGCATATATTAACGTAAAGAATTATGTTTCTGGACATACCGCGTACCGGAATGTGCTGACACCCGAGGGTGAGTTTGTTGTTGCCTTCAATCCTGACATTGCTTGATGGATCGCTCAGTCCTTCGATAAAGACGCGATCAGGAAAATCAGAGAAAGGCTTGCCCCCGAGCTGAAAATCAAACTGACACCCAGGGGATTTGCCAGGGCGGCTGACCGGTGGTTATTCCGGGGACAGTATACCTACTTCCCGAAGAAAAAAGATAATAATATGTATACTGTCCCCGGAATAACCCCGTAACATTATAATTAATGAAGGAGACGTGCGGCATCTTGCGTATGAACGTGCTTTGGGGGTGAGAGATTATATCCTTAATTCCGGTAAGGTCGAAAAAGAAAGGATTTTTCTCGTAGAACCCAAAGCTCTTCAGATTGAAACGATGGAAAATGGTAAAAGCAGTAGAATAAAAGTCTATTTGAAGTGATGGTTTTTTTATTCTTTAACCGGTCCGTATCGGATTGTAAACTATCTTGGAGATACAGATGGATTCTCGTGACCGGGGAGATCAGTCGGAAATAAAATACGGGCTTCAGAGATTGTTTTTGTGTATAATTATGGCAAAAGAAAGAACAACACGAAGGCAAAAGGATATATCCCGGGTATTGAGGGAGAAGGAGAAGGTTCAAAAGGACAGAATAAAAAAGAGTAAAAAGAAACAGTGAGAGGTCGATGGGAGGGGCGTACCATCTTGAAAGCATTGTAAAACAGCAAAACAGGAAAACAGCGGAAGGGGGAAACATTATGGACTTAACTAATATTATTCCCAAGTTACAGGAGTTACTGGCGTTTTATAGCCTCAAAATTGTGGCCGCGGTTGTTATCTTTATTATAGGGCGCTGGATTGCAAAGTTGCTTAAAAATCTTCTTGAAAAAACTATGATAAAAAGAAAGGTTGATGCAACGCTTGTCGGGTTTATGGGTAATATAGTGTATGTCCTGTTACTCATAATTATTGTCATTGCGGCTATCAATCAGATTGGTGTCCAAACCACTTCATTTATCGCGATTATAGGTGCTGCCGGTCTTGCCATTGGCTTCGCACTTCAGAAATCACTTGCAAATTTTGCTGCTGGTGTTCTCATGATCATTTTTCATCCTTTCAAGCTGGGTGATTATATAGAGGGAGGGGGCGTGGCTGGTACGGTTGAAGAAATAAGTATCTTTACGACTGTGCTCAAAAGCCCGGACAATAAAGTGATCATCGTTCCCAATGCCAAAATAGCCGGAGATAATATAATCAATTATTCAGTTAAAGATACCAGACGCCTGGATCTAGTCTTCGGAGTTAGTTATAAAGATGACCTCCAAAAAGTGAAAAAGGTGTTGTATGACATTATTGAGAATGATGAGCGAATTCTGAAAGATCCTGCCCCGACAGTAGCTGTATTAGAGCTTGCAGACAGCAGCGTAAATTTTGCTGTCCGTCCCTGGGTTGCTACAGGTGACTACTGGACCTTATTCTTTGATCTGAAAGAAAGAATCAAAGAACGGTTCGATGTGGAAAATATTTCCATTCCGTTTCCACAGCAGGATGTTCACATGTATGAACTGAAACAGGAGGCATCAGGATAGCATTTCATTTTTTTAACGCCCCGGAACTGCTTTTCCATGCTGTTAAATATGACGGATTCGTAAAAAGCTCCACTATGCCACTTTGCGGCATTATAATAGGAAGGAAATCCAACCCTTTGTTTAAATAGGCACAGTTAGCGTAATATCATATAATAACAGTGTGTTATAGCTTTTTTACCAAAATGACTTCTTTGGAAGTCGTCACTCCTGTGAAAAACGGAGCCCAGATGGTCCGCAATTACTTAAAAAGACTGTGGGAATTCCGGTGACAGTATACTTAATTGAAAACATAGGAGCTGAGAGAAAAATATGGCAGCAGATCTGTATTTTGATGGTTTCAAGGTTGGCGATACGATCACGTCTCCGGGCATGACAGTTATCGGAAGCCAGATACTGCTTTCACGTTGAAACCTTTGGAGGTGTAGAGATTCATTAAATACAGGTATTTATAATGTGTGAGATTGCTTCGCTCCACTCGAAATGACATCTCTTTCGATTTTTTACGAGTGTATCTTTGCTAAATTACAATAAAAAGGTTGATAATTGTTGTTGATACGAGTATAAGCGGCAGCAAAACTGGTCTGAAGGCTGTTCAGATTCGTCTGAACAGCCTTTTTTTGTGTATAACAACATTCGGGAGCAGTAATTTATTTGCTTCCGAATATTTTTTTTGAGGGAATAAACTTAATGAGCTTTAAACTACTAGGACTTAGGGATGAATTGGTTAAGGCAACGGAGAGTCTGGGCTTTCAGTCTCCTATGCCAGTTCAAGAAAAAGCAATGCCTGTACTTCTTTCAGGTGAAAAGGATTTTGTAGGACTTGCCCAGACGGGAACCGGAAAAACGGGGGCATTTGGCCTGCCTCTTCTACAACTGGTTGATACAAATAAATTCAATACTCAGGGAATCGTGATATGCCCGACCCGTGAATTATGTCTTCAAATTACAGAGGATTTGAAACAATTTGCCAAATATATGAAAAAAATTAAAATTGTTGCGATATACGGCGGTGCCAGCATTTCAACCCAGATTAAACGCCTTAAGAGCAATCCTCAGATTATTGTAGCTACTCCAGGCCGGCTTATTGATATGATTAATCGCAGGTCTGCCAATCTGTCACAGGTTTCATATACGGTTTTAGATGAAGCTGATGAAATGCTTAATATGGGATTTAAGGAAGATATTGACAATATCTTAACGAAAATGCCGGATCATAAAAAAATCTGGCTTTTTTCTGCAACTATGCCCAAGGGAGTTGCCGCAATTGCCCGCAATTATCTGACTGATCCGGTAGAGGTGCGGGTAGGCAGCAATGGCCAGAGCCCGAAAAATATCAAGCATCTATGTCATACAACTCAGCAGAAGAGCAAGTACCCGGAATTAAAACGTATTATAGATTCTTCACCTGATATTCTGGGTTTAGTCTTTTGCAGAACGAGAAGAGATACTCAGACTTTAGCTGAATCGTTGATGCGGGATGGTTATTCGGCTGAAGCGCTTCACGGTGCCTTGTCGCAGGCTCAGAGAGATTCTGTGATGCGAAAATTTCGTCGAGGTTCTGCCAGGATTCTTGTGGCGACTGATGTCGCGGCAAGAGGTCTGGATGTGAATGATATTACCCATGTAATTCATTATAATTTGCCTGATGTAGTGGATATTTATACCCATAGAAGCGGAAGAACAGGGCGTGTGGGAAAATCGGGTCTTTCAATTGCGCTTGCCAGTTCAAAGGAAATCCACACTATTCGTATGATGGAAAAAAGGCTTAATATACGTTTTGAATTTTATAAAGTACCTGATGGCAAGGCTGTTCATGGAAAACAATTATCAGGTCTTGTGGAAACAATTGCTCATGCAGATGATATTAATGCAAATACTAAAACCAGAGCTAAAGCCAGGCCTGAATCTAAAAACACGCATGAGTTCAGAACAGAAACCAGAGCTAAAGCCAGACCTGAATCTAAAAACACGCATGAGTTCAGAGCAGAAACCAGAGCTAAAGCCAGACCTGAATCTAAAAACACGCATGAACTCAGAGCAGAAACAAAGCCTGCAAAAGGAACAAACCGCCTTAAGCCAGGAAAAAGCCAGAGATTTTTTGTTAATATGGGCAGGCTGCATATGATTAACAAAGGCGCTATTGTGCGCTTAATTTGCGATAAATCCGGAATTGGCCCAGACATGATCGGCGAGATTAATCTTAATAGAGAATTTTCATTTTTTGAAGTTCAAAAACAGGCAGCTAAAAAAGTGTATAATTCTTTAAATGAGGCAACACTTAACGGTCGAACTGTTGAGATTCACAGGGCTATGTAATTGTGTAACAGTTTACGGTTTACAGTTATCGGTTCACTGTTGAAAAAACAGAAGTTTATAAATGACAAGCTCACAAAAAGTCGCGAATCGGGTCATTGCGAGCGGAGCGAAGCAATCTCGTGCGTTATAACCACCTGTATTTGTTAGATTGCTTCGTCGCTACGTTTCTCGTAATGACATCTTTTTCGTCCTTTCCCAGATGTATCAAATATAAATAACAGATTTAACAGGGCAGACAAGACATAAAGGGGTAAACAAAGAAAAATTTATGGATAGTTTTAATCAAAAAGAGGTTGACCGGAGACGAACTTTCGGAATTATCAGCCATCCTGATGCGGGCAAAACCACGTTGACGGAAAAGCTTCTCCTTTTTGGCGGGGCGATCAAGCAGGCCGGAGCTGTTAAGGCAAGGAAGGCTTCCAAACACGCTACCAGTGACTGGATGTCGATTGAACAGGAAAGAGGCATTTCAGTTACAACTTCTGTAATGAAGTTTAACTACAGGGATTTTGAGATTAATCTGTTAGACACGCCGGGCCATCAGGACTTTTCAGAAGATACATACAGGGTGTTGACTGCCGTCGACAGCGCATTGATGGTGATTGACAACGCAAAGGGGGTGGAACCTCAGACCGAAAAGCTCATGGAGGTCTGCAGGATGCGCAATACTCCGATCATTACATTCATAAACAAGCTTGATCGTGAAGGCATGTCACCTATTGATATCCTTGATGATATTGAGAATAAACTGCAGATTGAGTGTACGCCGCTTTCCTGGCCTGTTGGTATGGGTCAGCGTTTTAAAGGCGTATATAATCTCTTTCACAAACAGTTGCATATTTTTGAACCTGGCAGGGAAAGACTCGGACAGGAGGGAATTATTATTAATGATCTGTCTGATCCTGTTCTGGATGAGCTTTTAGATGGACAGGCCGATGAACTGCGGGAAGAGATCGCACTGCTTGAAGGCGCCGTCAATCCGTTTGAGCGCCGACATTTTTTAAAAGGAAGCCAGACACCGGTCTTTTTCGGAAGCGCCATCAATAATTTTGGTGTTAAAGAGATGCTGGATGCGTTTGTAGAACTTGCACCACATCCGGGCGCGCGAACGGCTGTTTCCCGTGAGGTTTTGCCATACGAAAAAGAGTTTTCAGGATTTGCGTTTAAAATACAAGCCAATATGGACCCTGCCCACAGAGACAGAATTGCGTTTGTCAGGATCTGTTCAGGAAAATTTAACAGAGGAATGAAAGTTGTCCACCACAGAATAGGAAAAGAGGTAACTTTTGCTAACGCGACAATCTTCATGGCGCAGGACAGGGAGAATGTGGAGGAGGCATTTCCAGGAGATATTATTGGTATCCATAACCACGGAACCATAAAGATCGGGGATACATTTACCGAAAAAGAACCTTTGAAATTCAGCGGGATTCCCAATTTTGCACCCGAACATTTCAGGCGTGTGCGTCTGAAAAACCCGTTAAAAGCCAAGCACCTTCAAAAAGGATTGACCCAGTTAGCGGAAGAAGGTGCTGTTCAGGTTTTCAGGCCTGTTACGGGCAGTGACTATATTCTGGGGGCGGTTGGTGTCCTCCAGTTCGAGGTGACCATGGCCCGTTTGAAGACGGAATACGGTGCGGATGCCATATATGAACCTGTGAATTTTAATGTTGCCCGCTGGGTCAGGTCTGATGATCGCAAAAAAATGGCTGAATTTGAGAAGGAGAATATGGCCAACATGGCAAGAGATGCTGAAGGCTGTCTCTCTTTTCTGACAACCAGTGAATGGCAGCTTGACCACCGTATGAAAGAGTGGCCGGAGATAGAGTTTTTTAAGACACGGGATATTAACTGATGCAGGGGGCAGGGGCGTATAACGATCACTCTCGACCGGATTAACCCTGCCATGCCACATCTGTTGTCACTAAAACCAAATATTTTTGTTTATGGTTAATCCTGTTTTGCGGGTCCGAAGGAGCTTTCGAAAAGTTTGTGAATTGCTTCGCGGCCTTCGTCACTGAGATTTCGGGTTCCTGTTCCAACAAATGTTTTGTCAGTGATAACCGGAGTTTCAACAACCCATTTATTATCCTTCCATGAGAACCATGCTTTACGTTCCTGGTCATATACGTTGACTGGACGATTAAAAAGCTTTGCAAGCTCAACGCCCCAACCGGTTCCCCCTTTGACGGTATCATCCGGCTGTATCCATCCGACCGCTATCATGTGGTAGCCATTGTTGACCATGTGAAAAATAGACTGTATAACCTTCCGTATTGTTTCAGCCTTTGAATAATTTCGCCCCATGCGGGCAAAGACTATTTCCATGCTGACATCACCCTTGGCAAGTTCTTCCCGGCTCAGCTCCCGGACACCTCTGGTACGTTCGATATTGTGTCCCTCGAACGAAAAGTTAACTTCCTGAATCCCCCAGTGCTCTGCGAGCTTTCCGAACTCGGCCTCGGCTCCCTTATGCCCACCACTGTAGAGAGTAACATCAAAATGATCAGTCATTGTTTGTGTCTCCTTTTATTTTTTGCCTCATCGGCATCTCGCCCCCCCATTAGTACAGTTGAGAAGATATACAATTGTTTTGGTTCGCTAAATATAAGTCATTTTTTCCTAATTGCAACCTTTATAAACTCGTAAAAAATCATAAAATTCCCTCTTCCTTTATGGAAGAGGGTTGGGATAAGGATAATAATGCTGGCATTCTAACAACTTACATCTATTTCCCAACTTACATCTACTTCCCAATTTACTCAACGGGTCTGGCTATTCCTCTTTATTTCATTGCAAATTCTGCACAATAGTGTATATACGTATCAACATTTCAGCAAGTAGAAAAGTTTGTCCGACAGTAAGAGTTGACGTTGACCATTGCAGTGATCCCACATTCTGTGGGATCTTTTTTTTTAGCGCATAGTTTTTGCGCCTAACACGAAGTATTAATAAGGACAAAATTTTGGGCAGACCAAACTATTCATTTCAAAAGCGCCAGAAAGAATTGGCGAAGAAAAAGAAAAAAGACGAAAAAAAGCAGCGCAAGCTGGAGAAGCAGACCATTCCTGTAGGGGAAGAAGAGAACCTTCAGGTTCAGGAAGATTAATCCCGACTTGCAAGAACTTTTTCTAACCGAATAACACTCTATGCCACAGGTAGTTACCCTGTGGCTTTTATTGTAAGGACACAATTATGATAACCGCATCCGATATTGCTCTCTCCTACGGGAAGAGGGTCATCTTTAAAGACGTCAATATTAAGTTCACTCCTGGCAACTGCTACGGCCTGATCGGGGCGAACGGCGCCGGCAAATCCACCTTTCTGAAGATCTTGGCAAATCAGCTTGAACCTGATCGGGGCGAGATTACCAAGGGGTCGGGACAGCGTATCGCGGTGCTCAGCCAGGACCAGTTCGCCTTTGACAAACACACCGTTTTCAATACAGTGGTCATGGGACATAAAAAGCTCTACAAAATGATGGCGGAGCGTGAGGCCCTCTATTCCAAGGCTGATTTTACCGAGGAAGACGGCATCCGTTCCGGAGAGCTGGAAGCCAGGTTCGGTGAAATGAACGGTTATGAGGCAGAGACAGAGGTCGCGGTGCTTTTAAGCGGCCTCGGCATCCCGGAAGAGATGCGTCAGAAAAAAATGAAGGAACTTGACGGCAACGATAAAGTGCGGGTGCTTCTGGCCCAGGCCCTGTTCGGCAACCCGGATATTCTGCTTCTGGACGAGCCCACCAACCAGCTCGACCTGAAGACCATTACCTGGTTGGATGAGTTTCTCTCCCGCTTCCAGAACACAGTGATCATCGTCTCTCATGATCGCTATTTTCTGAACCAGGTTTGCACCCATGTGGCGGATATCGATTATGGAAAAATCAAGATCTATGCCGGCAACTATGACTTCTGGTATCAGGCCAGCCAGCTCCATTTCCACCAGAAGGAGACCGAAAATAAGAAGGCCCACGCCAAGGCTGATGAGCTAAAGGAATTCATCCGGCGCTTCAGTTCCAACGCCTCCAAGGCCAAACAGGCCACTTCACGGAAGAAGCTGCTTGAGAAACTCACCCTTGAGAACATGCCGATTTCCTCCCGAAAATATCCCTACATCGCCTTCAAGCCTGAGCGGTCCTGCGGCGATGTTATTCTGGAGATCAACGGTCTTTCCAAAGCGATCGACGGGGTTTCCATGTTTGAGGATCTCACTCTCACTGTCAACAAGGGCGACAAGATCGTCTTTGCCGGTGCTAACAGCCTTGCAAAAACCACCCTGTTCCAGATTCTGGCTGGGGAACTTGAGCCGGATAAAGGCAGCTTCCGCTGGGGGGTAACCATCAGCAACGCCTATTTCCCGAAGGAGAATGACGCGTATTTCAATAATGAAGAGCTTGATCTTATCGGCTGGCTGCGTCAGTATGCACCTCCAAAAGAGGATGATAGTTTTGTCAGGGGGTTTCTGGGCAAAATGCTTTTTTCCGGAGAGGAGGCGATGAAAAAGACCTCTGTTCTCTCAGGTGGTGAGAGGGTGCGCTGCATGCTCTCCAAGATGATGCTATCCGGCGCCAATGCCCTCATTCTCGATGAGCCCACAAACCATCTCGACCTTGAATCAATCACCGCCTTGAATGACGCCCTGATGTCTTTTTCGGAGGTGGTGCTCTTTTCCTCCCATGATCATCAGTTTGTATCCACCGTGGCAAACAGGATTGTTGAAATCACTCCGGAAGGTATCATTGACGTGATGAAGGGCTTTGATGAGTACATGGCAGTGAAGGAAACGAACCTGTCCGGTGAAAACGATTACCTGTACAGTCAGGCAGCAGCTATGTGAGTCTGAAGAGCAACAGCTGCAAGTTAAAGGCTCAAAGCTTAGTGGAAGGATATTATCAGATTAAAATAAAGGAGGTCCTGGAAGGTATGGATTTCTATGATGTGATTAGCACCAGACGGAGTATTAGAAGCTATAGCGCTGATGCCATACCGGAAGAGGTATTGCAGCGGGTGATGAAGGATGAAGGCGGCCGGAGTTGCTCAGAGTGGCGGTAATCGCCAGCCCTGGCACTATATAATCATCACGGATAAAGAGCGTATAAAGGAAATGGTACCTTTATGTGCAGATCAGGAATTTATAGCACAAGCGCCGGTCTTGATCGTGGCATGTGGAATGAACCTCAATACGAATCGTGGTGGATATATGGGTGATTTCGGTATGCTGGTCGATGTTTCTATTTCCTTAGCCAACTGACGCTGGCTGACCGCGTTGAAGATCTGGGAACATGCTGGATCGGCTCCTTCGACAATAATGCGGTGAAGAAATATCTTGGAATCCCCGATGATGTGCAGGTTGTGGCGTTAACACCTCTAGGATATCCTGCTGAATCGGGTGCATTTTTCGAGAATGCTACGAAGAAAGATATGGAAGAGATTGTCAGTTATGAAAAATACAGATAAGGCGGCATTGAAGCGCATTAATGTATTTTTAAATCGTTAGAGGAAGTTTGGGCAACGGGGTTCTATGTCAAAGAATCTTAAATTTTCCATTATTACATCAAAGCCATTCCTGTCTTTCATTTACTGGTTTATACGAATTTATTCTGCAACGTTTCGCCTCACCGTTGAGAATGAGGACAAATGGCTTGACCATATCAATAACGGTGGCAGGGTGCTTCTCTGTTGCTGGCATCAGCAATTCTTTTCCGGAATCAGTCACTTTAAAAAATACAGTAAATACGGGCCGGGTCTCATGATCAGCCGAAGTATGGATGGAGAGTTCATTGCCGGGGTAGCAAACAGGACAGGGTGGTATACCATGCGGGGCTCTTCATCAAGTGGTGGCCGCTCGGCGTTAGGTGGGATGATTCATAAGCTAAAGGAAACGGGACTTGCAGCGCATATCGTAGACGGCCCGACAGGGCCTGCGGGAGTTGTAAAACCCGGGGTGATTCGTCTGGCATCCGCCGCGAATGCGGACATTGTACCTTTTTATGCGAGCGCCGACAGAGCCTGGTATTTCGGAAGCTGGGACAGATTCATGCTTCCCAAACCCTTTGCCCGGGTAACTCTTCGATTCGGTGATATGATTTCGTGTCCAACCCTGGAAACGGAAGAGGATTTCGAGCATCAGAGAATTTCTCTGGAAAAAGTCATGCTTCCCTCAATCCACCTCAAAACCCCGATACATCTGTCAAATACCGGCTAAGCCCTTCATATGATTCTGACGCGTCCTGATAGCCCTGGTCATAGGTGGCGTAAAGCTTGTTCTTGTTCCGTTCGATACGCCTTGCGGGCAGGGCTGACCGGGGCCTGATAATGAAGACATCATCCTGCTGTTCCAGCGTATCAATAAAATCCATTGTCTCATTGTATCTGATATATCTATTGCCAAGGGCTTCACATAAACCCGGAAACCGAGGGTAACGCATGCGCGTGAACCCGTTGAATTTGAACATCTTCTTACGATAACCCTTCGGTTGTGTAAGGATAAGAACATTTTTTCGATTTCCGTCACTGATGCTCTTTCGGATCGGTATGGAATCGGAGAGCCCACCGTCCATCAGGAACTGTCCTTTGTATCGAACCGGTTTCGATATAAAGGGTAAACAGGTAGATGCCTGGAGTATTGAGAGGTAGCCCTCGCCTAACTCGCTTTTCTCAAAATAGAGCGGTTTCCCGGTTTTGCACTCCGTGACCACGGTAACACACTTCACGTCGCTTTCCCTGAAAGTCTGATAATCAAATAGGACCAGAGAATTGGGAATTGTGTCAAAAATGAACTGCATGCCGAAAAGTTCGCCTCCCGCCAACAGGCGGAGATAGCTAAGGTAGCTGGAATCATTGACAAAGCTTATATTGACAATCCGGTTTCTTTCGGGCTGACGGGAGACATAGTTCGCCGCGTTACATGCCCCCATGGAAACGCCGATCACGTAGGGAAAGAAGAGTCCCCGATCCATAAAGAAGCGAAGAACGCCCGACGTATAAACCCCTCTGAGGCCTCCACCCTCAAGAATGAGTGCGCTGTCTTTTAAGTCCATAGAGCAGTAATCCCATCTTTATTCTTTACATTCTGCCTGTTTGACCGAGGATAGCATGAATCAGGTGATTGTATATCCGGAGCGAATCTTTTTGTCAATAAGTGCCCGGCCAGTTGCCGTGATAACGAATTGACCTTTCGTGTAAAGCAGTATATGAGTATTTGCTTCTGACCGGACCAGCTAGGTCCGGTTTTTGTACTTGTAAAATGTTTGTGTAATGAGGAGGAAGCACAGGGATGTGGATAGTGAGTATTGAGAAACTGGGGGAAAAGATATACGGGTGCATA
>Ga0307992_1001932_pt1 | contig 11978 bp, 9 predicted proteins | sample EllFjometagen133_FD_203162 | JGI IMG/M metagenome (GOLD analysis project Ga0307992, IMG submission 203162) | Marine microbial communities from Ellis Fjord, Antarctic Ocean - #133 | ecosystem: Environmental > Aquatic > Marine > Unclassified | place: Southern Ocean | collected 2014-10-08
GGTGATGAGGTGATGAGGTGATGAGGTGATGAGGTGATGAGGTGATGAGGTGATGAGGTGATGAGGTGATGAGGTGATGAGGTGATGAGGTGATGAGGTGATGAGGTGATGAGGTGATGAGGTGATGAGGTGAAAAAGGCAAAAGACTCACAACTCATTATTCTTCAATTTTAGGCATTTTAGGCATTTTGAATTTTTTAGGCATTGAATAGTTACCCTTATGGAATACTGGAAAATAATAAGTCTTCTTGCCGGACTAATAATTATCCTGGTTGCATCGCAACAATTGTCATTATTGTTCAAGAAGATACACCTTCCTATAGTAACCGGACTTATTGTTATAGGAATAATTTCAGGCCCGGATATACTTGGATTGATCCCTGCTGAAACTATTATTAAGTTCGGATTTATAAATGAAATATCCCTGGCTTTTATTGCTTTTGCTGCCGGTGCAGAATTGTATCTGAAGGAGTACAGAAGTCAGAGGAAAAGCATTCAATGGACAACCATTTGTTTACTCTCTATCACCTTTTTACTATCAAGCACAGCTATCTTCCTTTTGAGCAACATGATACCATTTCTTAGTAATTTCGGCATTACTACACGACTTGGTATTTCACTTCTTGCAGGAACCATATTTGTAGCTCGCTCACCTTCATCTGCTATTGCTGTGATCAGTGAACTCCGCGCCAAAGGTCCTTTTACACGAACTGTCATGGGCGTTACAGTATTGCTTGATGTATTGGTAATTATTCTTTTCGCAATTACAATCTCATTTGTTAACTCTCTTATCTCCGACACATCATTTAATTTAAAATATGTTCTCATTTTAGTATCAGAACTTGGTGTTTCTTTACTATTTGGCTGGCTGCTTGGAAAAGTGCTACAATTTATTTTATCAAGAAATCAATCCCGGGCTATCAAGAGTTCCCTGATCCTGTTATCAGGATTAGGAATCTATTTATTATCTAACTTTCTCAGACATGCCGGTAATCTCTATTTTGAAGTTGATTTTTATACCGAACCTTTGCTTATTTGTATTATTGCCAGTTTTTATGTTACAAATTACACACGGTACAGAAGAGAATTCCTGAAGATAATTCATGATACGATACCCTATGTATATGTCGCGTTTTTTACTCTTATTGGTGCTTCAATTTCTCTCGATTACCTGGTGAAAGCATGGCTGGCTGGATTAGTGTTTTTTATTATCCGTCTGGTAGCTATTTCCATTGGGGCATTTACCGGAGGTACAGTAGCAGGAGATCCGTTACGCTATACAAAAATTTCCTGGATGTCATATGTAACCCAGGCAGGTGTGAGCATCGGACTTGTATCTGTAGTAGCCCGTGAATTCCCGGAATGGGGTGCAGAGTTTGCCACTATAATGATTGCCATTATCGTTATAAACCAGTTGGTGGGTCCTCCAATGCTTAAATGGGCTATCGGAATTGCAGGTGAAGATCATTCCCGTACAAGAAGCAGATTACCTGCCGGAAGTCACCATGCAATAATTTTCGGATGTGAAGCACAGGCAAAGATACTTGCAAAACAACTTTCAGATCATGAATGGAAAGTTAAAATTGCAACTTGCAGGAAAGAGATCAATGAACCTGATGTTGAGAATATTTCAATAGAATATTACTCTAAAATTGATTATGAAACTTTTGAAAACCTGGAAGCAGGAAAAGCTGAAACCATAATTGCTCTTGAATCTGATGATGAAAATTTTAAGATATGTGAAATAGCTTATGAAAATTATGGAACCCACGACCTGGTTGTCCGTCTGAACAACAGATATAATTTCAGAAAGTTTCATGATCTGGGAGTAAAAATTGTTGAACCTTCAACTGCAATGGTAAGTCTGCTTGACCATTTTGTACGGTCGCCCATGGCAACTTCATTACTTCTTGGTATGGAAGAAAATCAGGATACAGTTGAAATTGTTGTACAAAACCCCAATCTTCATGGTATTGCTCTGAGAGACCTTCATCTTCCTTCTGATATTCTTATACTTTCCACACAAAGAAAAGGGCACATGATCATTTCAACAGGATTTACCAGGTTACGACTCGGGGATATTCTTACTCTTATCGGGTCGGTTGAAAGTATCGAAGAAATCAAGTTAAGATTTGAGTAAGTATGGTGAGTAAGTTGAGTAGTTAAGTAAGGTGAGTAAGGAAGAAGGAAGAAGGCAAAAGGCAAAAGTGAAGAAGGAAATGTGAAAAGATCTGCCAGAGTGCGCTGAAGACGTTCCTAGCAGAGTCTGATATTCATTTAATCATTTTTTATGATGGAAGGTAAATATTATAAAAAGCTAAACGGGGAAATACAGTGTCTGCTTTGTCCCCACAATTGTATTATTAAAGAAGAGAAATATGGAATTTGTATGGTCAGGAAGAATCAGAATGGGAAAATAGTTCCGGAAAACTATGGTAAAGTATCAGCACTTCATCCAGATCCAATTGAGAAAAAACCACTCTATCATTTTCATCCCGGACAGACTATCTTATCAATTGGCACATTTGGTTGTAACCTTAAATGTAAATTCTGCCAGAACTATGATATCTCACAATCAAAAGTAACTGATTTATTAAACAGAGAAACCTACAAGCCTGAGGATATTATTAGAATTGCAGTTGACATAGAAGGCAATCATGGAATTGCATATACCTATAACGAACCAATAATCTGGTTTGAGTTTGTTATGGAAACTGCTACAAAAGCTCACAATGAAGGACTGTATAATGTTATGGTGTCAAATGGTTTTATTAATCAGAAACCACTATTTGATCTCCTCCATGTTATTGATGCCTGGAATGTTGATCTGAAAGCTTTTACTGAAGATTTCTACCGGAAATATACCTCCTCAGTACTTTTACCGGTAAAAGAAAGTATCAAAAATATCAAACAAGCCGGAAAACATCTTGAGATCACAAACCTGGTAATCCCTGGTTTGAATGATGATGAGAATAAGTTCAGGGAAATGGTGAAATGGATAAGTGGTGAAACGGGAAAAGATACCCCACTACATATTTCCAGGTATTTTCCAACCTACCGGATGAATATCCCCGCCACACCTGTTTCTACCCTTGAGCGGTTTTATGATATCGCATCAGAATATCTCAACTATGTTTTTCTGGGTAATGTTGCAACATCCATAGGGAAAGACACCTATTGTCCCGAGTGCAATAATCTGATTATCAGCAGATCGGGATACAGTACTCAAATTAAGGGACTTACAAAACAAGGACATTGTTCTAATTGCAACAAAAAAATAATAGAATATACTTAGCATTATCCCCTTTTTCCCCTCTATCCAAAAGAGTTAAAAGTTATAAAGTTATAAAGTAAAAAGTAAGCGTTGGACTTTACAAACTTTCAACTTTACAAACTTTCAACATTCCACTATTCCAATCCTTAGTACACCACTCTAAATCCGTTATAGTCAGCAACAGGAGGTTGTGAAACCTTTACATCATCAACCCTGGCCCAGCCGGGACCTTCTTTCAGATCTGCAAGAAAAATATCAAGTTGTTCATTTGTTCCTTCAGCCTCTACCACCACAATTCCATCCGATTCATTTTTTACTGTCCCGGTTATTTGGTACTCTCCGGCTTTCAGAACTACAAAATACCTGAACCCAACATTCTGAACACGCCCATAGATTTGTATAGAATAGTGTATCTTCAATCTTTTTTCAGCTGATTACTTTTTCACACTTTCTTCTGTTCCTTTGGATATCTTGCTCAACTTTGTAAAATGGCTATCCATTTTATTAACCAATTCACTTCTTATTTTACTAAAATGTTTTTTAATCTTTTTTCGATCTTCGGAATCAGGATGGTTAACCCTATGTATTAAATCATTACGAGTCTTCAATGTATCTTTCATAATCCCGGTTACTTCTTTCTTGTTTTTATCATTATTTATGTACAAGTATAAAAAGCAATCAGAGATCACCTCGTTTGTAAAGCCATTGATATCTTTCTTTAAATCTCTTAAGTTTGCCATAACAAAATAATTTTATTTTATAAAACGCCAAATTACAAATTTTCCGGTTAACTATTTAAACATAGACCACATTCCTGAAACGATTTCATACAGTGAATAAATTAAAAGTCATTGGTTATGGAATATATTTAAATACTCTTTATTAGAGAAGCTATGTAGAATCTTTTCTTCGAATTAAAAAATGTATCTTTATGATTTTCCCGGTTATTTATATAAATGTATGCAATAATTGACATCGAAACCACCGGCGGGAGTCCTCAAAGAGATAAAATTACCGAAATAGCCATCCTCATTCATGATGGTAAAAAAATAGTTAATGAATTTGTAACTCTTATCAATCCCGAAAGATTTATTCCATATTTTATTACAAGTCTTACAGGAATTACTAATAAAATGGTAGCTGATGCACCAACATTTTATGAGGTTGCAAAAGAGATAATTGAAATTACTGACGGAAAAATCTTTGTTGCCCATAATGTAAGTTTTGATTATCATTTTATCAGGAATGAATTTAAAAATCTTGGTTATAAATATAAAAGGGATGTTCTGTGTACGGTAAAACTCAGCAGGAAGCTTATCCCCGGATTACAATCGTATAATCTTGATAAATTATGTGACGAGTTACAAATAAAGGTAGATAACAGGCACCGTGCAGCAGGAGATGCTATTGCCACTTCAAAAATATTTGATATTCTTCTTTCACACGATCAAAATAACCGGGGCAATGGGTCATTATTTCATAAACCAGAACTAACCAACCTGAATCCTGACCTGGACCAGGAAAATATTAAGGACCTGCCTGAAGAACCTGGAGTATATTATTTCTACAATAAAGACTATGATATAATATACATTGGGAAAAGTAAAAATATTCATAAAAGGGTAATGACTCATTTGTCTTCACATTCTTCAAAAAGGGCAATTGAGATGAAAGACCGGATTACTCACATTGGTTATGAAACTACCGGGAATGAGCTAATAGCTCTTTTACTGGAATCGGATGAAATCAAAAAACACAAACCTGTTTATAACCGTGCTCAACGCAGAATATCACAAAGTTATGGAATATTCACCTATGAGGATGATAAAGGATATATAAGGTTCAATATAGATAAAAACATCAATAAAAAAAATCCTCTTGCAAGTTACAAATCGAAAGATTATGCCCGGATTCATTTAAACAGGTTAGTTGAAAATTTTCAACTTTGCCAAAAACTTGCAGGGTTATATGAATCTTCAGGTTCTTGTTTTCATTTTCAGATAGGAATTTGCCATGGTGGATGTATTGGGCAGGAAAGTCCTGAAAAATATAATCAAAGAGCACTAAAGGCAAGGCGAACTTTTGAGTTTGAACAGCACAGTTTTCTCATCATTGATCAAGGGAGGACCAATGAAGAACGATCGGTTGTAAAAATAGAAAACGGGAAATATATTGGATTTGGGTATACTGATATTTCTGAAATGAATGTTGGGGTGGAGTTTCTTCATAATTGTATAAAATCATACGATGATAACAGGGATGTTCATCAGATAATCAAATCCTATTTGAAAAAAAACAGGGTGGAAAAGTTAATTACATTTTGATCTATCAATCTGTCACCGCTCACGAACTTACACTTCAAAACCCTTTTTTATACATTTTAATCACCTTACAACTATAAAGCTTGAATCAGGTCAGTTTTTTTCTCCAGCCATTTTTTTCTCCAAAGCCGGCTATAACAAATACTCAGATATCATTGAAGGAATGTTTTAAGACATAATTGCCGTTTAGTTAAATCATTTTTTTTTTCATATGTTTAGAACATTATGAAAATCGCACGGAAGTGAAAAGGATAAATAATATAAAATCTATATTAGATAAATTCCCACAAAAAGATAAGAGTAATTTAATTGAAATTCTTCAAGCTGTTCAGGAGAAAGACGGTTATTTATCTCCTGAAGCAATCGGAAGGATTTCAGAACATTTAAGAGTATCCAGAAGTTATATATTTGGAGTTGCAACATTCTATTCCCAGTTTAAATTTAACCCTCCTGGCCGTCATTCGATAAAAATTTGTCTGGGAACAGCATGTCATGTTCAGGGAGGAGATTTTTTATTAAATGCTTTAAAATCGCAACTTGATATATCTACAGGAGAAACCACCAAAGATGGCAAGTTTGATTTAGACAGGGTTGCCTGCCTTGGGTGTTGTGCTTTAGCCCCGGTAGTAAAAATCGACGATACTATCCACAGCCGGATGTCGGTTATAAAATTAAAGGAAATACTGAACACGTATGAATAATTTTGAGTCCATACGGAAAAAAGCTCTTAATGAATGGCAATCATTACAGGAGAATCCTGAGCCGGTTATTTATATAGGGATGGGAACCTGTGGTATTGCTGCAGGAGCAGATAAGGTATGGAACCAGGTACATGAAACAATAAGCAAAGAAAAGATAAAGGCTAAAGTTCTTAAAGTAGGATGCATAGGTCCGTGTTACCTGGAACCTTTATTAGACATTCAAAAACCCGGGTTTCCACGTTTTAGTTTTAATAATGTAGATGAACAAAAAACTATCAGGTTATTGTCAGAGTTTTTAAACGGGGAAGAATCTAAAATAAAACCTCTCGGGCATTTAGGTCAACAACATAAAGAAATTGATGGTATCAAATCATTCTGGGATCAACCGATGCTTAAGAACCAGAAGCGTATTGTATTAAGAAATTGCGGTATTATTGATCCTGAAAACATAAATCATTATATAGCAAGAGATGGTTTCAAGGGTTTACTCAAAGCTTTGAATCTCGGACCTGAAGGTATTATTGATGAGATAAAGAAATCGGGTCTCAGAGGCAGAGGAGGTGCCGGTTTCCCAACCGGTTTGAAGTGGCAGTTTTGCAGAGAAGCCAAAGGCAAACCAAAATATCTTATTTGCAATGCGGATGAAGGCGATCCCGGTGCTTTTATGAACCGCTCTCTAATGGAAGGCGATCCTTTTGCTCTTCTCGAAGGAATGGTAATTGCTGCACACGCAATAGGAGCAAATATAGGGTACATTTATATTCGTGCTGAATATCCTCTGGCTATCGAACGTCTCAAAACTGCTATTAAACAAATGAATGATTTGGGTTTTCTGGGGGAAAATATTCTTGACTCTGGTTTTTCATTTGAAATCAAACTAAAAGAGGGTGCAGGAGCATTTGTTTGCGGAGAAGAAACAGCACTGATCGCATCTATTGAAGGACAGAGAGGTATGCCAAGAAGCAGACCTCCATTCCCTGCAACATCCGGACTTTATGGTAAACCTACAAATATAAATAATGTTGAAACTCTTGCAACCGTACCCAATATCTTACGGGAAGGTGGAGACTGGTATTCAGGTTTTGGGACAAAAACCAGTAAAGGGACCAAGACTTTTGCCCTGGTAGGAAAAATCAGGAGAACCGGGCTAATAGAAGTACCTATGGGTACTACTTTACGGAAAATTATCTTCGATATCGGGGGCGGTACAATAAAACCCTTCAAAGCAGTTCAAACAGGAGGCCCATCAGGTGGTTGCCTTTCAGAAGAATTCCTTGATCTGCCTGTTGATTATGAGTCACTTACTCAAGCCGGCTCCATTATGGGCTCCGGAGGTTTGATAGTAATGGATGAACATACTTGTATGGTGGATGTTGCAAAATATTTTCTAAAATTTACAAGCCAGGAAAGTTGTGGTAAATGTGTCCCCTGCCGGATTGGAACAACCAGGATATTAGAGATACTTGAGAAAATTACTCGTGGAGAAGGGGAAATAAAAGACCTGGAAATTTTGAAAACTCTTGCTCATACAGTTAAGAATGGTTCACTATGCGGACTGGGACAAACTGCACCTAATCCTGTATTAACAACCATAAAATATTTTAAAAATGAATATTTAGAACATATTGAAAACAAACGATGCCCGGCTGCAGTTTGCAGGGATCTGGTTGAATATAGGGTAATTAAGGAAAAATGTACCGGATGCCAAAGGTGTGTTAGTGTTTGTCCAACAGGTGCAATCACAGGTCCCAGAAGCGAACCACACAACCTGGACATAACAAAATGTATAAAATGCCGGGCATGTTATGAAATATGCAGATTCGATGCTATTGCCGGTGATGCTATTGTAATTGAATAAATAAGACTTTTTTATGTTTCAAATATGGAAATAAAAACCGGGAAAAATATCAGCATAAAGATTGACGGAAAGAAATTTTCTGTCAAAGATGGTATTACTGTTCTTGAAGCAGCCCGTTTAAAGGATATATATATCCCAACTTTATGCTACCTCGAAAATTTAGTACCATATGGGGGTTGCCGGTTATGTGTAGTCGAAATAAAAAACATGCGTGGTTATCCGACTGCATGCACAACACCTGTTGTAAATGAAATGGAGATCACTACAAATTCACCGGAGTTAATTTCATTAAGAAAAGAAACACTTGAACTTATTCTGTCTGAACATCCTTATACCTGCCTTGTATGTAAAGACAAAAACGATTGTACAGAATATATGCATACAACACGGAAGGTCAGTACAATAACAGGCTGTAATTACTGTCCGAAAAATGGTGATTGTGAATTACAGGATTTAGTCGAATACCTTGAAATATCTGATGTAAAATATCCTGTTACCTACCGTGGAATTGAACCCGAAAGGAATAACCCGTTTTATGACATTGATTATAATCTGTGTGTCCTTTGTGGCCGCTGCGTAAGAATTTGCAATGAAGAACGAAACAGTGAAGTCTTGTCGCTCGTTCAACGAGGAAATCATGCAATAGTAGGAACAGCTTTCGGGGAATCTCAAAAAGATGCAGGATGTGAATTTTGCGGTGCATGTGTTGATGTATGCCCAACCGGTTCAATATCTGAGAAAATGGGTAAATGGGTTGGCTTACCAGATAAATCAACCGAAACTACTTGTCTGTTTTGCCCGGTTGGATGCACAATGAATGTAAACTCAAAAAACAATCGTATAATAAATGTTGGTCCAAAAACCGGAGAAAGAACAAACCCGCATCAATTATGTGTAAGAGGTAAATTTGTTCCCGGTGATATTGTCCACCATCCTGACCGGGTATTGAATCCTTTAATTAGAAAAGGTGATAAATGGATTGAAGTAAGCTGGAAAGAGGCTATTGGTTTTACTGCCGGTAATCTTAAACAATATGTTGGCGACAAGTTTGGTATGATCGGTTCTCCCCATGATTCCCTGGAGGATAATTATATTCTTCAGAAATTCTCCAGGAAGGTTATGAGGTCAAATAACCTTGATATGCTTACAACCTACCCCAATAGTGAAATACTTGAAAAGATACATAAATATAATAATACCTTCCCTCCAATTGAAATAGATTCTATTAAGAATTCTGACACAATATTAATAATCGGTTCAAACGGTTCAGTATCACATCCAATAATTGAAAACAGGATCAGAAAAGCTTACAGAAACGGTACTAAAATTATTTTTGCAAACCCATATGATAACCGCACATCCTCTTTTTCGCATAACACAATAATTTTTAATAATGGTGGAGAATTACTACTTCTTCATACTATATTATCAGAACTGCTTAAAAATAAAAACGATAAAGAAATAAAGAATTTGAAATTACAATTACATGAGTTGGATTTTAACATTGCCTGTAAGCAGCTTGGTATTTCAGCATCACAAGTTAATTCGGCTGTCAAATTAATTTCAGATTCAAAGAAATTACTCATTCTTGCAGGTGATGGAATACTCCGGAGTTCAAATTGTATTGACAATTTTAATGCCTTATACAATCTTCAACTTCTTCAGAAAAACCCGGATAATTGCAGGATAATGTTCCTTTTGAGTGAAGGAAACTATTATGGTGGAACTTTTGCCGGCATGAATCCCGATCTACTGCCAGGTTTTGCCAGAATTGATAATAAAAAAAGTTTGAACAAATGGTCTGATTACTTTAAAATCAAACTAAATAATACTCCCGGTTTATCACGAGACGAAATGATAAATAACATAGGTGAAGATAGTATTGAATCGCTATTTGTATTTGGGGATATTCCCGGAAATCCTGATCTTTCAGGTTTGAAATTCTTTGTTCAGCAAAACATGTTTCTTACAGGTATATCAAAATATGCACATGTCTTTTTCCCCACAACAAGTTTCCTTGAAACCAGAGGGCACATAATTAATATTGAAAGAAAAATTAAGAAAACAAAACAGGTTATTAAAGCACAGGGAAAAACTAAAACACCTTGGAAAACATTATCCCTGTTGGCTCAGGTAATGCAAGATGAAGATTTTAAAATAAAAAAACCGGAAGATATTTTTCAAGAATTACAATCACAAACCGATATCTCTTTTTCAACAAACAATAAGCTTGGAAAAACCTGTTTGCCTGTAAAATTAATACCTTTTAAGAAGGGAAAGAAGCGTACTGAAAAAGAGGGTTTGGAATACAATTATTTTCATTATAGTGGTAATGATCTGTCAACGCTTATTGATGATATAAAAGAAATTAAAGAAGGCTAAGGCTAAGGAAGGAAAGAAGTTTTATAAAAACTGTTGAAATGGTCAAAATAGTAGAAAAAACACAAATTGCACCAAACGTACACAGTTGTACTGTTGAGGCCCCTGATATTGCCAGGAAAGCTTTACCGGGCCAATTTGTTATAATTATTCCCGATGAATACAGTGAGCGTACTCCAATGACTATTTCTGACTGGGATGCAAAAGAAGGCACTGTAACGTTTGTTTTCCTGGAGATAGGAGCAAGTACACAAAAACTTGCAGAATTAAATCAGGGTGATGATATATACTCGTTTACAGGACCACTTGGCAAACCTATGGAGATTAAGAAATTTGGCACTGTCGCTCTGATCGGTGGTTGCTATGGCATAGGAGGTATATATCCGGTTGCCAGAGCATTAAAGCAAGCAGGAAATAAGATCATTTGCTTTTCAGAGGCACGCAGTAAATTCCTGCTTTACTGGAATGATAAACTTGAGGAAGTATCGGATGAAGTAAGGTATTCAACAGTTGATGGCTCTCTTGGTTTTAAAGGACATGCATACGAGGATATTGAAGTAAGCCTGAAAACCGGCAAAAAATTCGACAGGATCATTGCCGTCGGATGCACATATATGATGTACCGTGTTTCTGAAGCTTCCCGTCCTTTTAGTATTGAAACAATTGTAAGTATGAATACGGTTATGATTGATGGTACGGGTATGTGTGGTGCATGCCGGTTAGTTGTAGGAGGTGAAACCAAATTTGCATGTGTTGATGGCCCTCATTTTGAAGGACATAAGGTAGACTGGGACATAATCTTATCCAGGCGAAAAGCATATCTGGAAGAAGAAATTATTTCACAGGAAAGATAGCATTATGGCAAAAATAAATCCTGTAAAAACCCCGATGAGAGAACAACCACCGGGGGAGCGAATAAAGAACTATGATGAAGTACCTTATGGTTATTCACCTGAGGAAGCAATAGTTGAAGCTGAACGTTGCCTGCAGTGTAAAAATCCAAAATGTGTCGAGGGCTGCCCTGTTGAAATAGATATTAAAGGGTTTATAAAATTCATTGCTGAAAAAAAATTCAAAGAAGGGGTCACTTTGCTTAAGGAAAAAAATATTCTACCCGCAATTTGTGGCAGGGTATGTCCTCAGGAAGAACAATGTGAAAAAAAATGTATAGTTGGCATAAAAAATGAACCAATTGCTATAGGACGATTGGAACGTTTTCTTGCCGACTGGGAAAGGGAAAATATAGAAATTGAAATACCTGCCATACCTAAATCCACCGGGAAAAAAGTAGCAATCGTTGGAGCTGGTCCTGCCGGAATTACTGCAGCCGCTGATCTTGTCAGACTTGGACATAAAGTTGATATGTTTGAAGCACTTCATAAACCGGGTGGTGTACTGGTTTACGGTATTCCTGAGTTCAGATTACCAAAAGCAATTGTGTTCAA
>Ga0307992_1001933_pt1 | contig 11978 bp, 11 predicted proteins | sample EllFjometagen133_FD_203162 | JGI IMG/M metagenome (GOLD analysis project Ga0307992, IMG submission 203162) | Marine microbial communities from Ellis Fjord, Antarctic Ocean - #133 | ecosystem: Environmental > Aquatic > Marine > Unclassified | place: Southern Ocean | collected 2014-10-08
ATTGTTATCGTGGATCTGTTTAAGTTCTTGGGAAAAATAAGAAGCGGCGTCAGGATCTATTCCGTGTCCTTTGACGCCGCCAAGTACTTCACCACTTAATTTTAGCAGGATTCTATGATAACTCATTGAGTAAGCACATCCAACACGTTGATCTTCATTCGTCAGAATCAGCAATAGCTGTTTCGCCAACTTTAAAGCGGGCAAAACGTGCTATGGCAATATTTTCTCCTAACGTGCCGATAGTTTCCTTTAAGTAAGTTTCTACTGTTTTATCTGTATCTTTAAAGAATTCTTGTTCGAGTAGAACGTTTTCTTTGAAGAATTTATTCAATTTACCGGTAATAATACGATCAGCAATATGTTCAGGTTTGCCTTCGTTAAGAACTTGTTCTTTGTATACTGCTTTTTCGCGTTCAACAACTTCTGCAGAAATTTCTTCGCGTTTTACAGCGATAGGAGCCATGGCAGCGATCTGCATAGCGATATCTTTAGCAAAAGCTACAAATACATCAGTAGCGGCAACAAAATCTGTTTCGCAGTTGATCTCAACCAAAACACCAAGTTTATGACCTGTTGGATGAATATAAGAATAGATAATACCTTCTTTAGCGGAACGCCCGGCTTTTTTCTCAGCTTTGGCTATACCTTTTGCACGAAGTGCATCAATTGCTTTATCTATGTCGCCGTTGGTTTCTGTGAGGGCTTTTTTACAGTCCATCATTCCGGCGCCTGTTTTATCACGTAATTCTTTTACAATAGCTGCAGTGATTTGCATTTATTTTCCTCGTTACTTCCGATCTGATCTTCTAATTATTTTTACTACTTCTTTTTTTGGAGCAGGAACATCATTTTGTTGTTTCTTACTACCGCGTTTTGCTTCCAAGATAGTATCTGCAAGTGTCTTTGTGATCAGGTGGATGGCACGAATAGAGTCATCATTAGCGGGGATAGGAATATCAACCGCATCAGGATCACCATTGGTATCAAGAATACCAATAACAGGGATATCAAGTTTATGTGCTTCATGAACCGCGATCTTTTCTTCAATGGTATCAACCACAAAGATCACCTCGGGTAAACGGCGCATCTTTTGAATTCCGCGGTGAAGTAGTTCAAGTTTTTCGCGTTCGCGCATAAGACCGAGAACTTCTTTCTTGGTCAAGTTCTTCCAAGCGTCTTCGTTTTCACTTTCGCGCTGAAGTTGTTCCAGGCGACGGATAGAACGACGAATGGTCTGGAAGTTAGTCAATGCTCCACCCAACCAACGCTCGGTGATATAATGAGCGCCGCAGCGGATAGCTTCGTCTTCCAAAACGTTCTTGGCTTGTTTCTTTGTACCTACGAAGAGGACTTCCCCACCGTTACGTACAATATCACTCAAATATTTAGATGCTTTTTCAAGCGCCTTTAATGTTTGTTCAAGATCAATGACATGAATACCGTTCTTTTCCATGAACACGTATTTTTTCATTTTAGGATTCCATTTGCTGGTCAAATGACCAAAATGGGCACCGGCACTGATCAGATTTTCAATGGTTACATTTTCCATATATTCGATACTCCGATAATTTGATTAACGTTTCGAGAACTGGAATGCACGGCGAGCACCGCGTAAACCGTATTTCTTACGTTCGACTTTACGTGAATCCCGAGTTAGGAATCCGGCCGCTTTTAATTCCGGACGAAGATCAGGATGTAATGCGATCAGTGTACGACTGATACCAAGACGGACAGCGCCGGCCTGACCAGTCAAACCACCGCCACGTACATTAGCGAAGAAATCATATTTTCCATCCATCTTAGTCAATTCTAGCGGTTGGCGAATAACCATTGAATAAGTCTCACGACCAAAATAATCGTTCATTTCACGTTTATTAATAATAATTTTTCCACTACCCGGACGAGCGATCACTCTAGCTACGGAGGATTTACGGCGACCGATGATAATGGTTTCATGCTTTGCGTTTGCCATTTTACCTACTCCTATTTAATGATCAGGGGTTTGGGTTGTTGTGCTTCATGTTCATGATTCGGGCCCGCATATACTTTAAGTTTTTTCATGATCTGACGACCAAGACGATTATGGGGAACCATGCCTTTAACAGCTTTTTGGATAATCCGTTCAGGATATTTATCCATCATCTGTTTATAAGAGGTTGTCCGCGTACCACCCGGGTAACCCGTGTGACGGAAATAGCTTTTGCTTTCAGCTTTATTTCCGGTTAAGCGAACTTTTTCCGCATTGATAACAACGACAAAATCGCCGGTATCCATGTGCGGAGTATAAATAGGTTTGTGTTTGCCGCGCAGAATCTGTGCAACTTGACTGGCAAGGCGACCCAAGACGAGGCCTTCGGCATCCACTACATACCAATCATGCTTGATATCTGTCGGTTTGGCTGAGAAAGTGCTCAACGCTAACTCCTTTTTCTAGGTTTTCGTGTTCTCTTTTGTTTATGTCTTCCGGGACTACAAAAAAGCACCAAATATATACAAACAATAGGCGGATTTGCAATAGTTTTTTAGGGAATCGGGTGAATATTAGTGAGTTTTGGCAGTTAAGCGTACGAATTATGTAATTTTAATAAATTATATCTCTATAAACCCGGCGATCAAGTACCCGATTAACGCCAATCCCCCATAACTCAACACATAGGGCAACTGGGTCTTTATGTGGTCCATGACATCACAACCGGTGGTTGTACAGCTCATGATAGTAGTATCGGAAATCGGTGAGGCGTGATCACCGAAAATACTGCCTCCAAATACTGCTGCCGATACAAGCGCAACTGACATTCCCATAGTGGTAGCCATGGGCATAGCCAATGGCATCATCACCGCCATGGTCCCCATGGACGTACCCGTAGAAAAGCTGATGATACAAGAAAAGATAAAGATCAACGCCGGTAACAGTGCGGGTGTCATTAATCCGGAAAATAATTCCGCTAAATAAGGACCGGTGCCCAACATCTTTACCATTGCCCCCATTGAAAAGGCAAAAATAAGAATAGATGCCACGTTTAGCATATGACCGGCACCTTTAAAAAAGTGTTTCATGAATTCTTTATAATGAAATATGCCTTGAACACGGTATAGGATGTAGGCAACTAAAAGACTGACAACACTTCCCCACAGGATCGATCGCATACCATCACCCTCAAGCAAATTTCCTTTGCCTGTGATTAAGAGTCCGGCAATGATAACAAAAACCATACTCAGGATCGGAAGAAGTAGATTTATAACTGAGGTTGCCGGGATTTTCTCTGCCTCTTTATTACTGATCATATCATCTTCAGGATCTGCGTCAAGTTCACCGGTCGTATCTGCTCTTTCTTCGGCTTTACGCATACCTTTAAAATGAAATCGGGTAAAAATGATGGCCGGTAAAAGCAAAACGGCAAAGATGGCGTAGAAATTCAAGGGAATAGTTTTTATCATTACTTGTGTAGCATTGGGAATATCCTGTGCTTGGATAAGTCCGATCATGAATGCCCCCCAAGCACTTAAGGGAATCAAAACACAAACAGGAGTAGACGTACTGTGTACAATGAAAGAACTTTTTTCGTGTGGGACTTTCAGAGCATCATTCAAGGGACGGGTAATAGCGCCGGTCAATAAAGTACTAAGTGTACCACTTGTAAAAACCAGTACACCAATGAACCAGGTAAAGATTTCTGCCATACGCTTATTTTTGATCATGGCTTTTTTCTTGACCATTACATCAACAAATCCATTTATCCCACCACTTTGTTCAACAAGATAGATCAATCCACCAATCAATAAAACGCAAACAATAACAATAGTATTGTCCGTATCAGTAAAAACATTGATGAATGACATGAAGGTTCTGTCCAGCCCGGTGATGATATGAAAGTCGCTAAGTATCAAGTAGCCGCTGAAACAACCTGAAATAAGCGCTATAAATACGTCTTTAGTCAATAGGGCAAGAGCAATCGCAATAAGCGGTGGCAGGACTGAAATCAATCCGTATTCCATAGTAAACTCCGTTTAGGTTATTTTATATGTTTAGTGTGTTGTTGCACTAATACTAAAATTTATATTAGCTATTTCACCGCAAATAAATCTAAAACTTGATGTACAATCCAATTGGAATCTCAACAACATGATATATTTGACCATAAGCTTTGTATGCGGGACAATTTGAATATCTTGTTTCCAAGGACAAACCCATATTCATTTTTTCTGTTTTGATGATTGTGTAATTACATTTTAACCCGACACTGAACACATAGAGACTTTGAGAATAGAACAAGGCTAATCCATTTTGAATTTCAGCACCCAACTCAAAACGATTTCCAACTTTCTTAACAATACCCGCAGATATGCTCAGTTGATTGCCCCATTGGACTGTTCTAAAATCAATACCGGTACTGAAAACATAATCATTCTTACTAAATAAATAATCTGCAGATAGTTCAACTCCGCCATTAAATAAATCCCAATTATTATTGTATCTTATGCCTTGAACATAATTCGCAGATACTTGAATATGCTGAGCATTCAATTTTTCGGATCCGAAAAACAGAAAAAACATTAACGTGCCTATAAAGAATGATCTGAAACTAAAAACTTTCATTATGACTCATAAATTTTATAATTGCTGAGCTGACTTGATCATGTTGATCTTCTCTTGAAATCGTTGCAACTCCATCACCTTCTTGAGATCCGTAATCCCCAAATTGAGCATGATTCCCACCCATAATTAAATAATATATCGTCACCGGAGAATCAACTTGAAGTGTGTCCATATCATCAAGATGATCTATGAGCATTTCTGGAGGTGAAAATTGTTTATTATCCTCAATTTCTTCGACAGTTGAGAGCAGATCATTTTCAGCATAAATTGACAGCACATTTTTATTCCAATCCGAGATTGAATAACTTTCGGTTGGATATACACCCAAAAAGATTAAACCATTAAACTCATCAGGATTACTACTAACAATAGATTGTGCCGCAATACCCCCCAAAGAATGCCCGGAAATATACCATTCGTCAATATCGGGAATTTTTTCAATTACGCTTAAGGGCTTAGATAATTCCAGTAAAGCCAAATTGGCTGAGAATTTCATAATGATAACATTTATTCCTTCTGTCGCGACTTTTTCCATTAATGAAACATAAGCATGTGCATCAACAAAACCACCCGGGAGAAAAACCAGTCCGGTATTCGTAACACTATCGAGCGATGTGAGTTTTATATACTCGGGAGTTTCTTCATACGCAATATCGAGAGGAACATCATTTTCAGAAGGTAAATAAGAGCAAGAATAGCTTAGAAGCATAATAATAAGGCTGGAATAAAAGACTATTCGTTTTAGTGCTTTCATATAATAAAATATATCTCCGGTATCTGATATGATCTATTCTATGACCGTAAAATTAATCGCTCCAATGGTATCGGTCTGTAAATCAACGAATTGCGGAAAATCTACAACAGCACGATATTCTCCAGGACTTAAAGAAACCAGAGGATCCTGCCACGGGGTTGTTGGTGCCAGCCATGTATTTGTCATGGAGTCTCCGGGAGCAAAGGTACAATATATTATCGGAAGATAAAAGCCCAAGCCGTCCGTGGACCCGGCTATGTATTGATCATCTTGGTAGATAGTGAACCTTACAAAAGGTCCGCCATCGCCCATCGTAAAATTGAGAGAATCTTCAGTTGTGTTCGTTAAACAGAATTTCATATAGAACGATTCACCGGAGTAAAAGGTCGTTCCGGATGTCCCATTTGTATCGGCCAGATAAAAATAGGTTTCCCCGTCATAGTTTATTGGAGGATTAAATAAGAAACACCCCGATAATAGAACACTCAGGATTGCAAGAGAAACAAATGCCTTTTTAATTTTTTATCCTTTCAAAGAATATAAAGATAGCAGGGGCTATACTTATTTTCCCATTAGTTCTGCAATATCATTAATATATTTAAATGAGTCCGTTTTATCACCGATCTTTTTCTTCGCCGATGTCGGTAAGATCAAACGATCAAAGCCCATGCGAAGAGCTTCAGATACGCGTTGTTCAATCCGCATTACCGATCGCGTTTCACCGGTGAGTCCAACCTCACCGATCACGCAGGCATTCTCGGGTAAAGGTATACTCTTAATGGAAGAATAAATTGCCGCAATAACCGGAAGGTCCATTGCCGGTTCTTTAATGTTGAGTCCACCCACCACATTAACAAATATATCATACTGAGACACGGGGATATCCATCCGTCGTTCCATCACCGCGAGCAGGAGTTGAAGTCGCTTTTGATCAATTCCGCTGGCATGTCGTTGAGGCGTTCCGTAAGCAGCTTTTGCTGCCAAAGCTTGAATTTCAACCAACAGAGGACGAGAGCCCTCCATTCCGCAAGTCACAACTGACCCACTTGCCCCTGCTTTTCTCTCACTTAAAAATATATCACCGGGATTAATAATACCCTTTAATCCATTTTGCTTCATTTCAAAAATACCGATCTCGTGCGTAGCTCCGAAACGATTCTTGACCGAACGAAGAATGCGAAAGTAATGTTGTTTATCACCTTCGAGATACAGAACCGTATCCACGATATGTTCCAGTAATTTAGGACCGGCAATTACACCACTCTTCGTGATATGGCCGATCAAAATAATGGTAATATTTTTCTTTTTACCCAGTGTCATAAGTTCGGAAGCGCATTCACGGACCTGATTGGGTGACCCGGGTAAAGAATCTAAATTTGGTGAATAAGCTGTTTGAATTGAATCGATAATAGCCACTTGAGGTTTTTCCGATTCGAGTCCGGCCAGCATTTTACTTAATTCTACTTCATTAGAAATCTTGAGGTCATCATTTTGCAGACCCAGTCGTTTAGCACGTAGGGCCAGCTGTCCGACTGATTCTTCTCCAGAGAAATAACAGACCTTGATATTTTTTTCGACATATTCTTTACATAATTGTAAAGCGAGGGTAGACTTCCCTACTCCGGGATCTCCCCCAAGAAGAACGATACTACCTTCCATGAGTCCGCCGCCCACCACGCGATCGAATTCCTCGATACCGCTGGCATAGCGAGAAGGTTCAGAAGGATTGGATAATGAATAAAAAGGAGGTGGGAAACCCGCCGCCTTTACTCGTTTAGAAGAAGTTATAACTTCCTCATACGCTTCAAGGGTATTCCACTCTCCGCAATGCGGGCACTGTCCCTGCCATTTGGCGGTCAGTCCGTCACAGGCGGAGCATTTAAATTGATCTTTATGTTTAGCCATGGGATAATTTAAGAAAATGGGTCAAGGAAAACAAAGTGTATGTTTAAATGAATTAGTCTAGGCTAAAAAAATCCATTGCCTCAATGAAATATTTTCTGATTGGGGCAATGGAAAATAATTTGATTGGCTCAATGGTGATAAATCCGATTGAGTCAATAAATATATTATACTTACTTCTTATCTTCAAGTATCGTAACAGCTTTCCCCTTAATTCCAGCATAAAACACAATAATATCTACAGCCTCGTCACTCTCGTTCTTACCAAAGTGCCACGTATTAACCACTTCCACGATAGGATCACCTGCTTGCAAATGTAAGGTGTCTTCTTTATCTGTGATCACCGTTAATTCACCGGAGATCATCACACCGGCATTGATCTCAGGATGTTCATGCCAGGCAAGGTCTGTATGGGGAGGAATTGAGATCCGTAATATGGTAATTTCAGGTTTACCTTTTGAGTATCTCGGTAAATTATCGCCGTTCCAGCTTTTTGTAGTTTTAGCCAATACATTAACTTCTGTTTTTCCTTCAGCACCAACAGCAAATAGAAAATTAAGGCTTATGAGTATAAGGATGAGTAAACTTAGACTTTTTTTCATTTTCAATTCCTTGGATAATAATTAGTTGTAACTTGAGCCAAGTTTAGGAAAATAATCTGTGATGTAAAACACAAATATCAGCTTGACTCAAGTTTTTGAGCATAGAGCACTGATTTATGTTACAAATTTTATTATATTTTTATTGAAAACAAGGAGGACAAATTATGAGATGCCGACATGAAGATTTCGTACCCGGAGCTATATTTCATTTATACAATCATGCTATTGATGATTATCAACTGTTTTATGATGATATTGATTACAATTTTATGATTAACATAATTGAAGAAAATGTAGAGAAAATCCCTTCAAGTATTATTGCTTTTTGCCTAATGCCGGATCACTATCACTTTCTAATAAGACAAGATAGTGAAGTAGAATTATATAAGCTGTTCAATTATTCATTTATAAAGTATGCGAAATACTTCAATGAAAAGTATTCAAGAAAAGGGCCAATATTCCGTTCACCATTACAACACATTTTAGTAACCGATAAAACCTATATGATACAACTATGCAAGTATATTCACTTGAATCCAGTGAGAAAAGATCTAGTAGATCAACCTGAAAATTGGATTTATTCAAATTACAAAAATTGGTTATTCCAGAATACAGATAAACTGACAATAAATAATGTATTTAAGGAATTATCAATTTCCCCAAGTTGGTACAAGGCATATTTGAATAGTCCGTTCAATTTCATTTGTAGAAAATATTTTCAAAATGGCTAAATATAAATTTACCTCATTGACTCAAGTAATTTTTTACTCTTTGAGTCAATCGAATAACTTCCCATTGCCTCAATTGATATTTTCTTGATTGAGGCAATGACAATTAAACGCATTGGGGCAATTGAATTTTGGCTAATTGGCCCAATGCATTAAAACGAAAAATTAAGAAATTTGACTCAGTTGGATGATTGGTTTTTTATGTGATTATTTTCCTAAAATTTCCTTTACCTCAAACCATTTTCATTGTATCTTTCGGTTTGTTGACAACAATTAAAGTTGAAATATATTAGGAGTCAAAATGAGTAAATTTAAAAAACAAACCATAGATGGAAACACCGCCGCCGCGCATGTTGCATACGCGTTCTCTGATGTTGCTGCGATCTACCCGATCACTCCATCTACAGACATGGGTCAGTATGCTGATTTATGGTCTGCTAATGGTCGTAAAAACATTTTCGGCGAAGTTGTAGATATCGTCGAAATGCAATCAGAAGCCGGCGCTGCCGGAGCCGTTCACGGTTCCCTTTCTGCCGGTGCCTTCACTACCACTTTTACCGCCTCTCAAGGCTTGATGCTTATGCTTGCAAATATGCATAAGATCGCCGGTGAAATGTTACCTACAGTTTTCCATGTCACTGCCCGCTCTCTTGCAGCGCAATCTTTGTCTATTTTTGGCGATCATTCAGATGTAATGTCTGCTCGTAATACTGGCTACGCCATTGTTTCTGCTTCTAATCTTCAAGAGATTATGGATCTTGCTATCGTTTCCCATCTTGCAACTTTGAAATCCAAAGTTCCTTTCTTGAATTTCTTTGACGGTTTCCGTAACTCTCATGAAATTCAAAAAACAGAAATAATCGACTACGATACTATCAAAGGTCTTGTAGAAGAAAAATATATCGAAGAATTCCGCGCTCGCGCAATGAATCCTGAAAACCCTCGCTTGAAAGTTGGCGCTCAAAATCCTGATGTCTTCTTCCAAGGTCGTGAAACAACAAATCTCATGTACGATGTAACACCTGCAATTATCCAAGAATATATGGATAAGGTTGCCAAGGTTATCGGTCGCCAATATCACCTATTCGATTATGTTGGTGCTGCCGATGCTACAAAAGTTATCGTCGCTATGGGCTCTGCTTGTGATACTATCGAAGAAACTATTAATCATCTTAATGCTAAAGGTGAAAAACTTGGTCTTCTTAAAGTCCGCGTTTATCGTCCTTTCTCTGCTGAAGCCTTTATTGATGCTATTCCTGAATCAGCAAAGAACATTATCGTTCTTGATCGCACAAAAGAACCGGGCTCATTAGGTGAACCTCTATATCTTGACACTGTAACTGCCCTTAGAGAAAAAGATGTTAAAGTTATTGGCGGTCGCTACGGTCTTTCTTCTAAAGAATTTACACCTTCTATGGTAAAAGCTGTTTATGATCATGTTGACGGCGCTGCTTTTCATGGCTTCACCGTAGGTATCAATGATGATGTATCTCACAAATCACTGAAATATGAAGATACTCTAAATACCCTTCCTGAAGGGACTTTCTCAGCAATGTTCTGGGGTCTTGGTTCTGATGGTACGGTTGGTGCTAACAAGAATTCAATCAAGATTATTGGTGATAACACTGAAATGAATGCTCAAGGTTACTTCCAATATGATTCTAAAAAATCAGGTGGTATCACTCGTTCACATCTTCGTTTTGGTACTGCTAAGATCCAATCTGAATACCTTGTTCAACATGCTAACTTTGTTGCATGCCACAATCCTGCTTTTATCGGTCGTTACAATGTAACTGAAGGTATCAAAAAAAATGGCGTTTTCTTGCTAAACTCAAACTGGGAAGCTGACGAAGTATTTTCTCACTTCACCAAAGATATGCAGAAAGCTATTATTGACAATAATGTCAAAGTTTATAATGTAAACGCACTTAATATCGCAAAAGAAGTTGGTCTTGGTGGCCGTATTAATACTGTCATGCAGGCTGCTTTCTTTATTATCTCAGGTGTTCTTCCAAAAAAAGAAGCCATTGCACTTATTAAAGGCGCTATCGAAAAATCATACAAGAAAAAAGGTATGAAGATTGTTGAAATGAACTGGAAAGCTGTTGATGCTACTGAAGCTGCTCTCCAAGAAATTGCTGTTCCCGCTGAGCTTCCCGAAGTTTCAGCTGAACCTACAAAACTTGTTCCAGATAATGCTTCTGATTTTGTCAAGAATGTTATCGAACCTATCATGCGTGAAAAAGGCGATACAATTCCTGTTTCAGCTATGCCTTTCGATGGTTATATACCTACAGGTACAGCAGCTCTTGAAAAACGTGGCGTTGCTCCTGCAATTCCTCATTGGGACTCAGAAAAATGCATCCAATGTAACCAATGTACATTTGTATGTCCTCATGCTGCAATCCGTGCCAAACTTATTGATCCTGCAGATCTTGAAGGCGCTCCCAAATCATTCAATGTTTTGGATGTAAAAGGTAAAGATGCCGGCAAGAAATTTAAAATCCAGGTTTATACTGAAGATTGCCAAGGTTGTTCAGTTTGTGTTAACGAATGCCCTGTCGGTGCTCTTGAATTAAGTCCTGCTCAAGATGAACGTGATGCAGGTGAAAATGAAAACGAAAAATTCTTCCACGAACTTCCTAGCGATGTTCTCGGTTCAAGCCGTTTGTTCAGCGTTAAAGGTTCTCAGTTCAAACAACCTCTCTTCGAATTCTCTGGAGCTTGTGCAGGTTGTGGCGAAACACCTTATATTAAATTGTCGACTCAGCTTTTCGGCGATAGAATGGTTATTGCGAACGCTACCGGTTGTTCTTCAATTTACTCCGGTACTTTTCCTACCATTCCTTATTGCAAAAACAAAGATGGTCACGGTCCTACATGGGCTAACTCACTATTCGAAAATAATGCTGAATATGGTTTAGGTATGCGTTTAGCCGTTGACGCTAATCGTAGACAATTGAAATCTATCTTTGCTAAACTCATGGATAAAAATGTTGCCGCTGAATTGAAAAAAGCTCTTACTTGGTCAGTCGAAAACTGGAAAGATGTTTCTGAAGATGCTAAAGTCAATGCTTCCAAGATTCAAGCCCTTCTTGCAAAAGAAGATGTAAAAAATGCTGTTGTTCGTAAAGCTGTTGAACTGCAATCTTACATCATAGACAAATCAGTCTGGGCCTTTGGTGGTGACGGCTGGGCTTACGATATTGGTTATGGCGGTTTGGATCATGCTCTTGCAACTGGCAAGAACCTAAACATTCTTGTTCTAGATACAGAAGTTTACTCAAACACCGGTGGTCAGGCTTCTAAAGCTTCTCCTCTGGGTGCCGTTGCTAAATTTGCTGAATCAGGCAAGAAAACGAACAAGAAAGATCTTGGTCGTATGTTGATGACTT
>Ga0307992_1001934_pt1 | contig 11974 bp, 14 predicted proteins | sample EllFjometagen133_FD_203162 | JGI IMG/M metagenome (GOLD analysis project Ga0307992, IMG submission 203162) | Marine microbial communities from Ellis Fjord, Antarctic Ocean - #133 | ecosystem: Environmental > Aquatic > Marine > Unclassified | place: Southern Ocean | collected 2014-10-08
GATCATTGGTGTAATTGGTGATGATTTCGAAGCCTTTCGTCTGGAATATCTATGTGATACAAATTTGATCAAACGGACCAGTATGTTGAGGGATAAAAGTCGTATAACGACCAGTAAAACCCGCTATTTCAACAATGATACTCCCCTTTTACGCGTTGATCACGAATTGCGGACACCCATTTCCGAGGACATGCAGGATGTTCTGATCAAAGAGATCCGACGTACATTAAAAATCACTGACGTATGTATTTTACAGGACTACAATAAAGGTGTTTTGACACCTCAACTGATCATCAAGATCATGGATCTGGCAAAAAAAGAAGGTATACCGGTATTTGTCGACCCTAAGATTGAAAATATTGATCTATATAAAGACGCTTTTCTTATTAAGCCCAATCGTCATGAAGCCGAAAAACAGCTAGGATATGCTATCAAAGATATTGATACAGCAAAAACAGCTTCTCGTACTCTTTTAGATCGTTTAGGATGTGAAAATATTCTTCTCACTCTGGGTGATGAAGGCATGATACTGTGCAATAACGAACAATTACTGCATATTCCCGCACTATCTATTGAAACGGCTGATATTACAGGAGCCGGCGATACGGTTATTTCAGTTCTAGCTGCCTTGTATTCTACCGGAGTACCTATCGAAACCTGTGTACAATTTGCAAATCAGGCCGCTACTGCGATATGTAAAAAGCACGGTGTTGTTCCGGTATTACCGGATATGTTATTCTGATAGGATAACGGGTTTTTTTTAGACAAGATCACAGGATATACATGATAGCTTTTAAGACAGGATTACAGGATATACCTGATTTAGTTTAAGACGGGATTACGAAATATAATGATGATGGATGCCTGCCGGCCGAAGCCTTGGCGTAGGCTGGATGAATGATGAATTTGGATGATGAATGTTTATTAATATTTTTTCTAATATCTCAACCAAAACCTTGTTCTCAAGCTTACTAAAAAAACTATTGCAGATTGAATGCGATTTCCCTTATATTAACGGGCTTTATATGGTGGATGTAGCTCAGTAGGTAGAGCGCTTGGTTGTGGCCCAAGTGGTCGTGGGTTCAAGTCCCATCATTCACCCTCTCTTGACATGAATTTGGTCACATTCGGGGCGTGGCGCAGCCCGGTTAGCGCGCCTGCTTTGGGAGCAGGAAGTCGGAAGTTCAAATCTTCTCGCCCCGACAAGAACAGGATTCTGTATGCTGTAAGCAGTAGACAGAAAAATTCAAGAGACAAGAACCAATACCAAAGATAGTTAATGTCTCTTGGAAGTTGATTCTTGTCTCTTGTCTCTTTTGATAGTGATGCCCCGATAGCTCAATCGGATAGAGCAACGCTCTTCTAAAGCGTAGGTTACAGGTTCGATTCCTGTTCGGGGTACTAAGACAGTAAACAGTAAAAAGTAAGCGGTAAGCGGAAGTCTGAAAAAAGAAATGAGTAATGAGTAATGAGTTTACTCGTTTTTATTTTGTGTTCGATTTTTTACTCTACGAAACTTTCTTGACCAACGTATCCGTCAGCTGGCGCAGAAATTGGTGGTGTAGGAAGGAATCGCGGATCAATATCCAATAAAATTTATGTCTGCTAATTCTTGACCGATCTGTTGAATACCTGTTAAGATCTTTTCAAATTGCTTTTTAGAAGGTTTTTTATGACCTCTGATATATTGAGACAGCAAGGTTGGATTCATATTGATCTTTTCGGCCAAAAATTTCGCATTTAAAACTTTATAGTATTTGAAAAATTGTACAAAATCTATTTCAAAAATAACATGATAAGGACTTTTTGTTAATTCATCTTCATAATATAGATCAATCGCTTCTTGGGCATTATTTAACAATTCGGGCATAGTCCCGGCAGAAGTAAAAATTGGATATTCTTCAGCATATGCAGAATAACCTGTATTTGTCTTTTCCAATATCATCACTATTTTCTTCATATTTTTCTCCTTCATGAGTCGATTCCGGCTAATTTGCGAATTCGTTTTTCCAGACCCTTCCCTATTTCTTGAGCGCCATGATCAGGGAAAATTATCATTTCCGGCAATCGATCATGTTTCATTTTAATATGTGATCCTTTTTTAGAGATCACATACCATCCATTCTTTTTCAACATTCTGAGCAATTCAGAGCATTTCATTTTCGTTCCACCCTACATTATAAAGGTAAATTATTATTTACTTTTTAGCAAGGATTTTCCCTCAATTTACACTAAATAACATTGAATAAATGGAAGTGAATGAAAACAGTGATACAGAGCACAATAATGTGCAAATGAATAGAGTTAAAAAAGGTTGAGATTGAAAAGACCTTCAGGCTGGCGCCAATTCATCAACTGGTGGAGAGGACTGCCGGATGGTCGAGAAAAATAATTTATATGTTTAGAATTTGGATATCACGCAATCAACAATTCTAAATTCTGGATCACTTTATTGATAACCTTGCTGTCAGCTTGATCTATTTTCTCAGCATAACGGGCTTTCCAATCTAAATTTCGGAGCTGATCGGAAAGAACAACACCTTTGACAGAATTGGAATTTACTGCGACTTCAAAAGGATAACCCTTGATCTGGGAAGTAATGGGACAACACAAGGCAAGTCCTGTCTTTTCATTGTATTCTTTTCGTGATATGATAATAGCCGGTCGTACCCCCCGCTGCTCATGACCGCTTTGAGGCGTAAAATTCAGCCATACATAATCACCGCGATCGGGAATATATGAAGAACTTACCATACTTCATTCCCTTCACTGCTCCCAAAATCTTCTTCTGTGTGTAAATTACTTGCATCTACTTTTGCCAACATCTCTAACAACTGAGATTTTTTGTTCTTAGGAACAAGAACCAAACCTTCTTTTTTTTGGATGAACTCAACTGTTGAACCGTCGCTCATTCCATATTCTTTTGTAAGATTAGAAGGGATGCGTATCCCAAGACTGTTTCCCCATTTTTTAATTACTGCTTCCATATTTTTTTCCTCCACAATAGTATATACATTGTTTATACTTTTGTCAAGGGTAAAAATAGGACTGTGACCCAAGTCACATTTAAAAAAGATCAACCCTTCAACTTCGTTCAGGGTTGTTTCTTATGATGATGACTAACCCGGCATTTCATGCCGGGCTATTTTTGATTTACCCCTCCATCAGACTTCGTCTTTGGACTTCGTCCGACAGGTTCGTCGGGGTATAATATGCTTTCATCCCAAAAATCCTGGTTATGATTATTTTATATGTACCTATTTATATAAAATGTTTTAATGTCTTACTGGCATTATTGTGCTAAAATATTATAATTTTCGAGTAACCCTGAGCTTGTCGCCTGCCGGCCGTAGGCTTGCTGCGCCGAAGTAGCTCGGCTACGAAGGCTGTACCTTAGCGAAGGCTGAGAAAGTCGGGGCTTCGCCCGACAGGTTCGTCGGAGTATAATATGCTTTCATCCCAAAATCCCTGGTTATGATTATTTTACATGCACCTATTTATATAAAATGTTTTAAGATTTTACCGGTAAAATTGAACTTAAATATGATAATTTATCTAGCAACCCTGAGCTTGTCGAAGGGTGAAACATTTATAGCCCGGGGTGAAACCCCGGGATCAGTATTCAAAAACTAAACAACCCCGATTTCATAGAGGGGTTGACCTTTTGAATATTGTTTCATCATCCAAAAGATCATGTATTTCTTCATACAATGATTTTTTCCTATGATGTTCTTCTTGATTTTGAATATAACTCTTAACAGTATTTTTAATATTTGAACAACAAGTAAAAATACTATATCCCGTAGCCCATTTTTTAAAATATGGCAATATGTTATTTTCTTTAATGAATTTTGAAGAAGTAACTTTAATTCTCTTGATATAATCCGAAATTGAAATATCCGGTCTAATATAGACTAATATGTGGATATGATCCTTCATACCATTAATAGCATAAAGCGGACATCCGCAATTATTTGAGACTGTTGTGATATATTTATAAAGTCTATGTCCATTTTGGCCACCTAAAACATGTTCGCGTTTATAGGGTGTTAAAATAATGTGATATAATAATTTTCTAAATGAGCCCATAAGGTAATTTATTTATCCTTTTTGCGAAATAGTAGGCACATTTTTCAATTGTGATCTAGGTCACATTTGAAAAAGATCAACCCTTCAACTTCGTTCAGGGTTGTTTCTTATGATAATGACTAACCCGGCATTTCATGCCGGGCTATTTTTGACTCACCCCTCCATCAGACTTCGCTCTTTGAGCTTCGTCCGACAGGTTCGTCGGGGTAATAATACCTTGTTTAAATTTGATCAGAATCTATTGTATTATAATATAAACCTGCTGTGGGAAATAGGTAAAATAGTTTATAAAAGAGTGCTTTTGTTATCCCTTCCCGTCCCGAAATTTCGGGATCGGGCTGACAAAAATAAATGCCATAATATGTGTAAAGCCAAATATTTATATCGGGTTGATTATTCTTTGATCAGTACCTTGTTCTTATATCCATAAATAATCGGCTGACCGGTTGGGATCTCCAGGGCAAGCACTTCCTTTTCGCTCAGATCATCAATGAACATCACAATGGATCGCAGACTATTGCCGTGAGCGGAAACAAGGACATTTTTACCGCTTTTCAGGGCAATCAGGATCTGTTCTTTAAAGAATGGGATGGTTCTTTCCGCGGTATCTTTTAAACACTCACCATTAGGTGGTGGAACATCATAACTCCGACGCCAGAGATGAACTTGTTCGTCACCGTATATCTTAGCCGTTTCGGCTTTATTCTTTCCTTGTAATTCACCGTAATAGCGTTCGTTCAAGTGCCAATTTCTGTGAACGGGAATAATATTATTATTCATGTCATCACTGTAAATCGTCGCCCAATCCTTCATTTTGCCCTCATCATGAACAACAACGGGTGTTTTATCGCTATGATTTTGTGCCAAAGACAACATAGCCGTTTCGATGGCACGCACCTGCACTGAGGTAAAAACAATGTCAAAATTGATATCGGCCAATTCTTCTCCGGCTTTGATAGCTTCATTGATGCCATTGGACGATAAAGGCACATCAACCCATCCAGTAAAAACGTTCTTCATGTTCCAGACTGATTGTCCATGACGGAGTAATACAAGTTTTCCCATCGAATTGTCCTTTATATTTTTGATTCAATTTAATTGAATTTATTCCAATTATCCACCTTCAACTTCATCAGAGCTAACTTAACAATCCAATCGTCTTACAAAAAAGAAGCTAATCAGTACTAAAGCAGAAATTGAAATAAAGACCCATGTATATCCAATTTCTGTGATAAGAAATCCTGCTATCAGCGGAAAAATAGTCGTTAATATGGTTCCCGCTCCGGAAATCCCCGTATAAAGAACACGATTCTCGTTGGTTGAGATATCCATTAACACACCGGCATCGCCAATACGATACATGGCAACGAACATCCCTGACAGAATAAAAAGAAATTGATAAAGAAAGGGTTCGTTGTTCAACAGTAACGCGATAATGGGTAAAGACGCGCCCAGAAATAAGTTATACATCAATAATTTTCGGTAATTTAGTTTATGGGATATTTTGTAAAAGATCAAACTGGCAGTTAGCATCCCGATCGTTCTAAAGAGAAGGAGATTCCCGATAAAACTGAAAGAAAGTTCAAAATTATCTTTTGCAAATAGAATAAGAAAGGGTAAAACACTTATACCTAAACCCAAGCTATTGATCATCAGTAAATAATTCTTAAGGTTTGAATTCTTCTTGATCTCTTTGGGGATCATTTTAATGAAATCCCAGAGACTCTTCTTGTTTTCAATTTTAGAAGGTATTTCCTTTATATTCCAAATTCCAAAACTAGCAACGAACAGAAGAACACCGGCAAATAAAAATAGTAAAGAATAATTATTTGGATACTCAAGCCTTTTAATCAATTCACGGACGATCATCGCCGAGGCAAAGATGCCTATACTGTTAACGGTCTGTTTTACGGAGAAAAATCGTTTACGACTTGATTGCAAAATTGATTTACCGAAAATATCATTATATGAAATGCCGGCATAAGACCCACTAAGAGCAAAAACTGTGATCAAAATAAATATCAGCCAAATGACCATATCACCGGATAGCGATGACGATTTATAAAAGACATAAGATAAAACTAACAAGGTAAGAACGCGGACATTAATAGCACCTAACAAGAAGGGTTTTTTATGCTCTTTCGTTGATAAACGCGAGGCAAAGATCAGTTGAAATATCCGTGTTCCACCCAACATAATAGCGGTCAGCAAGCCAAGATGAAACGCTGTCCCGCCCGCTTTGATCAACATAGAAGGAATGATCGTATCAATATCCATGAAATTACTGGCCAGTGCCAAAAAGACTGCGTGCCAGAGAAAGCTATGTACATTTGACCGTGAATTGTGTTCGGAAAGTTCCATGATTCCCTTTGCCATATTGCATTGAATATACAATATTTACATCAATTTTCCGTAAATTTTAATGTGAAAATTTATGACAGGGTTTTCTCATCCGAGATTGGATTAAAAATACTAAAATTATCCAAAGAACGGATCCGTAATGATCTGTCTGCGCGGTATACCTTTTGAACGGAGTTTTTTGATCAATGACCTGATCATGGGGATTTTCCCTGAAATATAGTAATATGCGCTGGGACCATATGCGGTCACATTTTTATTAATGAGTCTTGAGCTTTCATCTTTATCGTACACAAAACTTGCTTTTATTTGCGGATCATTATCCGTGATCGCTTTTAATTCATCTTTAAAAAGGTGCTCGCCTTTGGCCGAATAAATAAGTGATACCGATCTCTTATTCCCTTTTTCAAATTCTTTCATCAGTGCACGGAGAGGTGTAATTCCGATACCACCGGCGATCAATACGACCGGTGAATGCTCATCCTGAAGGGTAAACCAACCGAAGGGACCACGAAGTCTGGTGATATTACCGGGGATCATGGCACGCATATGAGCTTTAAAAGAGCTGGGGTTATCCCCGATCTTGGTTGCGATCTTTAAAATCCCCTCTTCCGGGATGGATGCAATACTAAAACCCCTGAATTTTTTACCTTTGATCGGCTTACCGGGAAATGTAAACGCTGCATGTTCACCTGCCCGCCATGGTTTGAGATCATCACTTTCAAAATCAAATTCATATTGATCATTGGGATGTTGTATTAGCCGTATCAGTCGAATATCTGTTTTCCGGAACAAGCCTCTAAAATCTGAAAGTTTCATCAATCCTCCGTAAATAATATTTTTTTAAATACAATAGAGACAGAAAAGTTCAGGGAAACTTTTACTTTCTTATTTGCTGAATTATTCTAGTCTGATTTTATTTCAATGAATTGCTTGAATATCCCAAGATAAACAGTTTCATTTTCGTCAAATTCAATGGTATAGGTACTAAAAAGAACGTAATCTTTACGAACCGTCGCGGATCTCAAGAGTGGTGTAACGATCAAATTTGTAAATACACCTTCCAGTGAACTTTCGGATGCTTCAATAGTCTGGTTATTGATCCATTCGAAAAAATCATCTTTTGATGGATTGGTGATGATCATGGAAATAATAATGATGATCAATAATATGCCGGGATTTCTTTTTGGATAATATTTGCGTTTTTTATTCATGGAGGAATATAGGATTATCTTTCTTCAAATTCAAAGATAAGATCGCGATCGGGCATATAATTTTTTCATTGCCAGAGGTAAAGACGTTTACTTTCCAATTCGATCGGATTATCGGGTTCAATGGATTTATGACAGATTTTTCCTGTAAATTCGTGTCAAATCCCCTGAGGGTTCCACTCCATCACCGATATATTCCCAGCCATAGCGTTCATAATATGAAGTATGCTCCGTTGTTAGACAAAGCGTCTCATAGCCAACTCTCTTGGCTTCTTTTTCCGCAAACATCAGGAGCTTGTTCCCCAGTTTCTGCCCTCGTTCGCTTTCTTCCACATAGAGTCCGCAAAGCCAAGGATATAAATCATGTCGTGAAATGAAATCATTCACGATCAACCCGCAACAGCCGACGATCTTGTCATGTTTCAACATCACAAAGAATTGAGGTAAATTCGAATAATCGGAGTGCCGGATGGCATCTCCAAAAAAGTTGAGATTGTTCCCTCTTCCCCACTTTCTGTGATAATAAGCGATGGCTTCATTCAGTCCGCCGGAATGATCGTGCATTTTGACTATTTTGTACTCATTCTTCAACATATTCCGATCTCAATTTGTAGAACATTAGCGTATTGCGCATGGCATCACGATATTCATCATACATATCCTCACGTTTCGTACCTTCAGGGGTATATCCGCATGATCTGATAACCTTTTCAGAGGCTTCATTCAGAATATTACAAGTCATCTGAACGCGGTGAATGTCCAATCCTGTAAAGCATTCCTTTTCTAGTATGAGCACAGCTTCCTTCATGTAGCCTTTACCGGTAGCATCTTTGGCCAGCCAGTATCCTAACTCACCTTTTTGATGTTCTTTGTTGATTCCAAAAACCTGAATATTGCCAATGTATTGACCGGTCCCTTTAATAAAGATCCCATACTCCACCCGATCACCGGCTTCGGTATGGGGTTCTTTGTCTTTTAGGTATTTCAGGCAACTTTCAATCGAATCATCGTTCTTTTCCCAGGGACAAAAAGGACGTAAATGCTCACGGCTTGCGTCAACGGCCTTAAAAATAGCTTCCGCCATCTCCTGAGTCGGTCGAGTTTGCCTTAAAACCAGTCTTTTACCATCTAATTCTTCTTTAAAATTCATTGTCCTTTATCAATTATCCTTTGCCTGTCCTGCGCCGTGCCATGCCGAAGCTTCAGCGAAGGCTGGAAGCTCGCAGAGCGTAGGGGGATCAATTGTCAATTGTATGTGTTCCGCTCCTATGGAGCTCATTATTTTATGTAATCACATATCTACAAAGCTTTCGTCCCAACGGGACTATTGTTCAACCTCTCCACTCTGCTCGGGGTTGTGGTTTTTTAAATCTCAAGTGTCCCGGCATTTCATGCCGGGCTATTATCTTTAACCCCTCCCATCTTCGTGCAAGACTACGCTGGGCAGGCGACATGCTCGGGGTTAATGCCTTACTTTTACCTTTTACGACTGCTCTCCGTATACGCCAGTCGACGGAGCTGGAGGGTCTTACACTTCACGAAATTATTAATTGTCCTTTGCCTGTCCTCCGAAGCTCGCAGAGCGTAGGGGGATCAATTGTCAATTGATTAGGGTCGTTTCATCGCATGCTTGAACGCAAAGATGGACAAAACAAACAATACCACTGCATAGATCAATACGATAAAAAATGAGCGGCTGTATTCTGCAAATGCCAAGCCATTCAGAGCAGCGCGAGATGCATCGACTGCATGCGCAAAGGGTATCGCGTACCCGACCTTTTCAAATATACCGCCCACCATGTGTAGATCCATCCAAGCACCACAAAAGAGGCCGATCATGGTGACCAGTAATGCTCCGACACCCGCAACCTGATTTTCCGTCAGCAAAGCTCCAATGATCATCCCTAAACTAACACAAACCAATTCGGTAAGTAAAATGATGAGTATGACTATCAGCAAATTCTGATAAACAGCGCCGAGAAGTGCCCCGGCAATAAAAACCACCGCCGTTTGCATCAATGCGAAGGGAAAGAACGGGATCATATATGACAAGATATAATCACTTGCTTTCAGAGGTGTGGTGAACAAACGGATCAGGAAAGCATTTTTCTTATCTTTCGATAATAGCATAGCAGAAAACATTATAGTAAATGCCAAACCAAAGATCACAACTCCGGGAACCAGCACTTGTGGCGAGAACATTTCCAAAGGTTGGCGTTTATTCATAGATGCAAAGAGCAAAAGCATGACCAAAGGCATGACCACTCCCAATAGCATAGAAACGGGATCACGATAGACTTCTTTCATATTACGGTCGGCTAGTTTTGTAAATTTCATACCGACACCTTCTCTCCTGTTAATTTCAGAAATACTTCATCGAGAGTCGGTTCCTCCCAATTGATCCCGGTGATCTTTACTTTGTGCTTTTTTAATATATCCGTTATAAGATAAAGATCGGGAGTTGCACAACGGATTATAAGTCCGTTTGTGTTAAAGCTAGCGTCCATGCCGGTCTTCTTTAATTCATCTATGCATTCCTGTGTGACATTATCCGAATCCACATTGATATTCTTTAGAGTGGTATGAGCTTCTTTTAATTCTTTAGCTGTACCTTGAGCAATAATATTGCCTTCTTGAATGATAGCGATATGATCGGCCAGACCATCTGCCTCTTCAAGGTAATGCGTCGTTAAAAGGATGGTCTTCTCACCTTTTAATTTTTCTATATAATTCCAGACCGATTTACGTGCAGCCGGATCAAGTCCGAGCGTTGGTTCATCAAGGAAAAGGATCAGCGGATCGGACATCATGGCCATAGCAATACTCAGGCGTCGTTGAAGACCACCGGAAAGCTTTCTGGTTTGATCCTTTCGTTCTTCCAGTCCCATTAGTTCCATTAATTCCTGCGCCCGTTTATGGGATTCATCTTTTTTAAGACCAAAGACGCCACCCATCAATAAAAGGTTCTCTTTGACAGTCAGGTGTCCGGTAATGGCGGTTTCCTGAGGTGAGACCCCAATGATCTCCTTGACCTTCATGGGATGTTTTTTAATATCATGTCCCAAAAGCGTCGCTGATCCATTGCTTGGTTCAATCAAGCAGGATAACATCTTGATCGTGGTTGTCTTTCCTGCGCCATTGGTACCGAGCAAGGAATAGATCTCACCCTTTTCGATGGATATATTCAGATCATTCACCGCACGGCGTAACCCGAAATCTTTGGTGAGGCCTTGGGTTTGAATGGCTATAGTGGTTTGTGGCATAGGTGTTTCCTAAGTTTAAAAAGTTCTATTGATCATTTACGGATCGGGCATTGCTGCGATTGTCCATTACAAACCAGAAGTAAATTTTTCCAGATCAGTAAGATTTTTCATTGCTTCTTCATTTGTACTACCGCAACACACGGGATCGAATTTAAAATTCTTGCAAACCGGCGGGAAATTAAGTTTATCATGGATAATACAATAATTATTATCATCCAGATTAACACAACGAACGCCCGCGGGTTTTCCGTTGGGCATACCCGGCAAAGGCGATGAGATCGAGATCACAATGCAACATGCGCCGCAACCTTTTCTGCATTTATTATTTTTTAAATCTGTCATTTTTGGTGTAGAGACAAGGCAATGCCTTGTCTCTACAAATTTCCATTATTATATCATTCCAATAAAGACGCATCCCCGGCACTATAGATCAAAATGATCTCACCGGGTAATGTCATAACTTTTTTAAGATCTTCCATCTGATTTTTGACCTTGTCTTCCTCACTTTCTGGAATAAATCCGGTAAATAAAATTGCAGATGGTTGCATATTGCCGCGAACAGCTTCGAGAGGATCTTCACATGGCAAAACAACAATTTCGGCTTCAATACGTGATAAAGTCAACATTTCGGAAATTTCGCTCCTGAGATTGTCTACATCGGCTTTCGGGGCGACTGTTCGCAAAATACGCAATTGTTTTCCTCGCCACTCTCTATTCTGTTTCAACAAAAAACCCATTAATAACGATAAAGGACCATTCGTAGAGTCATTCCACCAAATATTGATCTCGCCTTTTGGGACCGTCCAATTATCCTGTTCCTGCTCTGAGCGGACAACTACTACCGAACGATGCATATGTTTAGCCAGATCCAGGATCATTGAAAATACACCAATTTTATCCGTTTTCTGTGTCCAGCCCAAGAGTAGGGTATTCGGACGCAAACCACCGATCCCATGGACCTGAAGCAAAGCTTTCAATCCAGCCGTAAAATTTTCATCAACGACGACAACAGGGAAAGCCGGTAATTTTTCTTTAATAATGAATTTTCGCATG
>Ga0307992_1001936_pt1 | contig 11963 bp, 5 predicted proteins | sample EllFjometagen133_FD_203162 | JGI IMG/M metagenome (GOLD analysis project Ga0307992, IMG submission 203162) | Marine microbial communities from Ellis Fjord, Antarctic Ocean - #133 | ecosystem: Environmental > Aquatic > Marine > Unclassified | place: Southern Ocean | collected 2014-10-08
GAAGGCCCAAGCAGAGAAGCTCGTGGGAAAGGACGTGTATGACTCGCGTGTCGCAGAGAAGATGGCGGAGCTAAGAGAAAAAAATGCGCGAATAAAAGAATTTAATGAGCCAGGGTCGATGGAAGATCCGCGGGCCGTTAGCCTTTTCGACAATCAGAGTAAAACAGACACTGAACAAAAAAGACGGAAGCTTGTCGAAAAGCAAGTGTCTGTAGAAATCCTGAGTTCCGATAAAACCATAGAGGCCATTGATAAGGAGACCCGGGAGGCGAAGATTGCTGCAAAGAAAGCCAGCGACGATCAGACCAAGAAGTTGCCAGAGGAAGTTGCTAGGAGGAATGCCGAGGAACTCAGGAAGACGAAGAAGGCCGAGGATGTAAAGGATCTGGCTGAGATGTTTCGCTTGGCTGGCAGTAAAGCGAGTTATGAGACTCGCTTAGGCTGGTCGGAGTCCATGATCTCGGGCAACCCTTCCGAAGAGGCGAAGGCCGCGTTAGCGGGCACCGCCACAGGTGGTGGGACCATTGCAAGTAAACTCCAAGACAAGAAACTGCCAGGTCAAGCTTCAGAGACGCTGAGACCTGCTCAGGATATCTTGTTCAGGGCGGGGGCCGGGGGCGTACAGTCTTCCCTTATCTCCCCCCAGGACGCGGTGCTGGCGGCCAAGGCAGGCGGCCCGTTCAGCAAGGCCGTCGGAGGCGGCGGTGGCAACACCAACGTCTTCCACCTGTACAACGATGGCCCTGGGGTCATGTCCGCTATCAGGAAAGCCCAATCGGCGGGGGCGCTGTAAATGGCTATCAGCCGCAATAGCGGGGACATACCGGTCTTCCGCTCGGCGTTTCAGTCCCCGGACGACGAGAACAACCGGAACCTTGGTATCAAGCCGGTCGTCTTCGACATCCTGGGTCCAGACATGGAGACCAGTGTGTTGCCGCACAGCCTCAAGATGGTCCTGCACGCCAATCCCCAGTCCATCGGGGTCACCTACGGCAAGATCATCGAGCGGATTCAGACGCGGGGCGGTTATGTGGAGCAACACTGGGGGGAAGGTGCTCGCTCCCTGGATTTCCAGATGGTCACAGGCGGATTCATGCGGCTGTTCAGCGGCTTGTCCAACATCACCGGGGGAGGTACGGACACCAAGGGGAACCGGCGGGAGACGATTGCTTACGACAAGTACCTCGACATGCTGGCGTTGTTCAACAATAACGGGTCTGTCTACGACACCCTGGGCCGCATCGTCTTCCAGGGCGTCATCAAGGTCACCTACGACGGCGGCATCTACCTGGGGTGGTTCGATAGCTTTGGGGTCAGCGAGACTGCTGAGAAGCCCTACATGTTTGAGCTGACTGCTAAGTACACGGTACACGAGGAGGTCCAGAGGTTCCGGTCTGCCCCGTACAAGTCCACGACGACGCCAGCTAAGACAAAACAACAGACGCCTTCCGCGTCTCCCCAGGTCTCCACGGCGGATCCTGTTCAGACCATGGCCTCGGAAGGTTCGGACATCAACGACTTGAGTGTGCGGCCCACCACCCGGACCCCTTTGGGGACGGACCATCCTGCATTCAAGGATCTGTAATGGCCAAGAATTTCAAATCCATCGGTGCAGCATCCGCTGGCACATCTATCCCGCCCGTGTCTGCGGGTTTCTACAGCCAGGACCACGCTGCCAAGACGCAGCTCGCCATCACAAAGCCGCCTCCCCCACGGGCTTACCAGGGTCTCAAGACCGGTCCAGAGACCAGCATTGAGTATGAGTCTCTCTCGGCTTCACAGATCGAGCAGTCCAAGTCCTTGTTGCGGACTCTCTCCCCCTTCATCATTCAGGTCGAACCTCCTCTGGTGTTCGGGTCTGTGGGTGGGTTTCCTTCGGGTAAGAGTGGCGTCAACTCCGTGACCTCCTACGGAACGGCACAGGGGAACACGGGGTATGCCTCGGCCCGGAACAGTATCTCGCAGTCGAATATCTCCAGTATCGGGTACACCGCTGGTTCACCCGATGGTTTCATCACCTCAAATTCCAAAGCCTCGGGCAAAAAGGGGTTCTCGGGGGAAGCCGCGAATAGCGGGAAACTAGGTGCTCCCGCTATCGCTGATGTCTATGCGGCGGTGGACGTGGCCATGCAGCTCTCGGCCATCGTCAACACGCCTCCCCTGGTCTTGCTCATCAACCCCACGTCGCTTCAGATCGACAGGACCAAGCTCCAGCAGTACCAGGATCGCACCCGGTACGGTTACGTCTTCCAGGCGTGGGGTGAGGAGCAGCCCAAGATCTCCATCACAGCCAGGTGCGGAGCATTCATCTCTGGCGGGCGAGGTGTCCATGTGGCCAGCAGGCGGGACTCTGTGGCCTGGCAGAATTTGATGAACGCTTTCCATTTCTACAAGAATAACGGGTACATCTACGACACCGTGGGCCACTCCAACGCTCATCACTTTGTTGGGGCGCTGTCTATCCAGTACGACCAGTGGATTTACTACGGGCACATGGAGTCCTTTGCTTTCACGTTGAGCGAGACCAACCAGCTTGGTGGGGTCGAGTTCACCATGGACTTCACCGTGAGCCGCATGGTGGACACGGCTCCTCAGCCGTTCACCGTCAAGCCCATGAAGTCCCCGATCCCGAGCCTGAGTGACCCTCGGTACATGGGGTTGCAGAATCAGTCTAAGAACGCGGCTGGGAACTTCTCCATTGGGGAGAACGGTTTGACCACCCAGGGTCGCCAGGTTGGTGTTGGTGAGGCCATGCTGACCCTGTTGCCGGAAAACGGTTTACAGGTGGTGGACCCTAACTACACGACCCCGAGCGCCACGGCTATCGGCAAGACGGACGGGATTGCCACCAACCCGGTGGAGTCCAAGGGGTTTCAGCCGTTCACGGACAGTGTGCCTACCCCTGGGCAGCACCAGGTGAACCTGACCAACCCGGCTTTCGCAGAGCCGTTCACGAGAGGGTACTAAATGGGCTCCATGGACAGACCATATGTAGGCACTTGGTCCTTGGACAACAAGGGGTTGATCCAGCATACCCCGGATGCCTTGGTCTACCTCAACGGTGACTTGAGTTTGCCCGGCTGCCCCAAGTGCAAGGGGAAGATTGAAGTTCAGCGGTTCATTACTGAGGTCTCGGTGGATGCTGGCACCGACACAGCGTCCTCGTCTGCCACGGTGTCTTTGAGCATCCCCGCCCATCACTCGGATGCAGTGGTTCGGGATGCCCGGTTCATCTTCAGGCCCGGCCTGGAGGTTCACATCTACATGCGGGGTTACTTCCCTGCCCAGGGGTTGTATTCCAACCTGGCCGAGCAGCGTCAGGTCAAGAATAAGGATAACTTCACTACCTCGGGGGAGGTTCCGGCGACCTCCTACACCCAGGTTAATGCGGGGGCTGGGCCGAAGAAGGCGGACGGTTCCGCTTATAGCGCCCAAGACCTGATGGTACATGGGGAAAAGTTAGAGTCTCTTCCCGCCAGTTATCAGGACAACCTGGCTCTTACGTCGCATTGTATGGAGACGATACATCAGCATCTTGACCAGCTTGGTCGTTCCGGCGATATCAAAGATTATGCGGGTGGTCTGACCGTGAAGCCCTCACCCAACGGTGGGTTCGACACGGGGGGTCATAAAAAGAAAAGCCATCATTATACGGGGTCAGCCGTAGACCTGAATGCCACGTACAGGAACTCCAGTGGGCAGAGGGTATCGGTGCCTGCGACGACTTTGTGGGCGAGCACCTACAAGCTCCGGGACACCGGGTATCTTCCATCGGGTGGGGTTGGCTCCTATTGGGAGGCGCAGTTAAAGCCCGGTAAGACGGAGGGGTCCAGGAACCCCTCAGATTACACGGTTAGCCCCGATACCAAATGGGATGGGTGGTCTTCGATCCCGCACTATGACCACGGGAGCAACTACAACCGCGACTGGTATTACTACTACAACAAGGCAGCGGGAAAGAAGTCCATGGAGAATGGAACCATGCCTTCGTTCGCTCGCAAAGCCTTGAACAAGATGCCAGAGGCGGACCCCTCCCAGGTCACACGGGCGGTGGACCAGGCAGCCGTTCAGGCCGCCGCAATCCAGATTGCCCAGGAGAAAAACAAAGCTGTGGATGCCGGGGCGGCTTCGGCTGCGGCCAGCAATCCTGCGGCCAAGCTCACCCCGGCCATTCTCCAGGAGATGAACCTCCAGGGGTACGACCTGGAGAACCTGCTGGCTTACCCGTACTACCATGTCTTCCATGGGGTCGTGATTTCCTCGAACATCAACTGGAGTGGCGGGGTTCAGAACCTCACTCTCCAGTGTGCCTCAATGATGCACTTCTGGCAGTTCCACCGGATGTCTACCAACGCCTCCATCTTCGGTGCCAGGCCCTCAAACTCCAAGCTCAAGACCTCGATGGTGGGGCACAATTTCACCGGGATGCACCCCTACGAGATCATCTACTACCTGCATAACGATATGGTGGGTTCCGCAGGTGGGGTCGGCTGGGCTCTTGACCAGAAGACAAACCAGGATGCGGTGTCATCGGTCACTGGGGAGAGTTTGTGGTCGCTCAACATGCGGTACTGGCAACAGCGGTTCAATACCTCCATGACCAAGCTCCGGCTCCATGGGGCCACCGGGGCGCTGTTCAGTACCGCCCAGGCTGTTTGGCTCTCCCAAGCCACCAGTGGCAACCTCACGGGCATGATGAAGGCCCGTTTTGGTAAGGTAAAGGCCAACTCCAACGCCCAAGCCATGCTGTCTCAGTCCGTCTACTTGGGTCTGGGAAACGATGCGAAGGGGGCTTCGTTGGAGTCTTTGAAGGTAGCTGGGCAGATCAAGGAGGGGAAGGGGAACCTTGAGCTGGTGTTGCCCGAGATGCAGGCGTTCGTCTCCAACATCTCCAACTGGGGCCAGATCAACCTGTTCGAGAGCAGCTACGAATCCAAGCTCGATGTAGCCAACGCCGTGGTGGATGTCACGGGCTTTGAATTTTACCAGGATGTGGACGGCGATTTCGTGTTCAAGCCGCCGCTGTACAACCTCGACACCTCATCCAGCCGGGTCTATTGCATCGAGGACATCGACATTATCTCGATCAGCTTTGACGAGAAAGAACCTGAGTTCACGTACATGACGGGCAAGGGGGACCAGTTCAAGAACACCGTAACGGGTGGTACGGACAACGAGTGGGGCGTCCAGGGTCAATACATCGACTACCGCCTGGTGGCTCAATTCGGCTGGCGGCCTGGCAGCTTTGAGACCGCCTATTTCAACGACCCCAAGGCCATCTTCTACGCCGCCGTCAACCGGATGGATGTGCTGAATGCCCCGATCAATTCGGCGTCTTTGACCATCCCTGTGCGTCCTGAGCTTCGGCCTGGATACCCCCTCTATATCCGCTACCTTGACTGCTTTTATTACTGTAATTCTTTTTCCCATAGCCACTCGGTTGGCGGCCAGTGCAACACGTCCTTGGAGCTGATAGCCAAGAGGGCCAAGTTTTTTGCACCGGGTAGTCTCCCGGTGATCGAGAAGATCGACCTGTCTCGCCCAGACCTGCCTGCAATGCCTTTGGAGGTCTTGGATGATGCGGGCCTCCCCAAGCTGTCGGGGTTCCCAAATGTCGTGATGGCTCTGGACCCGGAGGAGGTCAACCCTCTGTTCTTCATTATCGGGTCTGAAATGGAGCGGTTCGATGATGAGCGGGTGCTCAAGAAGATTGTGCAGATAGGGGTGGAGCAGGGGATTCTCCAAGTGGTTAAGGACGGTAAGGGCGCAATCGTCGCTTACAAGATGTCCCTGGGGGAGGACAAGAAGCAGGATGTCTACTTCAACTTCAGTGGTGGGACTCTCCCGGAATCCGTGGAGGGTGCGGCTTCTTCAACGGACCCGTCGAAGAAGAAGACGGCGGGTTCCGCTACGGAGGCCACCAAAATCAATAATCTGCTTGCTCTGGGCTCAACCCGTATGGCTTTGAAGGCCGAGTCGGCCAAGAAGGTCGCAGCTCGTCAAAAATCGGTTGGCCAGGTCAAAGGGGAGATTGATGGGTACACCCGTCAGATAGGAAAAATCAACAAAACCACGGGGCAGAAAAGGATTGCCGAGCTGAGGGCACGCATCAAGAAGGCTCAGGCCAAGCTGGATGCCCGGCAAAGTGAACTTACCTCAGTCGCGGAAAATTTCAGCAGTCGGATAGGGGGGTCTGGCTCAAGCGGTCTGGCTTACCTGGACTTGTTGTGGCGGAAGGTCAGTGAAAAGTTTGTGGCGGCCCGCCGGAAGGACGGGGGTGATTTCGGGAACTTGGACTCTACTACTTCCTTGCTCGATATGCTGTCGGACAAGAAGGCGGTGTTCACCAACAACCAACTTCCAGGAACCTATCGGTACTACTCCTCGGCTCATCCTTTGGAGGCACAGCAAGGGCCTCTGATGGGGCATTTTGAGGAGAAGACGGCGACGGCCAAGGGTGGGGTCAAGGGCAAGAAAAAAGCTCCTAGTCCTCAGTGGAAGGGGAAGATTACCTCCTATCTGGAATCGCCGGAGATCACCATCCCGCAAGGGCGGTCTAGGAAACCTGGGGCGGCCTTGGGCAAGAAGAAGCCCAAGAGAGGCATCAAGGTGTTGACACCCCAGAGTCCCAACGGAGAGGTCATCCCGACCAGTGAGGTCCGGGAGATGATGTTTGCCATGCACATCGTCAAGGCACAGGCACACCGGACATCTACGAAGAGGACTTTGAAAGTGGGTGCCTTGGGCACGCCTTTTCTCAAGGCACTAACCGGACGGAGCCAAAACGCGGTTTCGGCTCCCCAAGCGACCATCAAAAAGACGTTTTCGTTGTTAGTTGTGGCCGACTTGAACGAGACCACCCCCAGGGGGGTTGCCGCCGCCAAGAAGAAGGTGGCCGGGAAGACGGACGATAAAGCTCTGTCCGCCAAGGTGGGTGTTTTTCCCAAGGTTGCTATGCCTTCCCACATTATGATTCGGGGGGTGCCGGTCAAGACGGATGACGCGGTATCCACCTTCATGTTCTCAGACCAAAAAGGTACGGTGGCCCCGTTCATCGGTAGCTCTGTGACGCCGAAGAAAAAGTTCTGGGAGTTGGTTTACGTTGCCGTGGCCAAGAGCCTCTACGGGCAGATGAACCGGAATTTGGAGACTTGGACTACCGCTATGGTGGAGAAGGGTTTGAAGAATAGCCAGGTACAGCAGGCTGTTTCGGAATTCAACACTACGCTCGGTGGGGCTTTCGTAGCCAAGATCAAGGGGACCGCTACGATCAAGACCACGGTGAAGGGTGACAAGACGCATTCGGTGCAGACTCCCGTGTTCCCGGTGTCCGATGAGTTTGGGTACGAGGTCATCGGCTCCTATCGCTACGGCAGGGGTCTGGACATTGACGCCCATGGGGTGTTCGACACCTTGCACAATCAGGATCCTTTGTCGCTCCTCGATAAGAAGACAGTCGATGCCCTGCTGGATCTGTATGTGAGAGGTATGTCTCCTGAGAAGTGGTTCAAAAAGTACGCGGGGACGACCAAGACCTCGGGAGGTGCCAACCAGGCTCAGTCTACCGCTCCCGAGGGGTCGAAGGCGGCATCTGCGGCAGAAAAGGCGGTACTGAGGATGCTCCAGAAGATTCTCACGGACCAGCAGATCCTCAATCTCGGGATGGCCAAGATTGGGGACAACCCCAACATGCTCAAGCTGAACATGCAGAACTACTTTGCCACCAAGGGTAAGGATGGGGTCCAAAAGTTGCCGATCAACAACGCGGCATACTCCCTGGCTGACTTGACCGTCCACACCAGCAAGCGGGGTTGCGATTGCAAATCCGCTGAGGCTGATGTCCTCCTAGAATCCGCCGGGCAGAGTGACTTTGTGCAATTCACGGCTCCTGGTACTTCGGTGCCCCAGGGCTACCCAACGGGGACGGAGGACCGGGCGACCCAGTGGCTTGTGAACGCTGCGGCCAAATCTTCGGTGGCATGGCGGCAATCGCAGGATGCCCTGCGGGGTACAGTGATCGACCGGAATGCCAGCAGCGTTGTGTCTTCCCTACTGGGGGCTCAGCAACAGCTCGCTGACGCGACGACCCGGAGCAAGGCGTTACAAAAGTCCCTGGAAGATGCCTCCAGTGCCCGGCTCGATGCGGCGGTGGATTCGGTTGAGACTGCCTTTGGTGCGGATGACGAGGAGGAGAGCTAATGCAAGGTGGCGGCGGACCTACCCGTAGACCCGTAAAGGGCGCGGACTCCCTGACTCGCGGGAAGTTTAAGAATTCAACCATGACGGCCAGCAAGGCCCGTAAGGACATGGACCCCGACAACAACTGGGGTCTCGGGACGGCCAAAGTTGTAAACATCGACTACGAGGACTTGTTCGTCACCCTCAGAACGCTCACGGGCGTCTCTGAGATGTTCGAGCGGGTGCCCATCCCCCTCACCTTCCCAGGGGCGGGGGCTCGTCATTTCCTCGGAGCCTTACCCGAGATTGGGGACATCTGCGTCGTCGGTTGGAAGGTACAGGAGAGTAAAAACACCACCAAGACTCCTGTGGTCTTGAGCTGGCAGGTTCCAGGTGTCTGGGCCGGAAGGGAGTGGGTCACCACCTCCGATTTTGAGGTGGATGAGTTCGACCTGAGTGCCCCCAAGGACCGCACGTTCACCGAAGGGGCGTTCTCCAGGGTGCGGCACAAGCTCCGCCACATGCAGCCTGGGATGGTCATGGGTTCCTCTTCCCAGGGTTCCGACTTGGTGTTGGATGAGAGCGTCCTGCTATCCAACCGGCGAGGCAACGAGTTCCGTCTTCGTGACCAAGACCAGGCGGTCGTCACCAGGGCACTCCAGAGGTTTGATGCCCTGGCTGGGGTCCGGTCATATCAGGGGATGGTACAGCGGGACGCTAACCTTCTGGCTCCTGACATGATCTCGGATGGGCAGGTCTGGGACGGCCCACTTCAGAGTTTTGCGGGAGATCCGCTTTCGGATACGGGCCTCCCGCAAGACCCGGTTATGCCGGATGGGTTCCTCAAGCCTTGTCGGATGTTGGGCAAAACTCCGCAGGCTCCCAAGGACGGCTATCTCAGTCGGTCGGCGCTCTTGATTGACTCCTCTCTCGATCCTTACACCTTCCTTCGGAATGGCGGCTTCCTTAATGAAGCTGGGATGGCGGTGGACGACAGTTACGAGACGGACACCAGCTACGGCGGCAAGGACATTTTCCGGGTGGCCCAAAGCAGGTCAAAGGTCAACGCAGCGGGTAAAGCTGACCAGCCGACCATGACGGAGTACCGCGTGGAGGTCTGCCACACCTCCACGGGTCGTCTCCCGGTCACGGAGCAGACAGACGGGTTCGATGCGGAGAGGCTGCCCGAGACCGACCTCATAAACCCATTCAACAATGGGTTGGGGCCAAATTCACCCTTCATCGAGTCGGTCTTGGGCACTGTCGTAGGCAACGACCCCTTCACTCAGAAGGGTCGCACTCTCTACGGACTTCCCCTGGTGGCCAAGGTTTTCGATGGGGACCAGCCTGTACCTCGACTTGAGGCCATTGAGCTGGCACCTGAAGGTTCCGCAGCGGTAACAACCCCTGTCTCTGAGCAGGCAGCTACGCTGTTCAAGCTCACACCACCTCTTGTGGGGGGTGGAGCTGAGACTTGGTGGTCTTTGAACAAGCAAGGCCAGATGAAGGCCACTTTCGGGGGAGACCCCAAGGGTAATTCGATTGAAGCCTACCTCCGGGGTGGCCTCAAGCTCGGCGTGGGTGGCGCGTTTCAGCTCCTCCTCAACGGGCACATTGGCCTGGAATCTTTGTCCAAGGGTTCGGTGGATGTCGCTGCTCGGGAAGGGGCGGTACACATTTATGGCGGCGGCCCGGTGAAGAACGCGGAATCCCTGGGTCAACGGATGGGGGGAACAGGTAACGGGGAGGCTGACCTCCCAGCGGTGGATATCGAGTCGGCCACGAATGCTCGTCTGAGGGCGACCAAGCAGGTCGTCATCAAGGCCCGAGAGGCCATCACGGACGCGACATCTATTGCGTTGGTCGGCCATGAAACCGTGTTGGTGGATGCCGTTAAGAAGCTCTCCATGTCCACCGAGAGCCTCCAGATGACGGTCAACGGCAAGAGGCAGGACTCTTACAGCGGCCCCAAACAGCTCCTCAAGACCAACGGACCCCTGCACGAGAGGACGTACTCCCCCAACTTCCCCGGCGTCGTGTGCGAGAAAGTCGATTACAACCTGGGAGACCGAGAGGAGACCTTCACCCTCGGCAACCACACCACGACCATCAAGGTCGGGGACATGACCTACCAGACCCTCAAGGGCACCTGGAAGGGTGCGGCGGTTGGTAGCTCCCTTGAGATGTCTTCTTCTGGCATCTCCGCCAAGGCTCTATTGGGAACCGTTAGCGTTCAGGCGGTAGCCGGGATGGCCACGGTTACCGCTCTGTCTGGGGTCACCTTGCAGGCCACAGCCGGTCTGGCTTCGGTCAGAGGCAGCGCCGGAGTTTACTTGGGAGCCCCCATCACCGGCCCTGACTCCGGGCCGATCCTCTGTGCTGGTTCCCGAGAGCCTTTCACGAATATACCTTTCGCCGTCTTGGGCACCCTGGGCGCACAGAACCACATCGTAGGCCCGTAACCCATGGCCTTGAACCCCAACGCCTTGTACGGAGCCCTCCAGGCTAACAGGGCCTCTGGTGGCCTGTTGTTTGGAGGCCCCAACTTCGACCGCCTTGCTCAAGGGGTCGCCGTGGGGGTTGCTCAATGGGCGGTGACCCCGCCTAACGTGGCTATCGTTGGAGCGGCGACGGGCATCATTGGGGCCGGGGCTGTGATTCCAGCAGCCAGCAAGGTTATTGTTCCACCCACCGACTTGCCCATGAGAACGTCTTTTGCCAGTGCGGGGCTCGTGGGGCCGTTGGGGCTTCCTTTGGCGACTGTGATGACGTTGGGGATTTCCCAAGGGTTCTCGGCTACCGCCCAGTACGCAGGGGTGTCCGCCGGAGTGGGGGTTGGTCAGGATATAGCGAAAGTTGTGTCCACCAATGCAGCCTCTTTGGCTGGTATCTTAAAAAGCAGCCTCGGGGCGTTCCTGGGTGCCGGGGGAGGTCTCCTTCATCTGGTGACGGGGCTCTCAGTAGGGATCGCCGGGTTAGTGCTGCTGGGGACCGGCACAGGGACGATAGCAGGCGCTCCAATTTTTCCATTCACCCCCTCAGCGGGGGCAACGATAAGTGTGATGGTGTAGCCGATGGGCTTTAGCTTTGACGGATATGTCCTGCGTGGACCGCGAATCTCCCCAGTCAACTCCAAGACCACGGGTGAGCCGTGGTCTGGCGTCGTCCGTGACGCTCGGCTTATCCCCCAGAACTACACCCTCAATTTGGGTGGTGGCTTTGTGGACGCGGCAGCCGATCAGTATCGTGCGGCTATCCTTGAAGCCCCAGGCACCACGGCTACTGAGTATCTCGTTTGGGCACAGAACACCTCACAGCTCGCCCTGATTGATGATGTAAATTGGTGGTCTGAGAAGGGTCTCGGGACGATCCCCACAGGTATCCTCCAGGTTGCAGACGCCTCTCCTCCGGTACTTCCTTCAGGTGTGCCTATCCCTGCCGGGTACGGGTTCTTTTTTGATGGTTCCAGCCGGTTCGTCGCCACGGACAACGGCAACAAGAGCATCGGGTCTTTCCTGGCTGTCGTTTTGGCCAGGGGCGACATCAATGACTACGACGATGATGGTTGGGTGGATAAGAACAATCCATCCTTGGGCCGCAAGGGTGACAAGCCCTACATGGTGGTCATCCTCACAACAGCCGACCAGGACACTGTTGCGGGCATCGTGAGCCTCACCAGGGCTTCTCTGAAGCCGTTGCCTGACGGAATAACCCCAGTGCCCAGCCAGGTGCTTACGGAGCTTGGAGGGGGCCTCTCACGGCTCAGAGGGGATAGTGTCGTCACG
>Ga0307992_1001940_pt1 | contig 11956 bp, 10 predicted proteins | sample EllFjometagen133_FD_203162 | JGI IMG/M metagenome (GOLD analysis project Ga0307992, IMG submission 203162) | Marine microbial communities from Ellis Fjord, Antarctic Ocean - #133 | ecosystem: Environmental > Aquatic > Marine > Unclassified | place: Southern Ocean | collected 2014-10-08
GGGAGCATGCAACCGATAACTGAGTAGAGCCTGGTAAATGGTATGAATGATTTATTGGGGCAGGTTGGTCTTAGTCCTTGCTCTCCTCTTCTCTTCCCCAGTTCTGCATAATCTCCTTGATACGCTGAGCGAGGTTGGGGTTCTTGCGCAGGCGTTCTATAAGTATAGGACAGCCCTCCAGCAGTGAGTTCTGGGCGGCAGATGCCATACTTGACATAAGGTTTTGCATGTTTATGTCGGGGGATTGTGAGGAGTCTATTCCGGAGACTGATTGCTGAAGCTGACGGCGGATGTCCTCAGCGGTAAATCTCATTGGCATAACACAGGATTTGTACCACGGACATTCCTTACATTGGATTATCCCGTGGGCTTCATCTAAAACATCACTCATAGCTAACCTCTTTTTGACTGACAAGTCAGTTACTCATAGCAACTGTGACCAACTACGACATAATCTTACCCAGTCTATTTTCGATGGCTTCTTTGCTCGGGAAGGCGCCGATTACCTTTTCTTGAATTATACCATCCCGGTCAACAAAGAAGCTGGTCGGGTAGTATTGAATTCTGTATTTCTTGACGGCGGCACGATTACTGTCAAAGAGCACGGTATTAAGCAACGGGGAGAGGTTATTGTTCTCAAGGAACTGTGTTACCGTGCCGGGACTCTCGCCGACGTTAATCGCAAGTATTACCAGTCCGTCCCCATGCATTTCACTATACACCTGCTCCAAGTGTGGCATCTCGTTACGGCAAGGAGGACAACCGGTATGCCAGAAGTTAATCAGTATTGGGCTGCCGTTGAAGTCACTTAGAGAGACGGACTCGCCATCCGCATTTGGCAGTACAAAGTCGGGTGCTTTCTTTCCCACTACTGCCTCATCGGTTGCGGAGCCGCCGGAGCCACCGGAACAGCCGGATATCAGCATCACCAAGCTGAGAGAGGTTAATATTATTGCCAGCATTATTCTTGGTGTCTTACTCATCCTTAGTCTCCTGTTTATCATTTATCAGTTAATTTTACTACTAAATTGCTCCAGTTAACAAAGTAAGCCTGCCTGTTGTGACTAGTATCCCCAAGACTATGAGCACGGCGCCGCTGGTAATATATACTGCCTTGGAGTGACGTTGGATGCGTTTCAGTAGCGGCGTTACTCGGTCGAAAGCGGCGCCGATTATCAGAAAGGGTATTCCCAGGCCGAGAGAGTAGATAGCCAGCAGGGAGGCGCCATGCCAGGCGGTTGCCGAAGCCGCGGCGAGCATTAAGATGCCCCCCAGTATGTAGGTGGCACAGGTCATCGATACCATTGAGAATATAGCGCCAGTGGCGAAGGAGCGTATGTAACCGGTCTTGGTACTCTGAGACGGGGTGAGCCGCTTCTGGAAATTTAGCTGCGGCACTTTCTGGGACAGCAGAAAGAGCGTGCCGAATACTATCAGCAGTATGCCGGCTACTTGTTTGAGCAGGGAGAAGTTGATGCTGATGGCAAGACCGGCTAGGCCGGCCCCGGCACCCAGACCGACGAAGACGGCGCTAAAACCGGCGACAAAAGTAAGAGAGTGAAGGAATACCCGTACATTCTTTTTATCGGCTCCAGATTCAAGAATTTCAGGACCGGCTAGAATGGCCAGGTATATCGGGGCCAGGGGCAGGACGCAGGGTAGCAGGAAGGAGGCGAGCCCTGCAACAAAAGCGGTTAGTGCTGATATATTTTCCATCGTCGGTATCCTATAGTAACATTAATGTTACGTGATTTGGGCCGGTGTATTTAGCAGGCTTGAGTTTCATATTACGCTGGTCAGGAGGTGGTTTCTCTTCAGCTTCTCGATAATGATATCACGGATCGAGTCACAGGCGTCAGCAATCTTGGGAGTAATCAGAGAATAATAGACGGTATTGCCTTCCCTGTGGGCGGCAAGCACTCCCGTTTTGCGTAACAGGGCAAGGTGTTGGGAGGCTGTACACTGCTTGAGGTTCAGGCTTTCTGCCAGCTGGTTGACTGATCTAGTCCCCTTGCGTAGCTCACGAATAATCATCAGGCGTTTTGGTTCGCCCAGCGATTTGCATAGTTCGGCCTGAAGCCGAAAGCCCTCCATTACAATGTCATTGTCCATACCTACCCCTTCAGATATGTTAGTATATTGATATATTAGTATATTGATATATTATTATATTGATATATACTAGCATACAGGATAAATCTTGTCAAAACCAAGGCTTCAGATGGGTGGGTGTGATATCTGGATGGGTGATACCTTGCCGTAAAACCGGTACGCAGGCTGGAAATAGCCTCCCCTGCACTGTTAAAATATAGGTGAGGAAAAGTATGAGGTCGTTAAGCTATACCCAGATTGCTACCTATCAGAGCTGCTCTCTGCTAGTTTTCGGCTACCTGACTATCGGACGATGTGGTAGAGGTCTCCCCCCCCCTTCCCCCAACTTTCGTGAATGGGCCTTCTCTAGCTGGTGCAGGTGCTTCTGGAATACCGCTCCGATGATATCACCAACGGTCATTACCAGGGCGTCCTCTCTATTATCGGTATAGTAACTCCGGCGGATATCTACCTGAGTGAAGCCGTATTTATGGTATAGCTTCTGAGCGGTAGTGTTGGAAGCCCGTACTTCCAGGATAAGGGTACAGGCATTTTGTTCCATAGCCAGTCTTATCATAGCTATCAACAGGTGCTCACCTATCCCACGCCGTTGGTAGCCCTGTCGTACCGCGATGTTTGTTATATGAGCCTCATCAGCCATCATCCAGAGGCCGGCGAAGCCGATAATATACGGTTCCTCAGTTCTCCAGTCCGGCTTCCCGTCTTCACAGGCAGTAATATAGTGGGCTAGACTGACCTTAAGCTCACGATCGTAGTTTGCCGGTGGCCACATGGCAGGGAAGGCTTCATGATCAATCTCAGTGACCTGGGCAATATCCTCCTGGCACATCCGGCGTATGTAATAAGGCAAGTTCCTTTCTCCTTCAAGGCAGGCTCAACTTTTGAGCACTATTGTAGCACATACCATCCTGTTGTTATATATCTGGGCCGCTACAAAGACTATCTTTTTGGGTGTTTCATTCGTTATAATTTATGTACAGGGTAATACTCGTAAATACCTTTAAGGAGCGGGAAGTTATCAGGTGCAAGATGAGGAGAGCCTTGTCCAACGAGCAAAGCAGCACGACCAGGAGGCTTTTGCACAGTTGTATGAGAAGTACTTCGATAAGATATATCGCTATGTAGCGCTTAAGGTAGGGGACAGGATGGAAGCTGAGGATATTACCCAGCAGGTCTTCCTCAAAGCTATTAAGTCCATCGCTTCCTTTAAGTGGAAGGGGTTTCCCTTCTCCTCTTGGCTGTTTCGTATTGCCCACAATCAGATTATTGACTATCTGAGGAAGAAGACGAAGCGGGAGGTCGTAGCTCTTGATGATACCTTACTCACCAGTGATGATGACCCTCAGCTGGTTTTTGAGCGTAAGCTGGATATTGAGCAACTGGCTCTGGCGACAAAAAAGTTGACTCGGGCGCAGCAGGAGGTAATCTCCCTCCGTTTTGCTGGTGAGTTGCCGATTGCCCAGGTAGCGAAGGTTATGGGCAGGAGTGAAGGGGCAGTAAAGGCACTGCAGCACAGCGCTGTAGTAACACTGCGTAAAGTATTGACTGGTATTGGATAGATGAATAAAAACAGAGAATTTGAAAACATCTTTGATGACTGTTTGGAGCGGCTGGCCAGGGGCGACACCCTCATGCAGTGTCTTGAGAGCCATCCAGAGCAGGCGGAGCAACTTGAACCGCTGTTGCGGACGGCTCAGATGGCTAGAGAGACGTCGGCGATTCTGCCTCATCCGGAGTTTAGGGCTAGGGCCAGGTACGAGTTCCACTCGGCGCTTCAGGAAGTGGTGTCTAAGAAGAGACCGTCCCTGTTTGGTTTGAGGACGCGGTTGGTAACGGCCATGGTGGCACTCAGCATCATCCTGGTGTCCGGGGGTGGTACTGTGGTGATGGCCAGCAGCAGTATGCCGGACAATCCTCTCTATCCGCTAAAGCTAGCCAGTGAGGAAGTGCAGATGGTGCTAACTCCATCTGATATCGATAAGGCAGAGGTGTGTTTTATGCAGGCCGATAGGAGGGTGGACGAGATAGTATATCTGGCTGATAAGGGTGATGCCCAGCAGGTGGATGTGGCTGCCGAGCGCCTGGATGAATGTCTGGAAACGCTGGTGGAAATAGCCTCCCCTGAGGAAGCGGAGGTGGTAGAAGAAGAGGCTCTTCCTAGAGTGCTGACGGTACCGACTGAGGAAGCATCAGTAGATGGGGCGACTGAGGAGAGTGTATTGACTGGTGATGGTGACCTCAATGAGATGAAGACGACCGTGGTTTGCCATGCCGCTAGTAACCAGTCTGCCCTGCTCCGTAAGTTGATGGATGCGCCGGAGTCGGTCAAGCCTGCCCTGCACCGGGCAATCACGGTCTCGACCATCGGCTATGGGCGGGTCCTCACCATCTTTGATTAGTCCGTGGTCTTTACTTAAGATTGTTCTCTGGTGGGCTAACTAAATGGTAGTTTCGCCGTTTTAATGCTAGGAAAGTGAATTCTCTCGAAATAAGGAGGCAGGAAATGAACAGAAAGTGGCTTCTGGCAATAGCTCTGGTGCCGGTAGTACCGATAGTTGCTCTAAGCGGCTGTTGTTTTGACATCCCGGGCATAACTGGCGTTGGTTTTGACCGCTCCCCCTCGGCTCTAGAGGTCAACCTGGATAGTCAGCAGGCGGGGATTTGGGTCACCGGCCAGGGGGAGACGATGGCAGCTCCCGATATTGCCGTCCTGAGGGTGGGTATCGAGGCCCAAGAGGCAACGGTGGCTGAGGCTCAGGTGGAGGCAGTGGAGGCGATGGATGGGGTAATGAAGTCCCTGATCGATAGCGGTGTGGCGGAGAAGGATATTCAGACCCAGTATTTCAATATTCGTCAGGTGACTAGATGGGATGACGTAAAGAGTGAGAATATTGTCATTGGCTACCAGGTGACCAATATGGTGAGTGCCAAGATAAGGGATATCGATAAGGCTGGCACCATTATTGATGCGGTCGCCGCGGCTGGGGGAGACTTCATCCGTATCGATAGCATCGACTTCTCCATTGATGACCCTCGAAGCTACTATGACGAGGCGCGGCAGGAGGCAGTCGCTGATGCCAGAGCCAGGGCGGAGCAACTGGCCGACCTGGCCGGAGTTAGTCTGGGTCAGCCGACCTATATCTCGGAGGGTGCTCAGTCGTCGTCTCCTATCTACCGGGGAGGGGGGATATACTATGATGAGGCCATGGCGATGCCAGAGACGTCAATCAGCCCTGGTGAGATGGAGGTCAGTCTTACTGTTCAGGTGCGCTATGCTATTCTCGAATAGCTGAGTGGTTGACTTCGTAAGAGGGTAAAGATTCTAGTGGGGGGAATCCTGCTTGGTGGGTTCCTCTCTGTCTTTATCTCTGGTTTAGAGCAGGGTTGGTTGAGGTGGATTCCCCTTGTTGTAGGGACGTCCTAGGTGCTCGTAGGCCAGCCTGGTTGCCAGCCGACCGCGGGGAGTCCGATCCAGGAAGCCTAGTTGCAGAAGATAGGGCTCGTAGACATCCATAATGGTATCGGCCTCCTCGCTGACTGAAGCGGCAATAGTGTCCAGTCCTACCGGACCGCCGTTGAATTTGTCGATGATGGTGCTGAGGATCTTATGGTCGATTTCATCGAGGCCAATGGGGTCGACCTCGAGCTTGCCCAGCGCCTCAGTTGCTACTGACTGTGAAATCAACCCGTCGGCCATTACCTGAGCGTAGTCTCTGACTCGCTTGAGCAGCCGGTTAGCGACACGGGGGGTACCCCTGGCCCGGCAGGATATCTCCTCCGCTCCTTTGTCCTCAGTCTCTATCTGAAGAATCCGCGCCGAACGTTTCAAGATGGTTTCAATAGACATACGGTCGTAAAAATCGAGACGGTAGACGGCGCCAAACCTGTCCCTTAGGGGGGGGCTGAGCAGGGCAAAACGGGTCGTGGCGCCGATGAGGGTAAAGTTGGGTAGATTTATCCTCAGATTTTTGGCGCCGGGGCCCTTGCCGATAATAATATCCAGGGCAAAGTCCTCCATAGCCGGGTACAGCATTTCCTCCACTGTCCGGTTGAGGCGGTGAATTTCATCGATAAAGAGTATATCCTGGCTGCGCAGATTGGTCAGGATAGCTGCCAAGTCTCCGGTGCGTTCTACTGCCGGGCCGGAGGTAATCTTTATGTTGACTCCTACCTCACTGGCTATAATGTGGGCTAGGGTAGTTTTACCCAGCCCCGGTGGGCCATAGAGCAGTATGTGGTCGAGTGCCTCACCCCTGTTCTTAGCGGCAGTGATAGCTATCTTCAGGTTTTCCTTGACCTTCGTCTGCCCGACAAAACCAGTTAGCTGCCGGGGCCTCAAGCTGGTGTCAAGTGACGTGTCATCAGTGCTGAGTTTGCCTGATATAACCCGACTTATGGTATTTCCCTCCCTGGATCCCTGCTTAGGTCATTATACCATATCTTTTCACGAGCAGTTCACTTTTTGGTTAGTACCCGTTAATAAAAAGCCGCCCCGCTTAGGTCGGGGCGGCCCTATCTTGTACAAAAAAGCAGGCTGTATCGTGGGCTTTAGATAGCCAGTCCCCTTAGCTCTTCACCTTCGGTCTCTCTGCCGGGTGCTAGCTCCGGGATGTCTTCCTTAATTGGATTATAGGCTGGGATTAGCTTGCCAATAATGACATTTTCCTTAAGTCCTTTCAGTCTATCCACCTTGCCGGCAACGGCAGCTTCGGTAAGCACTTTGGTGGTCTCCTGGAAAGAGGCGGCGGCTAGCCAGCTGTCAGTATTCAGTGAGGAGCGGGTTATCCCCATTAAGGCAATGTGGGCAGTGGCTGGCTCCCCACCCTCAGCAAGTACCTTGGCGTTTTCGTCCTCATAACGGAACCTGTCCACCAGCTCTCCGATTACCAGCTTGGTGTCACCTGATGAATCAATATAGACCTTGGTCAGCATCTGGTGGGTGATAACCTCAATGTGCTTGTCGTTTATGTTTACCCCTTGTGAACGATATACCTTTTGCACCTCATCTACCAGGTAGCGCTGGGCAGCCTCTTTACCTTTAATATGAAGAATATCGTGTGGGTCGATGGAGCCGTCGGTCAACTGGTCTCCAGCCTGTATTTTGTCCCCTTTTTGGATACGAATATGGGTGGCTGCGGGAATATCATATTCCCGCACCTCACTATCTTCATACCTGATGGATAGCTTTTTCTCTTGAATAGTCACTTCACCGCTGACGCGGGCCAGTATTGGTTGAGTCTCAGCAGGGAGTGATTTTTCCTGTGGTGGGGTTTCATCCGTCTGGGGTGGACAGGCTAGGGGTGTGCCGATATTTACCCGTGCTTCATTCTGCGTCAGGATCTGCCAACCGTCGGGCAGCGCGTATTCATCATAGAATACTTCAGAGCTGGCGATCTTGATTGTTCTCCCCTCTTCATTATCAATTATATCAGCTTCACCATCTATTTCTGAGACGATGGCCTGGGATTTAGGTGTTCTCCCTTCGAATAGCTCTTCGATTCTGGGCAGACCGGTGGTGATGTCAAGCCCGACGACACCGCCGGTGTGGAAGGTGCGTAGAGTTAACTGGGTGCCCGGTTCACCGATGCTCTGGGCGGCGATTATGCCTACCGCTGTGTTTAGCTTGACCAGCTTGTCGCTGGAAAGGTCCCAGCCATAGCATCGTTGGCAGGTGCCCTGCCTTGCTTGACAGGTGAGGGGAGACCTGACCTGAACCTCGGTCAGCCCGGCATCGATAATCCTCTTCACCTTCTCGTCATCGATTTCTTCGTTACGGTCAACGATGGTCTCATTGGTCTGCGGGTCAACCACTTTACTAGCGGCCAGGCGGCCGGTGATTCGTTTAGCGAGTGGTGGTAGTAGGCTATCTTTTTTAGGCTCAGATATCCATATTCCATCCCGGGTGCCGCAGTCTTCCTGACGGATGATGGCATCCTGGGCGACATCGACGAGACGCCTGGTTAGGTAACCGCTCTCCGATGTTCTCAAGGCGGTGTCAGCCAGTCCTTTACGGGCGCCATGAGTTGAGATAAAGTACTCCAGAACACTAAGCCCTTCACGCAGGCAGGACTTGATGGGGAAATCAATTATCTTGCCCGAGGGGTTGGTCATCAAGCCCCGCATACCAGCCATCTGCCTGATCTGGGAGATATTCCCCTTGGCCCCTGATGTTGACATCATATAGATACTCCCGTAGCGGTCGAGGGACTTGGAAATGGACTCGGTTATCAGTTCAGTGGCTTCCATCCACACTCCGATAACACCATTATAGCTTTCGCCTTCGGTGATTACGCCGTTGTTATATTGCTCTTTGATGGTGGCCGCCTTTTCCTCGGCGTCTTTTATCAATTCCACTTTGTCCTCTGGAATCTTAACGTCACTCATGCCAATGGTAGTCCCTGACTTGGTGGCATACCGGAAGCCTAATTGTTTTAGGTTGTCCAGTACTACCGCCATTTCCTGACTACTCAGTAGCTTGTAGCAGCTGGCTACTAGTTGCTTTGAAGTTGACTTATCGATTACCTTGTTGTAGTTACGTAGCTCTTGGGGTAAGACCTCATTGAATATGATGCGGCCGGCACTGGTCTTTATCCTCTGTCCGTCTTGTTCCGGAACCCTGACCTCAATCTCGGCTCTGAGGTCAATAATGCCGATATTGTAAGCAAGCCCGACTTCTTCTAGACTGCCGAAGATTTTACCTTCCCCTCTGGCGCCGAGCTTGATGGTTGTCAGGTAGTAGCAGCCGAGGACCATATCCAGGGTCGGGATTGCGATTGGCTCACCGCAGCTTGGCAGCAGCATATTGTGAATGCTGAGCATTAGCTCTCTGGCTTCCTTAACCGCGGCTCTGGATAGAGGTAGATGGACTGCCATCTGGTCGCCGTCAAAGTCGGCGTTAAAGGTGGAGCATACCAGGGGATGGAGCTGGATAGCGCTACCGTCGATAAGTACTGGCTCAAAGGCCTGGATGCCGAGTCGGTGAAGGGTAGGGGCTCGGTTCAGTAATACTGGGCGCTCCTTGACAACCTCCTCCAGTATGTCGTATACCTCGGGATTAGCTCTTGCCACCAGCCGACGGGCGCTCTTGTCACTGAAGGCAAGGCCGCGCGCCATCAATCGGTTCACAATAAATGGTTTGAATAGCTCCAGGGCCATTCTTCTGGGTAGGCCGCATTGGTGGAGCTTGAGCTCTGGACCGACAACGATGACCGAGCGTCCGCTATAGTCAACCCGTTTGCCCAGCAGATTTTGGCGAAACCGCCCTTGCTTACCCCTGAGCATATCTGAGAGTGACTTTAGTTTGTGGTTGCCGCTGAATGAGACGGCTCGTCCCCCCCCTTTCTCATTGTCGATAAGAGAATCAACTGCCTCTTGGAGCATTCGTTTTTCATTACGGATGATAATATCGGGGGCGCCTATCTCCAGCAGGTGTCGCAGACGATTGTTGCGGTTAATCACCCGGCGGTATAGATCATTAAGGCCGCTGGTAGCGAATCTGTCTCCATCTAGTTGGACCATAGGCCTGAGGTCAGGGGGTAGTACCGGCAGCACCGTTAGAATCATCCACTCCGGTTTATTGCCACTGCGGCGGAAGGTCTCCACTACCTGTAGCTGCTTGCTTGCTTTCCTGCGGCGTTGGCCTGAGGTAAGAAGGGTCTCCTGAATGAGAGCATTACATGTTTCATCGAGGTTAGTGCTCTTAAGAATTTGGAGAATAGCCTCGGCTCCCATCCCGGCCTTAAAAGTTTCACCGAATTTCCGTTTCAGGTCCTGGTAGCGGTTCTCATTGAGTAGTGTATGCTTACGAAGGTCTTCCAGCTGTTCAATATCGCTGGCGGACTGCTCTTCAAACTGGGCCTTTTCGTCAGCCCAGTCGCGTCGGAGTTGATTTATCTCCTCTACCGTTGCCCCTGCCTGCTCTATCTCGGTGATTTTAGTTTCTAAGGCGCTTTTACGCCCCGCTATTTCCTGGGAGTTTCTCTCCTTAAACTGTTCAATTGCTCCCTGGCGTGCTTCCTCGTCTATCGAGGTTATAATATAGTGTGAGAAGTACAGGACACGCTCCAGGCTTCGTGGCGATAGCCCGAGCAGCAGCCCCATCCGGCTGGGTATTCCCTTTGAAAACCAGATGTGACTGGCCGGACTAGCTAACTCAATATGCCCCATCCGTTCCCGGCGCACTTTAGACCGTGCTACTTCAACACCGCACTTATCACAAATGACCCCTTTGTAGCGTATCTTCTTGTATTTGCCACAGAAGCACTCAAAGTCTTTAGTCGGGCCAAATATTCTCTCGCAGAAAAGACCATCCCTTTCCGGCTTCAGGGTGCGGTAGTTAATAGTCTCCGGCTTGGTCACCTCACCATAGGACCAACTCCTAATCTGTTCCGGTGAAGCCAGAGAAATACGGACAGCATCAAAATCATTAACTTCAAGCATTATCTTCTTTCACCTCTTTTTCGGTGGAATCCGTAGTCTCATCGGATATAACTGCTTCTTTGGTGGGGGACTCTATAGTCTCCTCGGCTAGGGTGGTGCCATCTTCTTCAGCAGGCGCCTCAGCTTCAAGCTCGGCGGTTGTTGTGGAGGGTTCCCCTGTTTCCTCAGCCAGGGCGGCCCCTTCTTCAGCGGGTGTCTCAGCTTCAAGCTCGGCGGTTGTTGTGGAGGGTTCCCCTGTTTCCTCAGCCAGGGCGGCCCCTTCTTCAGCGGGTGTCTCAGCTTCAAGCTCGGCGGTTGTTGTGGAGGGTCCCCCTGTTTCCTCAGCCAGGGTGGTCCCTTCTTCTCCAGCGGGTGTCTCAGCTTCAAGCTCGGCGGTTGTTGTGGAGGGTCCCCCTGTTCCCTCAGCCAGGGTGGTCCCTTCTTCTCCAGCGGGAGCCTCAGCTTCAAGCTCGGCGGTTGTTGTGGAAGGTTCCCCTGTTTCCTCAGCCAGGGCGGCCCCTTCTTCAGTGGGTGTCTCAGCTTCAAGCTCGGCGGTTGTTGTGGAGGGTCCCCCTGTTTCCTCAGCCAGGGTGGCCTTTTCCTCTTCTTCACTGAGTACTTCAACAGCAAGCCCAAGGCTGCGTAGTTCCATAATCAGGACCTTAAACGATTCTGGTACGCCCGATTGGATAATGTCTTCATTCTTGACGATAGCCTCGTATGTCTTAGCTCGTCCGCTGACATCATCTGATTTAATGGTTAGAATCTCCTGAAGGTTATGTGCGGCACCGTAGGCTTCTAGCGCCCATACCTCCATTTCACCGAACCGCTGTCCACCGAATTGGGCCTTGCCGCCCAGGGGCTGTTGGCTAATCAGGGAGTAGGGGCCGGTAGAGCGGGCGTGGACCTTATCTTCAACTAGGTGATTCAGCTTTATCATGTAGATGTTGCCCACGGTTATTGGTTGGTCGAATGGTTCACCGGTATGTCCATCACGGAGCTCAACCTTGCCTTGAATAGGGGGGGCAAGGTGTTGTTCGGCACTCACCCTGTCCACGGCCTGCTCCAGTTCTTCCCGGTTAAGGTCGCGGCTGGCTATCCCCAGGTCTTCGAGCCATAGGCGCAGGCAGATATCCTTTGCGTCCCCGGGAAAATCATCACTGAATGCTTTCTCTCCATCATAGCCTTGATTGCTAACCCACGCCTTAGCTATTTCCAACTGCATGGTCGGGTTTCCGTTGCCGGGGGTATTGTCAACCGCTCCGGACTTCCGGGCCAGCCAGGCTCTGGACAGTGCGGTCTCTATGGCGGTGTCATCGGCACCATCGAAGACCGGAGTAAGTACTTTGATGCCTAGTGTTTGGGCGGCCCAACCGAGGTGGGTTTCCAGTACCTGGCCTAAGTTCATCCGTGACGGGACACCGAT
>Ga0307992_1001941_pt1 | contig 11952 bp, 13 predicted proteins | sample EllFjometagen133_FD_203162 | JGI IMG/M metagenome (GOLD analysis project Ga0307992, IMG submission 203162) | Marine microbial communities from Ellis Fjord, Antarctic Ocean - #133 | ecosystem: Environmental > Aquatic > Marine > Unclassified | place: Southern Ocean | collected 2014-10-08
TAACCTGCCTCTCGGCGGCTTGATGGAATGTATCGTTCAGGGTAAAGTCGTCGAGGCGTATGCCATCGGTGGTGAGCCGGCTGGCCTGATTTCCCGCATATTCCGCTACGGTCTGGTCTGGGAGATGGTACCAGCCCTCATCTTCCTCGGCCTGGGGGCAATGACTGACTTCAGTCCGGTTATTGCTAACCCCAAGACCCTAATCCTTGGTGCCGGGGCACAGTTCGGTGTTTACTTCGCCTTCTTTATGGCTCTGCTTTTGGGCGCTGCCTTCCCTGATCTCAGTATCGGCTTTGGTGAAGCTGCCTCTATCGGTATCATTGGTGGAGCTGACGGACCAACCACTATCTATCTCACCAACCGGCTTGCCCCTCACTTTATCGGGGCTACCGCAGTAGCTGCCTATACCTATATGGCGATGGTACCCATTATCCAACCCCCGATAATAAAAGCGCTCACTACTAAAGAAGAGCGAGCGATATACATGAAACCGCAATTACGTCCGGTGTCCCGGCTGGAAAAAACTCTCTTCCCCGTAATCGGTGCTATTATTATCATCCTCCTCGTCCCCAAATCGGCTCCCCTAATTGGTATGTTTATGATGGGCAACCTGCTCAAGGAGTCCGGTGTTACTGACCGGCTGGCGGACACGGCGGCTAACGCCTTTATTAATATTCTTACCATCCTGCTCGGTATCTCGGTCGGCGCCTTTATGAGCGCCGGGGTGTTCCTCGAGCCAGAGAGCTTGCTGGTGTTCGGGCTAGGCATTGCCGCCTTTGCCGTTTCTACCTTCTCTGGCGTAACACTGGCCAAGTTTATGAACCTCTTTCTTAAGGAGAAGATTAACCCGATGATAGGCGCAGCCGGGGTCTCCGCGGTACCTATGGCGTCCCGGGTAGTGCAAAAGATGGGCCAGGAGGCTAACCCACGGAATTTTCTCTTGATGCATGCTATGGGCCCCAATGTGGCCGGGGTTATCGGCACCGCTACCGCCGCCGGCATCTTCCTGGGTATGCTGGGCTAGGTTAGCCCTTGGGGTGAACTGGAATCCTAGAAAATTTTCTGCTAAAATAGCGGGGCTGTACCTTAAGCGTAAGTAGCCTTCCCTTGAGACAGCTATGGGTACTTCGTTCCGAATGGTTTTAGATAGGACCGGAAATACAAAGCGTAAGAACATATGAAGAAAGCTTACTGGCTTATAGCTGGTGTTACGGTAGTTTCTACCGTTATGTTTGGAGCTATTAGTTGTACCGGCATAACACCTGATGAGGAATTAACCAAATTCGAAGAGACCCGTACCCTTATGGACACCTTCGTTGCCGTAACTGTATACACCTCCAGTGAGGAAAACGCCGAAGAAGCGATAAGCACCGCCTTTGCCAGAATGGAAGGAATAGAAAGGGAAGCCTCGATATTTGATGAGAAAAGTGAGGCATTCAGGCTCAATCGGGATGGCTATCTGGAGGCACCATCCGAGGACTTTCGGCAGATGATAACCCTGTCCCTAGACTACGCTCAGATTACGGACGGCTATTTCGATATTACCATCCAGCCGCTATTAGACTTGTGGCAGGCTGGTCTGTGGCAGGAGAGTGAGGCTATCCAGCAGAACAGTATAGATGAGACGCTAGGCCTGGTCGGGTGGGATAAGATAGTTATTGAAGATGAGAAGATATACGTCACGGTGGAGGGGATGGAACTTACCCTTGGCGGCATCGCTAAGGGCTACGCTGTAGATGAAGCCTTGGATGTCATTAGCGATACAGGAGTCGAGCACGCCCTGATAAACGCCGGTGGTGATATGAGGATGCTGGGTACCAAGCCACAAGGAGAGCCGTGGCTGGTCGCTCTGGTCAACCCCGATAATACAAGCCAGAGCCTGGCTAAATTCAGTCTTTCTGACAAAGCGATAGCTACCTCAGGTAATTACGAGCGATATTTTGATCCGGAGAAAACGGCACACCATATCATTAACCCCAAGACGGGGTATTCAGCAGCGGGGTGTATCAGCACCACCGTAATAGCCCCGAGCGCGACGACGGCTGACGCTCTGGCCACCAGTATTTATGTCATGGGTCCCCAATCCGGCATTACGCTGATTGAATCACTGGACGATACCGAGTGTCTTATCGTTGATGCCGACCGGACGATACATTTTTCTTCCGGACTGTCCCAGTACCTGGTGAGTGCTAGTTGAGGTGAACAGATTGGCGATCAGGTTAAAAAAGAAGAGCGCTCCTTACGGGGTAAAGGTTCCTGAGCGCAAGTTCAGCGAGAAAAGCCCGATTGAGCCGGCACCACTGCCGGAAAAGGTAGTCATCCCCCTGCAGCAGAATATCGGAGCCCCCGCTCAGGCACTGGTTAAGAAAGGGGAAAAGGTCTTAACCGGCCAGAAGATAGCCGATTCGGACAAGTTTGTCAGTGCGCCGATTCATGCCACCATATCCGGTGAAGTATCCGGTACCACTATGTTGGTTAATCCCCCGACCGGCCAGCTTGTCGAGGCACTGGTGATAACCTCTGATGGTGAAGATAACTGGGTCGAACTGGAGATCCCGAGAAACCCTGAGTCCCTCTCCGCAAAAGAGGTCTTAGAGAAGATAAGAGAGGCTGGTATCGTGGGGCTAGGGGGAGCTGCCTTCCCTACTCAGGTCAAGCTGTCGCCGCCTAAAGATAAGAACATAGATACCGTAATCCTGAATGGCTGTGAGTGTGAGCCCTATGTTACCTCAGACCACAGGGTAATGCTGGAATACGGGGAGAAGGTGCTGTCCGGATTAAATATTATCAGAAAGATACTCTCTCCTCAGGCTACCTACATCGCCATTGAGGATAACAAGGAAGATGCCATCAAGCATATGGAAGAGCTGATAATCAGCTTGGGACTGGGGGAGAACTTCAGGATAGTACCCTTAAAGTCGAAATACCCGATGGGGGCGGAAAAGACCCTTATCAATATGGTACTGGGTAGAGAGGTACCGATTGGCGGACTGCCCCTGGATGTCGGGGTGGTTGTCCACAATGTAAGCACCGCCAAGGCAATTCATGACGCTATCTTTGAGGGCAAACCGCTTATTGAGAGAGTGGTAACCGTCTCCGGCGCAGTGAAAAATCCTAAGAACCTCCTGACCCGGTTCGGTATCCCCATCAAGGCTCTTATTGAGTACTGCGGGGGAATGGAGGACAAAGCCAATAAGGTAATCCTCGGTGGGCCGATGATGGGTATTGCCCAGTTCGACCTTGATTTCCCGGTCGTCAAGGGGACAAACAGCATACTGGTTAAGGAAGACGAGCCGATAAGGGAACGGGACTGTATCAGTTGCGGTATGTGCATTGAGGCCTGCCCTATGCGCCTGATGCCGACCCTGCTGGCGAGATATGCCAAGGACGGCAGGTACGATGAATGTAAAGAGAACTACTATATCGATGACTGTTTTGAGTGTGGCGCCTGCACCTATACCTGTCCGGCCAACATCCCGATAGTACAGTACATCAAGGTGGCGAAGAAAGAAATCGCGAAGAGGGCCCCCAATAAATGAGTGAAGTAAGTCAGCTCCTGGTCTCGCCGGGACCGCACCTCTGGAAGAAGCTCTCGGTGAGCAAGATAATGTACCTTGTGGTGATTGCTCTCCTCTTTCCCACCGGTGCGGCAATATATTTCTTTGGCTATAATGCCCTGTCGGTAATCGGCGTCAGCGTGGGCGTAGCCGTGCTTACCGAGTACCTGTGCAAGAAGCTGATGGGCCGGGTCTTCATAATGGACGGCAGTGCCGTGGTTACCGGCCTTCTCCTTGCCCTAATCCTGCCGCCACTGATACCTCTATGGATGGTGGCACTGGGCGCTGTCTTCGCTATCGCTATTGCCAAGGAAGCCTTCGGCGGCCTGGGGCACAACATATTCAATCCCGCCCTGGCGGCAAGGGCCTTTATGTCGATCAGCTTCTCTCTGGAGATGACAAATTGGGTAGCGCCGACCGGCTTTGCTGCCGATGCGGTAACCACGGCTACTCCCCTGGGTGAGAGCTTCATCTGGACGGCAGACAGGCTCTCTCTATATCAGGCAATGTTTCTTGGCAATACCGCCGGCTCGTTGGGGGAGACCTCAGCCCTCTTGATACTGGTCGGGGGCATTTTCCTCATCGCCCGCGGCCTGATAAACTGGCGGATTCCCACAGTATATATCGGAATGGTGGCGCTGCTTTCCTTCGCCATAGGCCAGGACCCCCTATTCCATATTCTGGCCGGGGGGCTTATGATTGGTGCTTTCTTCATGGCTACCGATTATGTCACCTCCCCGCTTACTAACCGGGGTAAAATAGTCTTCGCCCTTGCTCTTGGGGTATTAACCATGCTGATAAGACGGTTCGGCGGTATGCCAGAGGGGGTCTGCTATTCTATCCTGTTTATGAACGCAATGGCACCACTCATTGACCGTTATATTAAGATAAGGCCGTATGGTCTGGTACAGAGGGTGAAAGGTGCAAGCTAAAGATTTTTTAAAAAAGGCTTTCCCTGTAATTCTTCTAACCGCAGTGGTGGCTATCTCGGTGACTGCACTTACCTACACCGACCGTATGACCCGAGGTGAGATTGAGGCTCAAAAGGAAGTACAGACAGAAAGCATGCTTTCTGAAATGTTCCCCGAGATGAGCCGATACGAGTTTAGGGATGATATCTACACAATCTACTCCGACGGGGATGAGATTGGTTATGCCTTTATCGCCGTCGGTAAGGGGTATGGAGGTGGTATTGATATCCTGGTCGGGCTTGAGGATGAGACGACCCTAAAGGATATCACCATCATCTCGCAGAAGGAGACCCCCGGGCTGGGTACCAGAATAGCTGAGCCTTCTTTTACCGATATGTTTAGTGGCCTGAATATTGCCGATGTGGCCCTGAGGCAAGACGGAGGGCAGGTAGACGCCATAACCAGCTCCACAGTAAGCTCCGCGGCTGTCGTTGATGCCGTTAGGACTACCGCTATGGAGAAGGTCAAATTAATCAAGGCTAGTGAGGAAGGAGGGTAAAGATGGGTAAATTCGGCAAGGAATTTGCCAAAGGGTTAATCATCTCTAATCCGGTCTTTGTACTTGCCCTCGGCTTATGCCCAGTGCTGGCAATCAGTACCTCAATCGATAACGCATTGGGAATGACCCTGGCGGTTCTCATTGTCCTGCTGGGGGCTAACGTAATAATATCCTTGATACGGAGATTTGTCCCCAGCATCACCAGGATTCCCATCTTTATCGTCATTATTGCCACGCTGGTTACCGTGGTTAATCTGATATTTCATGCCCGGTTTCCTGACCTGTACGAGTCGCTGGGAATATTCCTTCCCCTGGTTGTGGTGAACTGTATCATCCTCGGTAGGGCTGAGGCTTTTGCCTCCAAAAACCCGATACTGAACTCGATTGCTGATGCATTAGGCATTACCGTTGGCTTTATGTTAGCCCTGCTCATCATCTCCTTCCTGAGACAGATACTGGGTACCGGTAACCTGGCGGTGTTCGGCATCCACTTCTTTGACCTGCCTGTCCTCAAGGAACACCCGATAGTAATATTCATCCTTCCCCCGGGCGCATTCCTGCTAATAGGGCTGATAATGGCATTATTCAGAAGGACGGGGGTAATGAAAGAATGAGTGAGTTTGCTACCATCTTCATCGGTATGGTCCTCATCAACAACTTTATCCTGATGAGGTTTCTCGGTCTCTGCCCCTTCTTCGGCGTTTCCAAGAAAATAGGCAGCGCTGTTAGTATGGGAGTGGCCGTCACCTTTGTGATGACTATCGCCTCCATCGCCACCTGGCTCATTCACAATCATATCCTGGTTCCTTTCGATATCGAGTATATGGATATCGTCATCTATATCCTGGTGATAGCGACACTGGTCCAGGTTATCGAAATCTTCATCAAGAAGACAAATGCCAACCTCTATTTCGCCTTCGGGATATACCTGCCGCTGATTACCACGAACTGTGCCGTGCTCGGCATTACCCTGATAAATGCAACAGAGGGCTATTCCTTTACCGGCAGCATCGTGGCTGCGCTTGGTGGCGGCCTTGGTTTTACCCTCGTTCTGGCAATGATGTCGGGTATCAGGGAAAAGCTGGAGCTGGCCAATACCCCCAAGTCGATGAGGGGGCTACCGATAGCGTTTATTACCGCCACACTACTCGGCCTCGCCTTCCAGGGGTTTGGGGGGATGCTATAACGGGTGATACAATCTAATTAGAGGATAAAGGGGCTATGATTATAGGTATCCTTACCGCTATCGGTCTAGTCTGCGGGCTGGTAATATTCTTTGTCTACCTTAAGGTCCCGCAGAAGGTAAAGGGACTCGAGAAAACGGAGAAGATAAACTCTATCCTGCCCGGGCTGAACTGTGGTGCCTGTGGTTATGCCGGCTGCTTCGGCTATGCTCAGGCGGTGGCAAAGGATGCCGGCCTTATCCTCACCACACCGTGCTCTATGGTGCTGCAGGACCCCGAAAGGCTGGAACAACTGGAAAAGGTGCTGGGTATAACCCTGGATGTGTCCGAGATGAGCAAGAAGGCCGTCGTTCGTTGTACCGGTAACTCCGAGGTTGTCTGCAGCTACTCCGGAGCCTTGACCTGTAAGGGGGCAGCCCTGCTTCTCAGCGGATATAAGAAGTGCCCCTATGCCTGCCTGGGCCTCAATGATTGCGTGGAGGTATGTCCCCATAACGCCATATCTATTGACCCGGAGAAAGACATCGCCATTGTTGATGCCGGGAAGTGTACCGGGTGCGGACTTTGTGTTACCGAGTGCCCCCAGGGCATCATTGAGTTGGTCCCCACCGGGACCAAGATAGCCTTTCTCTGTAGCTACAAGCCGTTAAAGAACATCCCGGGCCGGGAAAGGTGTGATTTCGGCTGTACCCACTGCCGTAAGTGCTTTAAGGCTTGTGAGTATGAGGCGATAGAGTGGAATAAGGAGACCGCTCTTCCCGAGTTCAACCAGGAGAAATGCACCCTCTGTCTTAAGTGTGTCGAGGAGTGCCCGCAGAATACGCTGGCCGATTTCACCAGGGCAGGGAAAGAAGCCGAACCGGCTGCGGTATAACGAAAAGCACCGCTTTGGGGGTTAGCCTGCTTGATAATTTGTCTCGTATAATCTAGAATGTAGTCTCAGGGTAGATAAAGAAAAGACACCTTAATAATTGACAATGCGAGTTATCGCCGGTAAGACAAAAGGACATCGACTGAAGGCGCCGAAGGATGCTAGTATTACTCGTCCGGCGACGGATCTGGTGCGGGGCGCGATTTTTGCTATCCTGGGAACAATTATCGGTGACTGGGGAAGAGTGCTTGATTTATTCTCCGGCAGCGGTGCCTTGGGTATTGAGGCTTTAAGCCGCGGCGCCGAGTGGGTTGATTTTGTTGAGCGTGAGCCACGTTGTTGTGATATAATTAGGCAGAATCTAGAAAAAACAAGGTTTACTGAGCAGGCACACATCTACTGCCGTGATGTCACCAAAGCAGTTCTCTTCCTGAACAAGGAGTACAGTATTATATTGATAGACCCTCCCTATTCTAATCCCTCCATAGGTAAGCTGGTAGCCCGGCTGGCAGATTCTAAACTAGTCGGGGCAGAATCGATTGTAGTGGTAACACACTCCCCCCGTACTCCCCTGGGTGCGAGCTATGGTGCACTAAACCTTATTAAAGAGCGCCGCCATGGGGATAGCTGCATCTCCGTTTATGAGAAGGAGGGCAGGCCTTGATTACCGCCATCTACCCGGGCAGTTTTGACCCCGTAACCAACGGTCACCTTGATATCATCACCAGGGCATCTAAGCTCTTCAAAAAGCTGGTTATCGGTGTCTACGATAGACCCGCTAAGAACCTTCTCTTCACTACCGATGAGAGGTTAGAACTGGTGAGGCAATCAATAATTGCTCTGCCTAATGTTGAGGTGCAGATCTTTAGTGGAATGACCGTCAGCTTTGCCAAGAGAGTGAAGGCACAGACCATAGTACGTGGGCTGAGAATGAGTGCTGACTTCGAGAGGGAGTTCGACCTGGCTATGATGCAAAAAACGCTGTCCCCGGAGATAGAAATAGTCTGCCTGATGTCAGACCTGAAATATCAGTTCTTAAGCTCCAGCCTGCTCAAGGAAGCAGCCCAACTGGGCGGGGATGTTAGTGAGCTTGTCCCTGAGCGCGTGGTGATAGCTCTCAAAGAGAAGTTTGGTAGCAGAGCATAGTTGTTACGGAAGATTAGATAATATTATAAAAATAATTCCTAAAAGAGAAAGGACAGGAGGTATCTATGTCATACAAGATTACGGATGAGTGTATTAGTTGCGGAGCCTGCGAGCCGGAGTGCCCTAATGGGGCAATTAGTGAGGGGGAAACAATCTATGTGATTGAGCCCGATAAGTGCACTGAATGTGTCGGTAGCCACGAAGAATCCAAGTGCGTTGAGGTATGTCCGGTTGATTGCTGTGTACTCGACCCTGAGCATTCCGAGACTAAAGAGCAGCTCCTCGAGAAGTGGCGCAGCCTGCACCCGGGTAAAGAGCCTGCCGAAGGAACCTTTTAAGCGGAAAAATAGCGGCGAGAAATAACCCCCCGCTGGCTGATATTTAGTCTAGCGGGGGTTAATCGTTACTCTATCGGTACCATGACTCTTACTACCTCTGGAACTGGTTACTCAAAGAAAGACCGTACTGAGTCAAAGTCCTGGGGCAATAGGGCTAGTACCCTGGGGAAGGTGCCTAGTAGTACTGGGGCAACTTGTGACTGGGCGACGACCCCGGGAGTGCCTATGTACTTGACCCAAACCGCCAGGATGGCGCCACAGAACAAAGCCCCGAGGATAAAGCCGAGTATAGCGCCGACGAGGCGGTTTGCCCAGCCCATCATTATTGCCGAGGCAGTGCTCTCCAGTAGGCGTGCCAGCAATGCCGCAATCATCATTATGCCGATAAATATGATGGTAAAAGCAGCCACCTTAGCCCAGGTAGGTGAGGAGATAAAGGTCAGGTACTGAGAAAAGGAGGCATAGTAGCACCCCGCCACGACTATGCCGACTATCAGCCCGGCCAGGGTCAGCGCCATCTTGATAATCCCTTTTCGTAGGCCGATAAAGGCAGCAATACCAATTACCACAATAAGAACGATATCAAGCCAGTTCATAGCAACACGCTTATTCTTGCCTCTATTCTAATCACCCGTAGTGCAGGGCGTCAATAGGATTCAACCTGGCTGCTCTCATTGCCGGGTATATCCCGGAGACAATACCGATGAGAATGGCAACCGAGATGGCCAGGACGACAATATCCGGTGATACTACAGCGGGAATGTTGGTACCGGCGATAGCTATGCCGGAGGCAACACGTGACATGACCCAGCCGCAAACGATACCAATGCTGCTACCGACCAGGCTCATCACTGCCGATTCGAGGAGAAACTGGACCAGGATATCCCTGCGCTTGGCCCCCAGCGCCTTACGGATGCCTATCTCCCGGGTCCGCTCGGTTACCGAGACCAGCATAATATTCATAATACCGATACCGCCGACGAGCAGGGATATACCGGCAATAGCCCCCAGAAATATGGTGAATACCCCGGTTATCTGCGTGAGCATACCGAGTACCTGCTCCTGACTGACGACGGCAAAGTCATCCTTCTCATCAAGCCCGATGTGATGGCGCTTCCTTAAGACGGTCTCAATATCTTCAATCGCCCCGTCGATCGCTGCAGCGCTGGCAAGTTGAACCGAAATTGACTCGACGGCATCCTTACCACTGGCCGTTTGCTGGGCAAAGAGCTTGGTCTGGAAGGTGGTTATCGGAATTATTACGATATCGTCCATATTGACTCCCATAACTGCCCCGCCCTTGGGTTCGAGGACGCCAATAACGGTAAACCGCTTCCCCTTGATTTTAACCCTCTCACCGAGGGGGGAAGCCGAGCCAAAGAGCTCTTTTGCCGCGTTATCGCCGAGCACGACTACCGTATCTCGCTTGGCCACATTTCGGTCGGTGATAAACTGGCCATAGGCCAGCGTATAATTACTGATCTGTTGGAGGGCGGACGTGCTGCCGTTGACCATCGCGGCAAAGCTCTCGTTGCCAGCTACCAGTTCGGCGAAGTTCTGATTGGTCGGCGCGATGCCTACTACCGAGGGAATATCGGCTAGCGCCTCAACATCATCCATAGTGAGGCTTTGCACAGCAAATTCAGGAGACATTCCGGCAAACCCCGGGGCATCGGGGTTATGCGGCTGCACCCAGACGACATTGGAGCCCAGGTCTTCGAAAGTAGAAGTAATCATCGTTTCAGCCCCCCTGCCAATTGACATCAGCCCGATGACCGAAGCGACCCCGATTACCATACCGAGCATAGTCAGCCCGGAGCGCAGCTTGTTGGCGGTCAGTGACCTTAAGGCGGTACCCAGCGAGTCTCTGAACTTCATCAGATGACAATCTCCCCGTCACGAAGGCGGACCGTACGCTGCGCCTGGACGGCGATATCTGCCTCGTGGGTAATTAAGACTATCGTTTTGCCGTCCCGGTGAAGCTGGTGCAAGATAGACATAATTTCGTCAGAGGAGTGGGTGTCAAGCTCACCGGTGGGCTCGTCGGCCAGGATAACAGCGGGATTGTTGACCAGCGCCCGGGCAATGGCCACCCGCTGCTGCTCACCACCCGACATCTCGGTAGGTTTATGGTTGGCTCTCTTACTTAAGCCCACCTGCTCCAGCGCTTCGATAGCGCGCTGATGCCTCCGGCGGACGCCGCTGTAAATCAGAGGCAGCTCCACGTTAGCTAAGGCGGTAGCGCGCGGCAGCAGGTTAAAGTCCTGGAAGACGAAGCCTATCTTCTTGTTTCTCACCTCAGCCAGCTGGTTATCATTGAGCTGGCTGACATCCACCCCATCGAAAAAGTAGCTGCCCGAGGTGGGCTTATCGAGGCATCCGATTACATTTAGCATAGTTGATTTGCCGGAGCCCGAGGCGCCGATAATGGACACCATTTCCCCCGTATTGATGGAGAGACTGACTCCCCTCAGGGCGTGGACCTCCACCTTGCCCATATGGTATACCTTGGTTACCTTATCAAGCTCAATCATACTCTGGGACATATCCTCATCCAATCAGCCCGGCCTTAGCCAAAGAAACCGAACCCCTCCGACCCTGAACTGGTCTTTACCGGTATAACCACTACCTCTCCTTCTTCGAGCCCTTCCTTAACCTCGGTCTGAAAGCCGTCGCTGATGCCGATAACTACCGGCCGCTCCTCAATCTGTTCATCAACCATAACGTAGACCACCGGGCCGACCTCGCTGTAGCTGATTGCCCGGTCGGGCACCAGCAGGACATCGCTTTGTTCTGTGCTGATGGTATCAGCGGTAGCGCTCATACCGACCTTGAGTTTTGCCCCCTCGGGGACATCAAAGCTGATCCGGGCGTTGTACAGCACCACACCGGCCTCTACGGTCGGCACGGCAGCGATGGAGGTAACCGTACCCTCAAGCTGAAGGGACGGCAGGGCATCGATGCTGATAATTGCCCGCTGTCCTGTTTCAACAACGGGTATATCTATCTCATCCAGTTCAACCACCAGCTCCATAGTGCTGGTATCGAGAAGCCGGACTACCGGCATCGCCGATACGGTGGCGGGTGGGATAACATCCCCTTCCTCAACATAGATGCCAGCTACTGCGCCGTCAAAGGGGGCATTCATAACCTCTATTTCCAGCGCACTTGCTGCCTCGTCCAGGGCCTGCTCGGCGGCCTGTACCTGCTTTTCCAGTATCTCTACCATCTCCTCATCAGGCTCTTCCTGCATTGTATCCAGTGTGTCCTCGGCTATCGCCAGCTGCGCCTCGGCCTTGAACACCTCCATCTGCCATTCCATAACCTCCCACTCACTGCCGTGTTTCAGGACGTACCGCAGCATGTCCTCAGTCAGATCCAGCCAG
>Ga0307992_1001942_pt1 | contig 11952 bp, 13 predicted proteins | sample EllFjometagen133_FD_203162 | JGI IMG/M metagenome (GOLD analysis project Ga0307992, IMG submission 203162) | Marine microbial communities from Ellis Fjord, Antarctic Ocean - #133 | ecosystem: Environmental > Aquatic > Marine > Unclassified | place: Southern Ocean | collected 2014-10-08
TGAGATTGAGAGCAGGAGAGTCGGTAGAACAGCTTATCAAACAGATTAAAGAATAAAAAATCCCAAAAAGGGATTTTTTTGTCCCCTCCTTGTGGAGGAGGGATGATACATGAGCATAGCGAATGATGGGGTGGTGTCTTCTGTGGGTATTTAGTATCGTATTAATGTGAATTGACCACCCCGGCACTGCGTGTTCTGCCCCTCCTCCACAAGGAGAGGACAAAATAAAACCACCCGAAAGGGCGGTTTTCATGGTTTGTATTTTATTTCGTGTATCTTGTTTCGTGTCTAGTTATTCTGCAACTCATTTCTATAATGATGATCATAAATTGTCATGATTGCTATAAAGAGAGCTGCGAGCACTGGACCAATAATAAACCCGGAAATTCCAAACATTAATATTCCACCAAGAGTTGAAAATAAAACTAGCAGTGGGTGCATCTGAATATCTTTACCGACCATAGGAGGCCTGAGGAGATTGTCTATCATGCTGATTACTATTGTGCCGACTGCCAAGATCACTATGCCTTGCCAAATGTTTCCACTTATTAACATTATAATTCCGGCTGGTAACCAAATAATAACTGAGCCTATGGCTGGGATGATTGATAATGCCACCATTATTACTCCCCAGATAAGAGCGCTTTCTATTCCAGTGGCCCAAAATAGTATTCCTCCCAAAATACCCTGGATACTACCGATAATGAATGTTCCTTTTAGTGTTGCACGAGAGGCAGAACGAAATTTTTCATAGAGCATTTTTTCATATACGTCACCTAGAGGAGATAGATGCATCAAGCGTTTCAACATTTTTTCGCCATCTTTTAAAAAATAAAATAAGGTATAGAGCATTATAAATAACATAAACACAAAACGCAGAGAGCTGACAGTAGCTGTTTTTATGTTTTCGTATAGATCATCTAATGTTTTTATATTTTTTACTAAGAGAGAGGAAATATTTAGCTTGGCCTCATTTAAATATGTGGCACCTTCTATTTTTAGAGTATCTATAGTTGGTTCTAACCAGGTATTGTCAAACCAACCGGAGACTTGTCTTACTTGATCTTCCACATTCCATTTTGTAGCAGATTGATATAGATCAACAGATTCATTTACAAGGAGGGTAGATAATAATACTAAAGGTAAGAAAATAGTTACTATCACCAAGACAAGAACAATGACGGCAGATAGATTTGGTGCTTTCATATAACGATTTAGCCAACTGTAAACTGGATAAAACATCATGGCTATTACAGCGGCCCAAAATATTGGATAAATAAAAGGCCTAAATATATACAGGATTGCAATACTTAGAATAATTATTAGTCCAAAGAAAAAACTAGATCTCATTTTTGTAAAACTTAATTTGTTTTTGTTTACTCTTGGCATAGGATTAGTTTATTAGTTTAATGGTTTATTAGTTATATTTTAACATAAAAAAGTGTCTAATGCTAGCAATATATTTTTGAAGTACATATTAATATATAAAAATTAGTGTTGATTCGTGTTAAGATTTGTGTTCCTTGACAAAAAAATTAATATATAGTATTATATTGTCACTTCCCACTTACGAGGAAGGAGTTAATTAATCCCTCATTTATCGCATTTTTTCCTCCTTTTGGCCATCCCAAAAGGCCGCGATAGAGAGGTTTAAGGAAAAAACTATGAAGTTACCTAGTATTTTGGAGATGTTGCAGGCTGGAGTTCATTTTGGACACCAGACTACCAGACGTCATCCAAAAATGGACGAGTACATTTTTACCAAGCGTAATGGTGTACATATTATTGATTTGGAAAAGACCAAATCAAAGACAGAAGAATTTTTGGTAGAAGTTCAAAAAATGGCAAAGGACGGTAAGAAAATTTTATTTGTTTCTACCAAACCTCAAGCCAAAGAAATTGTAAAGGAAGCTGCAATTAGTTGTGGTATGCCTTATCTAGTAGATCGTTGGGTTGGTGGTCTTATTACCAACTTTTCAGAGATAAAAAAACTTATTGCTAGATATAATAAATTGAAAGAAGAGCAGGCTAGTGGTGAACTTGAAAAATATACCAAAAAAGAACAAATCGATATTGCTAAGCAACTTATAAAAATGGATATTAGTCTAGCTGGTTTGGCTAGTTTGAAAGAATTACCAGACGCTTTGTTTATTCCTTCTCTACAGCGCGAAAAAACAGCTGTAACAGAAGCTACTAAAATGAACGTACCTGTAATTGGAATTTCTGATACTAATGCAAATCCAGAAAAAGCAAAATTCTTTATTCCCGCAAATGATGACGCTATTAATTCCATCAAGATGATGGTAAATCTAGTAGCTGGAGCAATAAAAGAAGGTGTAGAAAAACAAGAAAAAATCATTGGTCAAAGTCCGTCTAAATAACGGATTTTGTCAGTTAAATTTATTTCTAACATAATAAAAATAAAAATTATGAGCATTACTGCACAAGACATTGCTGGGCTCCGAGCAAAAACAGGAGCAGGTATGATGGATTGCAAAAAAGCCCTAGAAGAGGCTGAAGGAAATATTGATAAAGCTATTGATGAGCTTAGAAAAAAAGGTATTGCTAAAGCTGCCAAGCGTGCTGATAAAATTGCTGCTGAAGGTTTAGTCTATAGCTATATTCATGGCAATGGAAAAATCGGAGTTTTACTTGAGCTTAATTGTGAAACAGATTTTGTTGCCAAGACTGACAAGTTTAAAGATTTGGCTCATGATGTGGCTATGCATATTGCAGCCTCAGCACCAAAATATCTTAATCGTGAAGAAGTGTTAGCAGAAGAAATTGCCAAAGAAAAAGAAGTTTATGCTGAGCAATTGAAAAATGAAGGCAAACCAGAAGAAATGATTGAAAAAATTCTTGAAGGAAAAATAAATAAATTTTACGGTGAGATTTGTCTTCTAGAACAACCTTTTATAAAAGACGAAGACAAAACTGTAGAACAAATTTTAGTTCAAGCCAGCTCTGAAATTGGTGAAAAGGTTACTCTACGTCGTTTTGCTCGTTATGAGCTAGGCGAAGGTATTGAAAAGAAAGCCTGTGATTTTGCCGAAGAAGTGGCTGAGCAGATGGGCTAATCATTTAAATATTCAAACATAGAAACATTTAAACAAACCGTCCGAAAGGGCGGTTTTGACTTATGTGAGAAAAGTTGTTATTATTGGGTTGTGGAAGTTGGTTTTAATTTTCTCATAGCTGGATTTGGAGGAATCATGTCAAAGCCGAGTGGTATTGTTGATGATTTTGTCTGGGTCTCGAAGGGGGATACTCCTGATCGTGTGATGGCTGAGGCACACACAATAAAGGGAGTATTAGTTCAGGGAGATGATGATCGATATTATATCCGGATCCGTTTTAGGAGGGGTGTGATATTGGTGCCCACAAGGTCTATTTCTATTACTCTTCAAAGAGGATTTTTCAATAAGGAGGGAGGGCAATGACAATCGAAACCAGTGATTGGGGGTTGGTCATGCTCGTGAGTGGTGCTTATCTGGATCAACCACGACAAGTTTGGGCTTCCCGCACACAATGGGATGTCGATGAACCGGGCGATAAATGTCGTTTTAGGTTCAAGCCTATGGGGTCAATTCATAGGTTGGACAGAGAAGGTCTCCGGTGTCAGTGTGCTCTTCAGAATGCTGGTTTGGGTGATTAAAACCACAAAAGGAGATTTAGGAAGGAGCGGTGGGGTTTGCAATTCGGCAAGCCCCTTCAGAGATTTAGAGTTGATTTTAAGCTAGTAAATTGGTATTATGTAGGTATAAGATTTTAATAAATTTTATGATTTCATTTATTCAAGGAAAAATTATTAATAAAAAAGAAACTAGCCTGACTGTGTTGACTGCTGGCTGGGTTGGTTATGAAGTTAATTTACAAACTGAAAAGTGTGCTAGTTTGGAGGAGGGTAATGAAGTAGGTTTGCACACTTATTTGCGTGTGTCAGAAAATGCGATGGATTTGTATGGGTTTGAGACTTTGGAAGAAAAAGATTTTTTTGAATTATTAATTTCTGTTAGTGGAGTTGGCCCAAAGAGTGCTTTGAATATTTTGGGATTAGGAAGTCTAGACGAAATTCAAAATGCGATTTCTAAGAGTGATGTTGATTATTTGACCAAGGTAAGTGGAATTGGAAAGAGAACTGCCGAAAGATTGACAGTAGAACTTAAATCAAAAGTAGAAGTTCGAAAGTCAAAAGTCACAGAAAAAGCGGGGAGTGTAATGGGGGACGCGATTGATGGTCTGGTTTCTCTGGGTTATTCTAAGGAAGAAGCTCGTTTAGTTGTGAAAGAATTAGATGTGGAAGGCAAGACTAGCGAGCAGTTGTTGAGGGAGGCGTTGAAGGGTGTTGGGAAGTAGATTGTTTAGGTATTTAGGTAATAGGTCTTAGAGTAAATAATATATTATAAATAATAATTTTTAATAAAAAACTATGTCAACAATATGGAAAATAGTTGTTGCGGTTATTATAACTGCAATCGTGGTTGGTGGGGGTGTTTATTTATGGCAACAGCCAAAAGATATTGCTCCAGAAGTTTTAAAGTATGATAATGAAAAATATGGTTTTTCATTAGATTTGCCAAATGAGTGGTCAGATTATAAGGTGGTGGAAGAAGTATTTGTAGAAGAAATTTTATCGATATCTTTTGATTTTAGATTAGATGATGAAACAATGTTTATTATTTCGGTTTATACAAAAGACGAGTTTGCTAAAATTGATTCTAACGAAAATCCAATTATTTATAATACCAAAATAGGTGAAAATAATTCCTTTGTTTTTACGGCAATGGGTAGTCAGGATAATTCACTTACATTATATCCAAGAAGGCAAGAAGTCTCAGAGATTGTGGATACTTTTGAGTTGTACTAAAATTTTAGGAGAAATTTAAAAATAAAAAACTAGCCGTAATTAGCTAGTTTTTTGATTGTGGATAAGTGTATTGACACTGTATATACAATGTAATATAATGAAATTAATAAAAAATATAACTATAATATATATGAACGATACAGTCCAGCTTCGTATTGATAGTCAGACCAAAAAGAAAGTTGCTAAAATTTTTCAATCTCTTGGCATGGACATGAGTACTGGAATAAAAATTTATTTTCAACAAGTACTTAATTCACAAGGTATTCCTTTTCCTATTTTAACTGCCAATGGTTTTACTTTACAGGAAGAACGTATGATTTTAGCTGAGTCAGCCAAGACACAGAAGCTTTATAAAGATGGTAAAAGAAGAGCACATAGTTCAGTTAAAAAGATGTTTGCTGAAATTATGAATGATTAATTTATGCTCTACAAGCTTTATTATTCTAGTCAATTCAAACGCCAATATAAGAAGTTGCATTATTCAGGAAGAAAGAGAATAACTGTTGAGTTAGAAAAAGTTATTGATTTGTTGGTTCGTGGAGAAAAATTACCAATAAAATATAGAAATCATAAATTAATTGGGAATTTAAAAGATTCTTATGAATGTCACATAGCACCAGATTGGCTGTTGGTTTATAAGGTTTATGAAAATGTTTTGATTTTGGAGTTGGTAGCAATGGGGAATCATGGTAATTTGTTTAAGTAAAGCATTGATTCAAACAGATTTATACAGATAAATAAAAAATACGTAATTAAATACGTATTTTTTATTTCTCAATCTTTTCTAAAAATATATTTATGTTTATATCTATATACATATCTAGATATGTATATAGATATAATTTTTTAAAAAAGATTGTAGACAGGGAGTGGCAAGTAACTCCCATCCCTCACTTCTCCTTGTGTTGTGCCCGCGACTTGCCCGCGGGGTTGTTCAGTCGTCACGCGGTTTATCAGCCGCACCGTTCTTCACCCACTTTATAAAGCTGTCGAAGTTGATGACGAGAAAGGCTAACACTACCACATCTACCATGATTGCATACACGGCGTTAGGTGTGAAGAGACAACTATCGTGCATGACGATTAGTCCGAGAATGGAGAAACCAATAACGAGAATTAAGAATCCAATGCGACTCCCCCTGTTCATAGTATCACTCCTTTGTTTACCTCATTATTACGGATATTGGAGTATAGCAAGGAGAGAGAGTTGTCAAGGGTTAGATGGGTTTTTTGGCTTGTTTTAGGTAAAAATGTATTTGATTCCCCTCTTGAGAGGGGCAAGACACCAAGTGCTTGGGGTGTGTTGGTCGATGTTGGCGAACCTTGACGAACACACCCCACCCTTCGGGCACCCCTCTCAAGAGGGGAATTAAAAAATCCCTCTTCCGAGGGATTTTTTGTTTTAATGTTTTTGTGTGTATTAAGTCAAATCCAAGAGTTTTATAAAGGTTTTTTTAGTGGTTCAGTAGCTTCTCCTCGTGTTCTCGGATTCATTAGAGGTTCGCGTCTAACATCTAGCGGATTTTTTGCAATTTCATATTCTGTTGCTAGTCGTGTCAGCCTGTTTACCAAGTCAAGAAGAATACTACTTTCTCCATTTTTTAATGCCTTTATTTTTATTTTTACCATTTCTCTTTTTGATACTACTAATATTCCTTTTAATTCAGGGTCTGTCCCTATGTTAAATTTTTCTTTTAATTCAGCCCCTACCTCTTCTAGACTTTTGAGTATTTCTTGTAATTCTTTCTCTCTTTCTTTTGCACCTGCTTCAAATCTAAGATCATTTAAGCCTGTTTCTGGTAGTTGTTGGTCTACCCAACCTTTTTGTTCAACCATATTTTTTGAAGTTAATAATTAGAGGTATTAATAAGTTTTGATATCCTATGGTATCTCATAGTAATAAGTATATTACAAATATGGGATTTGTCAAATTTCTTACTCCTTAATACTCTCAAGCAACGTAATACTCGCCACTTTGTCACCCTCTGCCTTGAATCGCATGATTCTGACGCCTTGAGTAGCGCGACCGAGAGTGGAGATAGTTTTTAGAGGTGTGCGGATTACTTGGCCGTTTACAGAGATTATCATTAGATCTTTTTCTTCGCTCTTATTGATAATTCTCATGCCGATCAATTTACCAGTCTTGGTAGTGATAGACATTGTCTTGATTCCGCTACCGCCTCTGCCCTGAATCTTGTATTCAGCTGTTTTGGTTTTTTTACCAAGACCATTTTCTGAAATTACTAGCATTTCCAATACTTTCTTTTTGATTAGTTCAGGATCAACCACATCCATACCAATAACTTCGTCATTAGATTTTAGTCTGATACCACGAACACCACTGGCAGTTCTGCCCATGGCACGAATACCAGATTCTTTGAATCTAATAGCTTGGCCTAGTGATGTGGCGATAACCACTTCATCTTTGCCAGTAGATGGGCGGACCCACTCTAGCTTATCTTCTGGCTTTAGTTTAATGGCGATTAGACCAGATCTTCTTACATTATCAAAGTCAGTAAGAGCAGTTTTTTTGGTATTGCCCTTGCTTGTTACCATGACTAGGAATTTGTATTTATTAATATCACTCACGGATAAAATTGACGACACTTTTTCATTTGGTGCAAGTTGTAAGAAGTTTACTAGTGCTTGGCCTTTACCAGTACGTTTGGCTTCTGGGATATCATAGGCACGAAGCTGGAATACTCGTCCACGAGAGGTGAAGAACAATATATTATCATGAGTATTAGTAGTGATCATTAGATCTACCACATCCTCTTCTTTTGTAGTCAGACCAATTACGCCTTTGCCACCACGAGACTGAGTCTTAAATGTATCTGGTGGAAGACGTTTGATATAGCCGTCCTTTGTTGCCATGATGATAGTTGGTTCATTTGGAATCAGGTCTTCAATCTTGAATTCTTTTACACCATGAGGAATGATTTTGGTGCGTCTGTCACTACCAAATTTTTCTTTTACTTCTGCTATTTCTTTCTTTACAATTCCAAATACCCTTTTTGGACTAGCAAGGATGGTCATCAATTCTTTTATAATAGCTAGTTTTTCTTTCAATTCATTTTCTATTTTTGTTCTTTCTAGATTAGCTAATTGTTGTAGTTTCATTTCCAAAATTGCAGAAGTTTGTCTGTCGGTAAATTTGAATTTTTTCATCAAATTTATTTTGGCTTCATCCTTATCTTTTGATTTTCTAATTATACTTATCACTAGATCAATTTTGTCTAAAGCTTTTTTTAGGCCTTCCAAAATATGAGCACGGTCTTTTGCTTTGTCTAGATCAAATTGAGTTCTACGCTTAATTACTATGTGTCTGTGTTTTATATATTCTTCCAAAATTGTTTTTAAATTTAAAACACGAGGTTGGATTCCGTCTACGAGGGCCAAAGTATTTACGTGAAATGTTGTTTGTAAATCAGTTAGTTTAAATAGGCGGTTTAAAACTTTTTTGGGATAAGCATCTTTTTTCAAATCAATAACCATACGTACGCCGTCTTTGTTTGATTCATCGCGCAAGTCTTTTATTCCATCAATTTTCTTTTCTTGTACAAGATTAGCAATTTTTTCTATTAAAGTGGCTTTGTTTACTTGATAAGGAACCTCGCTAACTATAATATGAAATTGTCCAGATTTACTTTCTTGTATTTCTGTCTGTGCACGTAAGACAATTCCACCTCTACCTGTGGCATAGGCAGTGGTTATATCTGCTTTATTATACATAATACCACCGGTTGGGAAGTCAGGTCCTTTGATGTGTTCCATTAATTCTTCTATAGAGATTTTAGAATTGTCAATAAGGGCCGTAACACCATCGCACAATTCACTTAGATTGTGTGGTGGTACATTTGTCGCCATACCAACAGCAATACCCATAGAACCATTCAAGAGTAATCCTGGTAGTTTACTTGGTAAAACAGTAGGTTCTTTGGTGGAGCCATCATAATTTGGCCTGAAGTCTACTGTGTTTTTTTCAATATCAACAAGTAGTTCTTCAGCAACGGCTTGCAGTTTGGCTTCGGTATAACGCATAGCAGCTGCACTGTCGCCATCCATGGAACCAAAGTTACCTTGGCCGTTTACCAAAGGAGTTCTCATGGAAAAGTCTTGAGCCATTCTTACCATTGAATCATAAATAGCACTATCACCGTGAGGATGGTATTTGGCCATTACTGTACCAACTACGTGGGCAGATTTTTTGAATTTTGCATTAGACTTTAATCCTATGTCCCACATGGCATATAATATTCTTCTGTGTACCGGTTTCAAACCGTCACGGACATCTGGCAAGGCACGAGAGACAATTACACTCATAGCATAATCTAGATAAGATTTTTTCATCTCATCTACTAATTCAATAGGTTCAATATTTCCGACCGGATCAATTTCCAGTCTGTCTTGTTTTATTTTGGATATTGCTTTTTTCTTAACCATACAGGTGTTTATTGGTCAATTTGATAATTAGATAATTTTTTAAATTGCGAAATTAATTAAATCGTTTCCCCTTCCCCTCATAGGGGGAGGGACACGAAAAGAGTGTTTCATAATTTAAAATAATTTATATTTTATAACGAAGGTGTTACTATTTCGTTGTTATTGTTTTTTTCTGTTGTGCTATCTTCGTCCTTTATTTCTACATCTACATCAATTATTTCAGTTGTTGTACTCGGTGTAGTAGTTGTAGTATTAAGAGTGCTAATTATATTAGCTAGATTTTCTTTTATTTTTTCTTTTAAATTTTCCCCTATTTTTTCATTGGCTGGTGGATTTGAGGATTCCATTTCGTTCGTTTCCTGTTCTTCTAGTGTTTCAGTAGTATCCAAGGTTGTTTGAATGTCTTCTTTTACATTATTTATTATTTCAAAATCATTTACTTTTGCTGTGTCTTGAAAGTTTACTATTAAATTCCAACCCCAGAGTACAAGTATGGCAATAGTAAAAATTATTACTCCTACCCACATTAGCCATTTTTTATCTCGGCCGTCGTCATAATTTTGCCCGACTCTTGTTTTTACTTCTCCTGTTGGTTTTAATTCTCTAATTTCTATTACATCTTTTGGTTTTTCTGTGGCTGTCTTTTCTTCTAATCTTACTTTTTCTACGATTAAGCCAGGTAATTTTTCTACGGCTCTTTTTAATTCTTTTTTATCTACTTTATTTGTATTAGCCTTTTTGCTCGCTGTAGCTTTAGTGGAGGTGGAAGCGGAGGATGTTTTTTTAACAACCTTCTTTTTTCGAGTTTTTTTTACAACAAGTTTAGTTTTAATAGCTTTTTTTTTGGTTGGGCTTTTTTTTCTTTTATTTTTTCCCGTTTTTGGTGGACGAGAAGGTGTTTTTTTGACAGACATACTTATAAAATTTTAAACCAAAAATTAAATTTATTCTTTACTCAAAACTACAACCTGTGTTTCTTCAGCTGGCAGGTTTTTCTTTTTGATAATGAATTTTTTTTCTGGTGCACTATTTGAAACTCCCATTTCTTTCAGAAAATCATCAACAGATTTGGCTTTGGGATCGTTATCAGATTTAAATGCAATTGGAATAATAATTTTTGGTTCTATTCTGTTAGCCACTTTAACGGCTGTTTCAGCATCATAGCAATCATTTCCTCCTACAGGTATTAGCAAGATATCAACATCAGCCAAAACTTCCAATTCTTTGTCAGTTAGTGGCTTATTAACAAGTCCTAAGTGTCCCACGCTCATCTGTTCTGCATCAATACGAAATTTAACATCATTAGCTTTTTCACCTTGGCTGGCAGTGATTAAGACACCCTTAGTTTCACATTCACCAGGAGTATCTAAGATAAATGGGTTTCCAGATAGAGTTACAGAGTTTTTTTGCCCCCTAGTATAAAGGCCAATTTCTGGAGTTAAGCTACGAGGAAAAGCTCCTTTTTCTGGTTTGTAGGGGTCAATTACAACAGTTACATCCTTGTCAAAAGGTTTTACTTGGATTTTTATAGTAGTATTGCCGAGCCATGATATATGCATATTTTAAAGTTAAAAATCTAAATTCTAAAGTCAAAAGTTGGCTATATTATACACTGTTTATTGTAAAACCGCAAGTGGTTATAGATTATGAATAGTGGGTATATTTTTGGCTTAGTTGAGGTAAAAAACTTAATCACTTTATCACTTAATCACTTTATCACCTGTGCTATTTTTTGCTTGTGATCAAGTGGTTAAGTGATGAAATGATAAAGTGCAGGAGGTCTTGACATATTTTGCTACATGTAGTATAATCTCACCACTTATTAATCTCGAATTAATCGGGATGCTTGTCTGGTTTCGTCACCAACAGGTTAAATATAATTTTTAATTATGTCAGACGAAAAAAATGCCAACGAAAAAAATCCTAATTCATTTGCAAATTTGCTAAAGAACTTTTTTGCTGTATTACCAAAAGAGGGTGAATTGGTAAAAGGTACAGTAATCTCAGTTGATAACGGTGAAGTTCGCTTGGATATTGAAGGTGTTGTTACTGGTGTAGTCCGTGGTCCAGAGCTATTTGCTGAGTCAAAAGAATTTTCCAATGTAAAAGTTGGTGATGAAGCAGAGGCTACTATTTTAGAAAAAGAAAATGAAAATGGTGAAATGGAACTTTCTTTCCGTGTTGCTGGACATCATCTTGTATGGTCTAGAATGAAGAAGAATGCCGAAGATGGTATTACTTTAGAAGGAAAAGTTTTGGCTGCCAACAAAGGTGGTCTAATGATGCAGTTAGATGCCTTAGTAGGTTTTATGCCTGTTTCACAATTGTCACCTGACAATTATCCACGTGTTCAAGGCGGAGACAAGAATAGAATCTTGGAACACTTACGTGGCTTGATTGGCAAGAAAATGCAAGTAAAAGTTTTAGATGCTTTGGAAAAAGATGAAAAACTAATTATTTCAGAAAAAGCTGTTTGGGAAGATGAGCAAAAAGCTGTACTAGACTCATTCAATGTGGGCGATGTAGTAGAAGGTGAAGTAAGTGCTCTAACTTCTTTTGGTGCTTTTATCAAGTTTGGTGAAGGTCTAGAAGGTTTGGTACATATTTCCGAAATTGTATGGCAGAGAATTGATCATCCTCGT
>Ga0307992_1001943_pt1 | contig 11951 bp, 20 predicted proteins | sample EllFjometagen133_FD_203162 | JGI IMG/M metagenome (GOLD analysis project Ga0307992, IMG submission 203162) | Marine microbial communities from Ellis Fjord, Antarctic Ocean - #133 | ecosystem: Environmental > Aquatic > Marine > Unclassified | place: Southern Ocean | collected 2014-10-08
ATAGACATAAACTATATGATCAAGCAAAGAATACCAAAAAACTTATATATCATTATCATTATGACTCAGAAACAGAAGATAACTTTGCATATGATACTCCATTGGAGTTCAGAATCAGTGTAAAAAATGCTTCAGCTATTCTTATTGCATCGGATGGTATTGACTCATTTCTACAAGGAACGAATCATCTTAAAGCACATGAAATTATTAACCCATGTGTAGCATTTAAAAATATCAAAGGAGAATTCCTTAAACGAAGACTTAACAAACAAATGAAAGTCTTCAAAAAAGATCATATTGGTCATTTCGATGATCTTTCAATTGGAGCTTTCCTTAAAGAGGAATAAAAAATGACAGTTATAAATGTAACAACTCTATTAGATGTAGATGAATTAAAAGAAAGATATCCTGATTTCAAATCTGTTTCAGAATGTGATACATTAAAAATAGAACTTGACATGGAAGTTCTTCTTAGAAGCAATGGAGAAGATTTCAGAGTAAAAGTAGAAGAAATTGATGGGGACGAATTGGTTGGAAAAGTATTACGTGAAAACTTTTCATTCGATCAACCGTTTAATTATTTAGATATGATAAAATTTGAAAGGAGAAACGTAATTGATATTTATGTTAATTACGGACTAATATTCTAATGCCTTATTATCACTGCAGAAAATGTCATCATGAGTTCGAAGCTATCCCTTACGAAGGAGTAGTATTAAAATGCGATTGGTGTGAAGCTGAAGATCCAGAAATATTAGAAGATGAAACCCCGCTTGAAAAAATGTGTAAACATAGCACAGAATTACTCGATATCTTAAAGGGAGTAAATAATGAAACCTGAATATCAAATCAAAATTTATTATAAAACCGGCGATAGTTTTAGTTCAAGAGATGCTGAAAAATTTATAGACTATGAATGGAAACATATAAACCACGCACAAAAATCTATAACTCATATTAAAAATCATAATGAATTTTTCATAGACAATAGTAGTATGTGGTCAAAACCAAAAGGTAAGCTTCCTGATGGAGTTGGCTGGGATAAAGAATTCAGAATGATAACGTTAAAGCTTGTGGATGATAACGGAGATCTGTTCTCTTATTCCTCTTTTTGGTCAGGTTATTTTGAAAAATTGAATTACGCAGAAATAGTTATAAAAGAATCATCATTGGGAAGTTATAGACCTTATTAAAATGAAAGGATAAACGATGGAAATTTATGTAAACGGAAATGTAATAAATCTGGGGCAACAAAACTTCGTAGCAAAAGGCGGCGAAGGAAGTATATTTCATAAAAATAATATTGCATATAAGATTTATGAACATTTAACAAAAATGATCCCGCCTGCAAAAATTGCAGAGTTACAAATTCCAGATCCAAATGTTATTGGACCGCGCGATTTAGTTATGAATAAAAAGAAACAAAATATTGGTTTTACAATGGAATGGTTAGGAGACGATAATATTGCATTGTGTAAATTATTTACAAGTAAATTTCAAAAAGATAACAAAATTATCAATGACCAAATCATTGAATTAATTCAAAATATCAAAAAAACAACTGAAACTATTCATACTCATAAATGCTTAATTGTAGATGGGAATGAATTAAATTACCTTGTTAAACCAAATTTCGTCACTCCATTATTCATTGATGTTAATGCCTGGAAAACTGCTTCATACCCACCCACTGCTATAATGCCTTCAATTAGGGACTGGACATCCAATGAATTTAATGAAATAACAGATTGGTTTTCGTTTGCAATTATTGCCTTTCAATTATTTATTGGCATTCATCCATTCAAAGGAAAACACAAATCCTATCGTAAAAATGATTTCATAAATCGTGTTAAAGATAGAGTGTCAGTATTCAATTCTGGGGTTAGTCTTCCTCCAACAACCAGAGACTTCAATTTAATCCCATCAAGATATAAAGATTGGTTCTATAAAATATTTGAAAATGGAGATCGTGAACCACCGCCACAGCTTCCAGGTGAAATTGGGAAGATGCAAGTTATTGTCAAACTTGTAAAAAGTACTGGCGCATTTGAAATAGTATCTATTCAAGAATTTAATGAGGATATTTTATTTCACAATCCTGATTATCAAATCACAAAAACATTAGAAAAAATCTATCTTGGGAAAACTGACTATAAAATATCAAAAGATGTAGAAATTGTTATAACTACACTTGAAAAACTTCCAATTCTTATTAAAATGGAAAATGGCATTGCTAAATTCAAATGCTTAAAAACAGGGTATGTCATTAAAGGGGCAGAGTTAGCATGTACGGACACTATAATTATTAACAATACCCTATATTTAAAAAATCGTGAGAAGCTCATAGAAATGGCCTTCAAGGTTGCAGGAAACAATATACTCCCTATGGTTAAAACAGTTTGGACTGTTGAACCATTATCAAGTCAAATCCTCAGTAATGTAATATTTCAAAGTGTTTTGGGTAAAGCATTTCTATGTATTCCATTACCATTTGATGACAAGAAAAGTCAGTTTCATATTAAAGCAATACCTGAATTAGATAACTATAGAGTTATTGAAGCAAGATATCAAAATCAAATTTGTGTTGTCATTGGTCATAATGGAAATGAATATAATAGATTAACATTTATATTCGATGCCAGTTTTTCAACATATAGATGCCATATTGTTAAAGGTGTTGATTATGCCCCATTGAATTTTGCAGTATTAGATAATGGTGTATGTATAATGATCACAGAGGACAACGGTATTGAAATATTTTTAAATCGAATTGATAAACCTGATATTAAACGAATTGAAGATCCTGATATTGATAGCTCAATGCGTTTATTTAAAGATGGTAATCGTATAAAGTTTTTTAAAGATAAAAGTATTTATTCAATAAAAATGAAATAAAGGAGATTGTATGAACTCTATGACGATGTTTATAATTGTTTGTATTATTTTTGTTATAGGATATGATATTTCATCATATAATATTATGAGACAAATTGATAAATCTTATAAGAAAAGAAACATGTGGTTACTTGGATATAACACTTATATGATCTGGAAAACATCCAGATCAACAAAAAGGAATTAAAAATGAAAATACCTAAAGATACAGTTAAAGTTCATCTGTATGATGTAGAAAATGTTCTTCGCCCAAGAGGACATATGAAAAAAGAATCAATCGCTGAATATATAATAGAAAGATTAACAAGTTCATTTGAGTCATGGACTGATAAAGAATGTGGCGATAATCCGGAAGTTGTTGATTTATTACGATTACTTAAAAAGAATCTGAAAGAGGAAGTCGACGGTGCCTGGGAGGAATTTCTCAAAAAAATTAAACTTTAATGGGAAAAAAGATGAGTCAAAAAAACAAATTAATTGATGCTTGTAGAAAAGGTCATCTTAAAACAGTTAAATATTTAGTTGAAAATGGGGCTGATATTCATGGTAACAATGATTATGCTTTAAAAGGAGCAGTAGGAAATGGTCATCTTGAAACAGTTAAATATTTAGTTGATAATGGAGCTGATATTCATGCTGAAAATGATTGTGCTTTAAGATGGTCAGCAGGAAGTGGTCAGCAGGAAGTGGTCAGCAGGAAATGGTAAAATATTTAATTGAAAATGGAGCTGATGTTAATGCTGAAAATGATGGCGCTTTAAGAGCAGCAGCAAATAATGGGCATCTTGAAATAGTTAAATATTTAGTTGGAAATGGGGCTGATATTTATGCGGAGAATAATACTGCTTTAAAATGGGCAGTTGAAAATGGTCATCTTGATGTAGTCATTTATTTAAGAAGTGTTTCAACTAAATGGAAATGCAAAACTTGTTTGGTTAAAACAATGTGTTTGGATATTTGTAAAAACTATAGAAGCGTTTAAAAAAGGAATGAATATGGATGAATGCCCATGTGAAACATGCCTTGTTAGAGCTATATGTAGGTCTCGAGTGGTAAAAAGAAATAAATCAAAATTCAAAAGATTAGGTCCTATAGGTGAATATTTAGTCATCGAGTATTTAGAAGAATGCCCAATGATCGTTGATTACTTTAGTGTAGTAAATGAAAAGGTTATTCATACATATAAAAAAATTCATAAAGTATGTAAATGTATGAATGTTCTTGATTCTTATTTTGTGTGGCATGCAAATGAGCTAGAACTATAAAAAGAATGGGGGACTACCCCCCTGTTCTTTTTTTGCCAACGAAAAAAATGACTCCTGCCTATTCGTAGATAAGCAAGAGCCATTTCTGTCGGGTATTTCCGAGACTGTTCGCACGGCCTCAGGGCAAACCTCTAATAAATACTATTATGCACCAATTGTCAAAGTAGCAATACCACTAGCTCTTACAAGTGCTGTCGCATAACGACTTAGAATTGTTAGAGAAGGTGTATAGCCCAAAGGATACGGATGAAGTACGGCTGGCACATAAGGACTGTAGAAATAAACAGCTTTCAATTCTTCAACTGGTTTGTAAACCATCAACATTGTTCCTTCTGTCACAACTGCTGAAGTCAAGACTTTCCATTTTCCACCAGCAACTGTAGCTGAACGGTAACCTAAGTCACCATCAACTGAAGAAGTACCAGTGTAATTGAATGTCTGTAGATCTTCAAGGATAGCAACATCTAGAGGGTTAGCCAAAATGGTATTACCTGCTTCGATATTTGTATCTGTATAGATCTGACCTGACAGTTCGTTCAATGGAACGATGATGTTTTCATGCCAATATTTTGTTCCCCATGTATAATCATCAGGTGGAGTTCTGTTGAATGTTTTTCTGTGTGTAGCATCATTCAAACGAGTATTGGCTGTAATAAGTGCATTGATAATTTCTCTGTCAATATCAAGGGCAACTTGCTGACCAAGAATATTTACGATTTCTGCTTGCATTGATACATCAAACAGAGCGCGCATATCTTGCTCCATGTTAATTGTCCAGTTTGCAGAGATTTGACGATCTCTTGCGTATAGACGAATTTTGTCTACATTCAAGGTAACGCTTGGGTTAATTCTGTTTTCTTCTAATGAAGTTGTTACTGTATAACGAACAAATTTAATTACAGCTGTAGTACTTGAAATGTCAACTGTCCCGTTTAGATAATCAACTTTACCAGAAATAACATCGGAACCACCAACAGGCGCTGTTACACTTGAAGAAAAATGTCCTTCAACAGCAGGTACAACAGAACAAGTAACCCATGTAGTACCATCAACAGAAACTCCAGTAATTTCAAAGTCTCTTTCTAGATGCGCTTTATCACTATTCAAACTAATTTCATTTAAAACATCAAAAGCCTCACTTGGTACAGGAATTCCACCAGAAACCGGAGTTCCAATTGCAGCACCTTGTGAAACATCTGTACCTGTTACAGGTGCAGCGTATGAAGTAGAACTGTTTGATGGAGCAAATGTAGCTTTAATAAAAGCTTTGATTGTTTCAGGTTTATCCATCGGTGAAACTGTTACAGCTTCTTTAGCAACCAACTTTGGATAAAAAACTCTAAGAATCGGAAGTGTCAAAGTTTCATAAGGGTTAATCTGAAACATTGAATTTTCCAAAAGGTTAATTCTTGTGTTTTCTGCTAATTGGCAAAACGCTTTACGATCTTTTTTGTTTTCAATTGATTCTGCAAGACCAGTTACATAGCAATCAAATGCAGCATCATCAACCAAAACCGCTTTTAAATTACCAGGTTTCGATGGATCAACACCTGACAATTTTTTAGTTGTAGCATATACTTCTTGTAGCAACTCTTTCATTTTTTAATCCCTCCTAACTAATTTTATTACGTAATAAAACACATTAACTATTACTAGCAAGTATTTGAATTATGTTCTGAAATTGTGAGGATATTAGATTTTGACTAAGATGAAAAGAGGATTGAGTTTGTTTCTTAAGTGAAATTTTAGCTTCGGAAACAAACTCATCGTGAAAATCTTTTACTTATTGTTCTGAGTGTATCTTTTAAGTGATAATCTATCTTATCATTTGATAGTTTAGTTGCAATCTTAAGTAAAATAACAGTTTCATGTTTTAAGGCACCATCATAAACAAGCCCTGATGTTATCAATTTTTCAATTCGATCTAATAGTTTAGCAACTTTTTTCTTTCTTTTATATTCTGCCATCATACTCTCTAATGCAATTTTATGTTTTGTAACCAATTCTTTTTTTTGCTTTAGAGATATCTTTAAGTTATCAATTTCTTCAACTCTTGTACTATACACTTCATTAAATAAAGGATACACATTTGCTATAATATTATCAGCTAAAACCATTTTAGATTCGTTGATATTAGTAGGCAATACATTTGGGATATTGGTTTCTATTATATTCATATATCACTACCTAAAGCTTCTAATAGTTCAGTTTGCTTTCTTTCGTTTTGATTTTCTAACACTTCAATTCGTTGTAGTAAATCTTTGCTTAATAAATTTGATTGAGATAAAAGAACATTCTGTTTTTCAATTTTTTGTTTTAATGATACCGTTTTATTTTCAACAATTTCCATTTCATCTTTTAGTTGAAAATTTGGATCATTTTTACAAACTGCAAAAATACGATCCATAATTTGTGGTAAGAGTTCTCTGTTAGATTCTTTGTTTTCAAAAATTTCAATCTTCACTATACGACTCTCCTTTATTTAGCATACTTTTGTTTCTTAATACTGTTATATCTATCGGATAAAAAATCAATTTCATCAGATAGCTTTTGGGCTTGTCTTGCAAATTTCTCTTCACATTTAGCAGGGGTTTTGGTCTTTGTACATTTCGATAAATTAGATTTTAAAGATTGAAGTTGAACGTTTTTGGCACCCATTTTAGCACGTATCATACATAAAGCTTTTTCTTTTGGAGCCAAATTTGAACATCTTCTTGCTGCTTTTGTAAAACTTTGTTTATATAGCTTAGTAGCCCCAACGATTAAATTAGCAGCAGATAAAGTACCTAAAACTACAGCCGTACTAATAGGTTCAAATTCTTGTATCCGATCTAAATGCTCATCCAATTTATTCATATCATTATACCCATCTGTCAAAGAATTTAATCATTTTTGTTTCGATTAGTTTATCAAAATAGTTTGGCATAAAACATCTACCATTTAAACATACCATACCACCACGTGCACTTTCAAATAACATATGACTTTCAAACTTCATTTCATTAAAATCCACTACTGCTGCTTTGTGTGAAGGCATTGAAACAGCATCAAATGAAATGATAGTAAGAGGAGCTTTTACTTCATTAAAATCCTGTTTCCTTTCAATTTCAGCAAGACCTCTCATACTAAACCCAACCCCAGTTTTATCTTTAAGTAATCCAAACAGAATAGCGCCATTGGGAGTACTTGTTGTTTCCATTTCTCCAACTAAAGTGTTCTTTTTAAATTCATAATCACGAATAATATGTGAGACTTTTTCCAAAGAAACCGTTGTTTGCCTTATACCATCAACATTGTCATTCCCTGTGGGGATTGGGTGATCAAGCTCCGAATAAAAAGCTCGCCTTTTCATCCTACCATCACATTGACCCATCCCTTCACTCAAAACCCCAGAAGGATAAAGTCGATGATTTTGATTTACTTCATCAACTGTTTGTATCGGGCAACGAAAGATTGCTTTAGTAGGAGTTTGCTTTACAATAGTAGCCTCCGAAAATAAACTACTGCCCTCAATAATTAGACTACCCATATTTTTAATCTCCTATATTTTTTTGTTTAGAATAAAAGTTTTTAACTAAAACATAAACTTCAAGTAAAAATTTATAATATATTATAATTATTTCATCAAGCTTATCTTTGTATGAATTAAAGTTTGACGAAATAACTTCAAATAACTCAATCCCTTGAGATACATAATTTCTAATTTCAAGAAGTTCTTGATTTGACTCATCTCCAAGATATACCTCAATTGATGTTAATCGTGCATATATCTTTTTAAGTTCGTATATTCTTCCTAATTCAGTTGATGTTTTTTCTTCTTCTTCTTGCCCCATCATCCCAGTCATATCCATACCACTACCCATAGTTGGATCAGTCATTGTTGGATCAGTCGTATTACCTTCAGGTGGAGGTGTGGGATCAGGTACATCACTTTTAGGTGGAGTTGGTTTTTCAGGTACATCCTTAACTTTTTCAGCTTCTCCGAAAGGAACATAATTACTTCCAGCTTTTTTTCCTTTTGGTTCAGGAATTGGCCTATGTGTTGTATATGGCATATCTACACCACTAACATCAGTGACATCAATTCCATCCTCATCACCAGATGGATTAAATTGTGAATTAAAACCAGGACCAAACATCTCTCCAATTTCATTAGACATAACTTGTACATCTCCAGCATATTGCTTAATAAGTTTAGCCTGTATTTGTTGTAATATATTAGTAGTAGACATTAGAAACCCGTACCTCCAAAGCCACCGCCTCCCATTCCTCCTACTTCTTCATCATCTTTCTTTGATGGGTCAAGTGTTTGATCAATTTTTTGATCAATGTCATATTTCTTAACTTCTTCCCAATCAAAATTAGATAAATATTTCTTTTTGGAATATTCTTTAGGTATACCAATCCGTTCAAGACTTTCAATTAATCCAACTAACTCATTCATATATCGGGCTTCACGTTCATACTGTAAAGATTTAGGCGTTGGTAAATGTACATCAACATTATCAAATAACAGCAATCCTTGTTCTGGATCAACGATATCAAATATTTCAGAAAGTAACTGTGTAATTTGCTGACTTAAATATTTTTGATGACCAATAACAGTTCTGGCGAATAAAATATTTTCTTCACTTAAAGCTGACTTATTTGATAAGTTTTCTTCAATACCAATAAAACTGGGTGGTATTCCCCAAGACGCTGTAAGTTGATCTCTTATAAATTTTAGTTCATCAGTTTTACTTCTTGTATCAACATTACCTTCATTGAATGTGCTTATATCTACAAACGGTTTACCATCTTTTTGTGGAATATAAACATCTTCAAATGTTGTAATCATACTTGGAATTGTATCAACAGTTCCAAAACTATCAAGACTCACTTTACGTTTTCTAAACTCTTCTTTCATCTGCTCAATAGCTTTCTTTGCATCTCTTGGTAATCCAACCTCAATTGCAATTTTACGTTTTTCTGTTGATCTAGATAAACGTTGAACTGCAAGGGCTGTTTCAAGTGATATCAATAATTTTGATGTAAATTGACTTGCATCAAACATCGACTCACCATAAGGATAGTATTTTGTTGATGGACACATAAAATGTGTCATTTTATCAGGTGGAACATATCTAATCTCTAAAGCCTGATTAGGATCTGTTTGCCTGATCATATACATAATAATATCTTTTAACCCTTTATTATCTTTAAATTCTGCCATTTGTGGAATCTTATCTTGAAGATTTCTCAATATTGACATACATATATTATTAACAGCTTCATCTTCTAATGAAGCCCCTGCTATATTCATACCAGTAGTTTGTGGGAATACTAAATACCCAAAACAAATTGGGAATAGTCCACTTTGTAACTTAATTACCAAACTGGGTTTATGTAAAATTAAAGATAAATTAACTAACTTATTTTCAGAATCTTTACTGTTTGTTGAAGCAGATGTTTTTGATTCCATAAAAGAAGAATAGTCAATTGAAATTTTTAAATTGTGCTGTTTACGATCTCGTTTATATTGCTGTGTCCATACTTGTTTTACACCATTCTTAACTTGATCACTTATATATTCTCTATATGCACCACTTTCACTGAGTATAGATTTACTTGTTAATGCTATTTTTGGCGGGGCAATCTCACAGAAAAAATCCCCATATAATAAAGTATTTTTAACAATCGTTTTCAGTCTATCTTCGATTTTAACTTTTTGAATTACTTGTTTTACTCTTTTAACTTTTGATTTTGCAGGAACTTCATCCTTAAGATAATTCTTTGGTTTGACATCTAAAGAAACTTTTGTTATATCATCAGGAGATAAAATATTATCAACAAGTACATCTAGCGCTCTACTGGCATAATCAATATTTGAAACTATGGCTTCGTATGTTTTATATCGCATTAAACGTGTGGACTGACCGAATGCTGCAGGTCCTGCCTGAGATTGTGAATATAATCCACCTCCACCGAATCCGACACCAGTGGTAGATTTAGCAATTACAGTTCTGACTAAGTCGATATAGCCATTTCTTCCACTATGAGACTTATATGAACTAATGTCTTTCACAGCTTTATCTAAAGCATCATCGGTTTTTTGTGTTGTAGTACCGACGATAGTTGACTTTAATTGAGTGTATAAGTCTGCCATTTTATTAGCCATTTAATCGGGGATCTCCTTTATCTTCTGGCCTTACTTCTAACTCTCGGACTATATTTTTTACGAATCATTTCTCTATACTTATAATACTGAGTCCGAAAATAAACCATTCTTTTATACAAAGGGTCATTCCTTTGTCTCGCCATTGCTGTTCCTAATTGACCAGTTGCACGTTTTATTTTTGTATTTCTATTAATAGTGGTCCTACTTGTTCTCTTAGGAGCCTCATTTAAGCTTAAAAGATACTCAGTTAAAACATCAAGTTGTTGACCTTTGTTCATAATTATTTACCTCTGGCATACTTTGATCGTTGTCAGATGATATTTCATCTATAGTTTGCTTTCTTATAGAATCTTCTTCATAGCGAGTATTAAAATATTCAACCATATTAAAGATTAATGTATCTTCATTACCATAAAAATTTACAAAATCTTCTTTTAATGATAAGCCAATAAACTTCAATACAAGTTTTACAAAATCTTGTGATATTTTAACAAACTCATCATCCTTAACACGCATTCCTTCTAATGAATAAACAAGAATACGATCCTTATGAATAAGATCATATGCTTTATTCATATGATATTCCAAAACCGTTAAATAATCTGTGAACCTCTTAATATGTGTTGATCGTTTATAAAAAATATATAAATGCCAAAACATACGCAAACATATTAATGCTATAATCACACAAACAACGAACGACATAAAATTTAATGTTTGTTCCATATTTTCTCAACCTTAGTCAGAAATTATTCCATCTACAGAATTTTCTTCATTTGGATTTTTTTTTATTTGTTGTTTCTCTTGGGAATCATCAATTGAAACGGATGGAAATTCACGAACAATAATAGAAGTTATTTTATTTGGTCGGGATATAACTGAGCATGAAGATGTATGTATAATTGACACACTATTACTTTCTAATAGTTTAGACATTTCAGTTGTATATTCATTAATAGAACGATCATCATTATCTTCAATTATGATAGGCGACACATTTTCCTGTATAATAGTTATTTGCTTTTTCATTATTCAACCCCATTTTTAATGAGCTTTTCAAGTATTGTCTTTGGCTCATCTTCAAGTTCCTCAATCACTACTTCTTCCTTATAGTCATCACAATCAATGATTTCATTATCTTTTTTAGTTATCACTTTAACTTTCCATTTTTGAATATCAACCATTTTCATATGAACATATAAAGCTTTTAATTCAGATTCGTTTACAGTAAGTGTAACAGGAGTTCTGACTTTTCTATTTCGGAACGTAATGAATTTTGATTTATCTTCAATTATCAATAGCTTTTTCATATCATTCCTTTCAGGATTATTAGGTTGAGTAAATACATTTTATTATATTTACTCAACCTTTAAAATCCCAGTTATTAAAATATTGATTATTCCTTGTCTTTTTCTACTTCTTTTTCTGCTTTTTTATCTACTTCTTTATCATCATCCTCATCTTCAATAGCTTCTTTGAAAATTTGGAATGCTTCTTCTACATCTTTATCATCTGTATCTTCTTTATCTGGTGCTGGCCCACCAGGTACAGCACTTGGAGTAACTTCTTCTGTTTTTACTTTTACTGCACCATCTACATCAAGTTCAGCATCTTCTTCATCTTCAGCATCAAGC
>Ga0307992_1001945_pt1 | contig 11944 bp, 2 predicted proteins | sample EllFjometagen133_FD_203162 | JGI IMG/M metagenome (GOLD analysis project Ga0307992, IMG submission 203162) | Marine microbial communities from Ellis Fjord, Antarctic Ocean - #133 | ecosystem: Environmental > Aquatic > Marine > Unclassified | place: Southern Ocean | collected 2014-10-08
CTGAAAAAACTGATGCTGGGAGTAATTTGTTAAAAATAAAAGATCTTGCGGTAGAGGATCTTGGTAATATATATGTTATATCAGAAGGTAATCAAAATGAAGTAAAAATAAATGATAGTAATAGTGTTTTGCCTTTTGATAGAATTCATTTTGATACACATCATCCTACTTTTACTTCTAATGTTGTAGGTGGAATTGAGCTTTCAGGAATTAAAATAGGGGATCAACTTGATAGGAGTCTTGTTAAGATCAATATCGTGGGAGCAACAGATGATATCCCAGTAGTAGGTTCTGGTATAGATACTATGATAATATCTAACAATGAAGAATTTTTAGAAGATGATGGTATAACGGCTAAGATGCCAGTTCCATTTTCTAATTCTACTACTCATGATTTAGGATTATCTTTAGAGCAAGTGGTAAGGAATCTAGTTATTACTATCGGAACAGGTTCTGTAGTTACATTTGCGAGAGACGCAGAGCATTTATATGCTGGTGTCTCTAAGCCTGCCATTGTTTATAATTATAATTGGGTTACAGAAGAATGGGATGTGTTGTTCTCTTACGACACTGATCAATATATAGATTTTATAGAAAAATATAATAATAATCTCATGATTAGTGTAGGACATGATACTGATCCTGCTTTGCTTTATACTTATGATTATGATAGTAGTTATAATTTGACAGAGAATAGCCCTTTGTCACTATCTGAATCGCGAGCTTATTCTTCTCACGTATTAGATGGAAAATTCTATGTTGGAACAGGGCTAGGTGGTGGAGATGAATATTCTAATGGTTCAGGTGAGAGCGGCTCTATTTATGTGTTTGATGATGGAACTGCTTTAAATCAATCTGCTACGTTTAATAAAATAGTAGATGGATTAGATGAAGATGTTTATGGATTAACAAGTTCTACAGGTAGTGCTAATCTATTAGCATCTACTGGGCCTAATGCTTATATATATGAGATTGATGTTGCTAATCAAAGACCATTTATTATTTATAATTCTACTGAAACTATTACCTCTTTAAATCATCAGGCGGATTTAGATGGAGATAATATTAACACTACTTTTGCAGGATTAGAAACTAGCGGCAAGATTAGAAGATCTGTAGCTTCTAATAATAGTTATGATATATCATTTAGAACAACTCCAGGAAAAATTAGTGCGTTGAAAATATTCCCTGTTATTACAGGTATTGCAGGGGATACTGTTTATACAACTACTTTTGCAGCAGTAGGGAGTGCTGTTTATTATTTGTCTAGAGCTGGAACGTGGGTCTGGAAATACAGTCATAATGAAGATATAAATGATATAGCTTTTGATGATAGATCTACTAATAATTCTTTATATGTTATTTCAGATACTGGAGTAACGAAAATTAATTCTTTGTCCGAAAATAAAGTAGTATATTTAAAATTAATTGATAGAGCTGGTAACGAGTCTGTCTTAGATTTTACATTAGATGGTGATGGTGTTATTGTTAATGATAACCCATGGGTTGATAGTGTTGAAATTTCAAGCCTTGTTGATTTTGTTAGTGAGAATAGGATTTTTGAGTTAGATGAATTAGGAAATATTCCTTATAAATTAGGTGATCCAAATGGTAATAGATTTTATTCCGCGGATAAAATAGAAGAGGAAAAAGGAGAATATATTAGTGAAGTATTTGATGGAACTAATGATCTTGTAAAATGGGAGAATATTTCATGGCAAGTAACAAAGTTCGATAACACATCGGTTTTGATGTATGTTAGAACTTCTACATCTTCTAACGATATATTAACAGCAGATTGGCTCGGTCCATTTGATAGTTCTTTATCAACGAATGTTTCTCTTACCCATATGCAAGGTCAGTTTATACAGTTTAAAACAGAATTGATAAGTAATGTGAAGGGTATAACTCCTACATTTCATAGGGCTACTATCAGGGCTATTACAAGTGAGTCAGTTCATTTCTTTACAACTAATTTTGTTATGCCTACAAGAATTGAAAAAGGTATAATAACTAGTAAAAAGACGGTTCCAATAGCAGCAGATATTGTATTTGGTTTGAATACTACAAACTCTATTGATTGGACAGAATATCAACAGGTAGATGAAAATAGGATATTTAATGTAAATCAAACAGGAAAGAATTTAAGAGTTGGTATTAAATTTATTAGTCCTAATCGTTCAACGATAGATACGACAGAATTTGGAGAGTATGGTCCTTATGATCAGAATCTAAATGTTAATACTATACCTTTTGATGTTTTGAATGATACGGGTTCTACTCAGGATTATCATTTTAAAGTTACATTGTATAGTGACGTTTATTTAAGAGATGTAGTTTTTTCTGCTTATTCTGCTGATAGTCCAGATGGCTTTAGCATATCTAATGCCGCAGGAGAATCTGGCGAAGCGATTCCGTCAGGAGGTGTTAGTTTACTTGATGGAGAAACGGCAGAAGTTTTATTTGCCGTCTCTGGCGCAGCTAATATAGATTGTGAAACTTTTTATTTTACTAGAATAGAATATATTTATGATACTACTTTTGAACTTGTTTCAGAAAATACTACATTTGTTGCAAGTTGCACATCTTCGTTTATTGATAATATAGATTTTAATTTTACGAATAATGATACTGAGTCAAATGATTATCATTTTGCTATAAGATTTTATCAGGATATAGAGAGGACAAATTTATTTGCTACAGCGTTAAGCTCCAATAATAGAATAGGTTGGTTGGTAGATGATGTTGTAATACCAGAAGATGGTGCTACAGTAGCTTCAGGTGAAACTGTTAATGTGGTTTATCGTCCTGATCCAGATGATTTTTCTTCAGGGTCTATCTTCTATCTAACAATAGAAGCTCACGATGGGGAAGATTATGTATTTTCTGATAGTTCTTATACATTCCAAACAAGGGATGTTCCTAGCTCTGAAATATGCGGAGAATATGCTGATGTTCCTATCGTTGAGAATTTTGGTATTATGTTTGAATTAGATAATAATGAATTTATAACTTTGAATATTTAACATGCCTTATAAAACAAGATATTATAATTTAGAAGCCTTCAGGACTGGAGATAGATATTCTTCTCAATCAGATCGAAGAAGATTTACTATCATAGATAATGAAATGGCGTTTATTACTGATTTTATCGGTAATGGTCTCATCTTTGGTTGGGATATTATAAATAATAACGATGGAACAGTGTCTATCTCTAATGGGATGGGCTTGATTAATAGAAGGGTTGTTCAATCGTTTGGCGGATTTGAAGTAACATTGAGCAGCAATTCAATTCATTATTTTGTAGTTGAAGCAAGAGATGGAGTTGTAGGTGGAACAAGTGCTAATTCTGATATGGTTCAAGTTACAGCAATTGATACAATCCCTCCTGGTTCTCCTACAGGGCTTCAAAAAGAAGATAGCGTGTTAGACTACCTATCCTCTTTCCCTTCTGTTAGTAATGATCTGACAGACTATCTTAGGAATATAATGGATAGGGGAGGAGAAGATGATAGTCTAGAACTAATACCTTATAAAGAAGTAGCATTTAGTTGGTCTGCCAACACAGAAGTCGATTTTAGTCATTATAAAATTACAAAAGGATTTGGTAGTGATATAACAATTCTTGGAACTACAATAGAATTGATATATGTTGATATTAATTTAGAATCTAATACTGGTTATGAGTATCAGGTTATAGCTGTTGATTTAAGTGGTAACGAAAGCGATGCCACAGATATAATTATTACTACAGATGTTGATGAAAGAATTCCAGCTGCTCCTTTATTTGTGCAAGTTTTTCCAGGAGATGATACCTTACAAGTAATATGGAACAACTCTCCTACTAGCAACGTTTCTGACTATAGAGTAGAGGTTCAGGAGTTAGACGAAGATTACAATGTGAAGGGAGGTCCTACTGTAGTTATTGTTGCTGCTGAAACAGATTCAGAGTTTGGTTCTAGCTATGTTTTTTTTGAAAATCTGAGTTTAAATACAAATTATGAAATAACAGTTTATTCTCAAAGTAAAGCAGGTATTTTATCTGAAGGTGCTTCTAAAAAAGTTTTATTAAAAAGTCGTCTAGGAACTGGAGAAGTAAATAATATTGAATTAGAATTTTCAATAAGTACTTTTGAAAATGTTGGAGTAGAAACAAAAGTATCTTGGAGATATCTGCGTTCCGACCCATCTGTTTCTTTTGCGGAGAAGTTTATAGTAACTTTTATTGAAAATGGATCAAGATTTTCAGAACCAATAGAGATACTAGAAGAAGTAGCTAATACTTTCTGCCCAGGAGGAGATATTTCTAATCAGGGAGGATCTGAAACTGGTGGAAAATGTTATGAGATGGATGTTAAATATATCCCTTATCTCACTGATGATGATATAGAGTATGAATCTATTAAACAAAATACTCCTTATGTTGTAGTTGTTCAAACTGAAGACTCTGATGGCAATATTAGTTTAGGAACAATTATTAGAGTTTCTAGGACACCAGTTTCAGATACTCTTCCATCTATAACTAATTTTACCATTGATAGGCAAACAAATAATGATATATTTTTAACATGGGTGAATCCTACAGAAGCTTATTTTTCATATAATAGGATGACTATTAATATAATAGATTTAACAACAATTGATGTCATTGGAACTAATTTTGTTGATAATAAAGTTATAGGCAAATCTGTAACTTATACCATACCATCTTCTCAATTTGATATTAATTTTAGGTATACTATCTCAATCACTCCTTATGATATTTTCACTCAGGGTGATGGGGATGGTGCGGAAGGTGATGGTTTTTCACAAGTGCAGCAGTTTACAGAGTCTCCTAATATAGTGAGACCTTCTATTCCTACAGGGTTAAAAATTAACACTGGAGATAAGCAGATAGATTTATCTTGGAATTTAGATACTAAAGATGAAGATATAGAGTTTTATAAAATTTATAGAGCTATATATTCTGTATATCAGCGTTCAAGTAATTTTTCTGTTATTAATATTTTGCCTTCATCTTTGCATGTTTTTACTGATTATACGGTAAGTAATGGGACTAGTTATACTTATTTTGTAACTACTATTGATACTCATGGAATTGAATCGTTAAATCCTCTGGATGATGATTATATATCTACTAGGGCTGTTTCCGCTACTCCTAGTCCGAGTTCACCTCTATCTGCTCCAGAAGGTTTAATATCAGCAGCTGGCAGTAATGATACGAATGTTGAGTTATCTTGGGAATCTAGCGGAGGAACATTCGATGGTTATGAAATTTTAAGATCAATAGGTAATAATTATTCTTTTGTAGTCATTGATCAAGTTTTAATATCTGTTCTTAGTTATATAGATGAGGATGCTTTGTTAAAGCATGATGAAGTTTATTACTATATGGTTAGAAAATACAGGGATGAAGTATCTTTTATCGTTAAGAGTTCTTCTTCATTATCAGATAACCAAATATCTATAGGAAAAGTTACTACCTCTAATGGTACAGATACAGTTAGGATAAATCTTTCATCTGTAGTTAATATTGCTAATCTCGAAGATCCTCTAATAGATCTAACTAACGTATCTTTAGATGTTCATCGTCATACTAATGATATAGGCATAGATAAAAGGATAGAATTGCGTTCTAATGTGAGCATATCTGATTGGACAACAAGAAATTATCAAGTTTACATTACGCAACAAGATATACAGGGAGCTACAAATTATTTCGTACAAATATCAGGAGAATTAAATGAGGAATATTTTACAACTAATGATATAGTTGACACAGCAGCATTAAGGCAAGCTCAGGCTGGAGAGTCTCCTATTTTATTTGAAATAGTTGAAGATAAAAATCAAATTGTTTTTAACGAACCGTTATTCTCTCAATCTAGTAACGTTATAACTCCTTATTTAGAAGCACCAATTGTAACTTTAGATTTATTAGGTATATCTGAAGTTGATAATTTTCTTCCAGAAAATAAGGTTCAAAATATAAGTGCTTCTCAATTTAGTAGTAGTCGTTTTGAGTCTGCTCAAATGCCGACTATCAATCATGATGGGAGAAAGGCAGAAAGATTGTTGCCTCTTCGTCTGCCTATGCAAACTCTAGACAATTTTGTTTATAGCCTTGCTGCTGTGTATGAAGATTCTGACAGAAATGAAATGGGAACATCTGTAACTTTTTATGACATTATAACTACGAATGGAGAAGTTATATTAGCAGCTACTAGTAATGGCATATGGATAAGTGAAAATTATGGGAATGATTGGGATCAAGCTTCTAGTTTTCCTGTTGCTGTACGTAAATTATACAAATCGGTTGCTGAAGATTATTACGCCTTAACAAATTACGGAGTTTATAAAAATAATGGAACAAGTTTTAGGACATGGGACTTGATGGATGGTCTGGAATTTTCGAAAAGCATAAGGGATATAACTGAAGATGGAAGTGGTAATATATATGTTAGCACCGATCTTGGAGTGTTTAAATTAAATAGTGAAATTATTCCTTATATAGAAGATACATGGCAAAAAATGCCAATTTTTGGAGCTAGGAGTTCAGAGTCTTATGCTATCACTTATGATGAAGATCATGATAGAGGGTTTATTCCAGGAATAGGGAGAATTCTTGTAAGTAATGAAATAGGGCTAGTTCAGTCAATCGATGAGGGAGATACATGGAGTTATATCTCTGATTTAAAAGCGCTTATTAAAGTTAGAGATTTTATAGTTGATAATGGCTATATATTTGCATTGTCAGATAATGCTATTTATAGAGAAAAGATAGGAGAGACCACTTTTGTAAAAATAGCAGAGATTGATTCTTCTAGAACTAAGGATTTGGTTATTTTTGCAAATCAATTTTATATTACTACAGACAGTGGCATACAAAAATCCGCAGCTCAAGATATATACGCTGAAATTAATATCGAGATAGCTCCAACTTTTGAAAAATTAAACATAAATAATGTTGCTATTCCTGCTACGACTATAGATCTAATTGGTGAAAATATGTTTGTGGGTTCTGATAGATTGCTATATGTAATGGAGACGAATGGTAATACAGGATTGCAATTTGAGCAAAGAGAAACAGTTGCTCCAAGCATATATATAGATAACGTTTTGCAAAAATTAGGATTTTATTATAATAATAGCGGGAGCCAAAATATAAGCTTTGATGAAATCAGAGATGAAGATAGCTCTATATTTGTTTCTAATAAGTATGATATATATAATTCAGAATTTGGTGGTTGGGCGTATAATAAATATGATGCTAAGTTTAAAATTTTTAATAATAATTTAATGTTTGGTGAGTCAAGAGATGAAATAGAAGTAGATATTAATCAATTTGCTTTAGTTGTTCTTCCTACTTATGACGATAATAATGCTCATAAAGAAGGAGCAGATAAATACAAGATTGATTTAGAATCTAATCTTCTTTCTTTGACTGATACGGCTCTTCCAGAAGAGCAAGATGATGTTATAAGTTTAATTTCTGAAACATATCAAAATTTTGAATTATTTTTATCTCAGTTATACGAAGAAGTTAAAATAGATTTTATTCTGCCTTCTATTCCTACAGATGTAATAATCAAGAGAGATAGTATATCTAATGCTGGAGAAGCCATAAAGATAGAAGAACCAGTCTATACTGAGATTAATGCTGATAGAGGAACTTCTTATGATACTTCTGTAAATGTTGTGGATGGATTTTTCACATTTGGATTGCCTTTTGACAAATATGATTCTCTTACGTTGGATATTTTTGATGTGACTATTAAAAATGCAGGAGAAAACTCTCATAGAGAAATAGAAAATGTTTTTGAAGAAACATATTCAGGGCCTCCATCATACTTATCACAAGTTCAACAGGTCAATTTGGTTAAGATGGGGTTATTTACAGAAAAGAAATATCCAGGAGAGCAGGAGTCTATTAATCCATTAGTTCAATTTAAAGCGGCTCTTCCAGATGGTAGTGGTTGGTATGATACATTAAATTCCACTATTAATTATGATGTTCAAGAACTTAATGAGATAACTACATTGTCAATTAGTTATCCTTCAGCGGTAGATTATATTTCTAGTACTGAAACAGTTTTAGTCGGAGGCAAGGGTGGAGTTCTATCTATTAATAAAAACACATTAGAAATTAATGAGGTTGATTTTGGAACTATTGATTCAGATACTTTGATAAGAGGCATATTACAAACGAGTAATAATGTATTTATATTAACAGATGATAAAGTTTTTTCATCTTCTGATAATGGAGTTACTTGGAGTGAGTTTAATAGAAGTGGTCTTCCTAATCAATTATATTCTATTGGAACTATTAATAATAATTTAATAGTTGGTGCTGAAGATGGTGTTTACATAAAATTATCTGATTCTGATGCTGTAGATTGGGAGAAAGTGAAAGATTCAGAAACACCTGTAGAAATCATACATAGCTCTAATATCTTATTTGTTGTGACAGATAAGAAGATTTTTCTTACTGGTAATGGATTTACATATACGGATACAGGGGTAGGAGAAGATTTAGATATTACAGATATTGATCGACATGGTTTTGTGACAACTTATGTCTCTACTAATCAAGGACTATATTCTGATAATGGGTCATTTAATAGTTTAGAACCTGCATTGCAAAATATAGATTTAGGAGAACTTATTCAAGATGGTGATACGGTTAATGATACGACTACTGATGATGCGAATAAAGTTGTTATAGGAACTAGTAATGGTTCATATGGTTTGATAACAGATAATATTTTAAATATCAAAGGAGATACTTCTTTAGATGTTATTCATAAAATTCTTATTGTAGGTGGTGATGAATGGCTCTTTGGTCAGAATCTATTTAAAGTTCCTTTCCTAGATTATCCGATTAGATTAACAACAGGCGCTCCTATGTAAGGGAATATATGGCTTATACGCAAATACAAAAAATAGAAAATCCAACTCCATCAGCAAGTGATCAGTGGGGTGTTAAATCCGTTGTGGATGGATATCATATGATAGTGGTTAGAGATGGGGCGACTCTAGCTGATATATATAAAAGAGATATTAATGGAATATGGCAGATTCAAGGGGGTGTAAATTCCACCAATTCTGGACTTGCAGCTTATGGTAATTATTTTGCAACAGCTATAGATTCTTCACAATTGTTTGGAATATTTAATAAAGATGATTTTGCTGTTGCTCTACAATCTTTTACAGAAGCTACTGATGGAACATCTACTTTTGGAAATTCCGTAGCTATTGGTGAAAATTATATTGTCGTGGGAGATCAAGCCAAAGATACTAATACGGGTCAAATATTTATATATGAAAAAACAGGGACTAATTCTTGGACAGCTTATGCAGATAATCCTATAACAGCAGATGTTAGCAATACTCAAGATTTTTTTGGTTCGGCAGTGGCTGTGACTGATGACTCTGTTATCGTTGGAGCATTGGGAGACAATAATAAAAAAGGAGCAGTTTATATATTCCAAAAAGATGTAGATACAGGAGTATGGGAGCAGATACAAAAAATATTTGCTTCAGATGGTTTAGCAAATGATCAGTTTGGAGAATCTGTTTCTGCTTCTGGAGATCACTTTGTAGTAGGAGCTAGTCTAAAAGATAATTCTGTGGGAGAAGTTAATGCAGGAGCTGCTTATGTATTTAAATATTCTACGGATTGGTTTGAAATTGATAAATTAGCCAGTACCGATGAGACTAGTCCTGAAGGAGATTATTTTGGAGAGTCAGTTTATATTAATGGAGATTATATTATAGTTGGTTCTCCTGCTGCTAGACTTGGTAAAGGAGTAGTAGATATATTTCATAAGAAAAGAAGTTGGGGGCATTTGAAAAAAATAACTAGAGATGAATCTTCTTTAAATGATAATGAGTTGTTTGGAACTTCTGTTTCTATTTCTGGGAGATTTGCAGCAGTTGGTTCTCCTGATTATAATTCGGCTACTACTGGTGGCTCTGTTTATATTTATGAAGATCCTTCTGTTAATTTAAGATTAGCACAAGAGTTCGAAGTTAATAGTGAATATCTTCCAACTAAAGCATCTGTTTATTTAAAAAGAGTAGGAGAAAATACTTTTAATTTTTGGCCAATTTATAATACTCAAAAAACAGTCATTGATGCTACTAATTTTTCTACTATTACTAAAGAAGAGAATAGAGTTATATTTAATGACACTATTGATGGATTTACTGGAAATGGGTATATGGTTTTGAATGAAGATAACCCATCTATATCTGATTTGGATTATGATACTGTGAATTATCCTATTAGAGCGATTACTCCTGATACATATAAATTATGGATTAGATGCATAAACACTATTAATAATAATTTAGAAATAGAAGTATTGATCGATGGTAACGTATCAAAAACTATTGATACGTTAATTGACAATCCATCTGACGGATTAGAGTGGTCATGGGTTAGCACTACTCTTATTCTGCCTGACAATAGGGATCATACTTTAGGAATACGAATAAAGGAAAATGGTGTAGCAATTGATAAGATATATATAGACGTTAGTACTGATACTCCATACACTGAAGGACCAGATTTAAGTAATAGTCCTTATCTTACTGCTCATATGAAAGTCTATGATTCTCTTAAGGGAGAACCAGGAGTTCCTTTATATATCTATGATTACAAAAATAGTATAACAGAAGTAATTCAGGACGATTGGTATAATTTTGATATAAAAGTATTAGATGATACCCATGGATATATCACTGCAAATGATTTTCATGAAAGTTTTTATTTAGTTATGTCAGTATCTGGGTCTGATACTTCTAATTTTATAGTGTGGGAATTAGTTGATAATGATGAGTATAATGCTCCATCATCAGCTATTAAATTTTAAGGAAATATTGAATGTCATTTAATTTATCAGATTATTACAAAGCTCTTAATGGAGAATCTACGGAGACTAGTGGTATATGGCATATCAATTATGAAAAAAGACATGCTTATAGAATATCTAGTGATTTTGATGCTTTGGCTGGAAGTGATGATAAGATCAGTCTCCCTTCATCTGAAGCAGAAACAGAAACTATAGATTTTTTCTCTGATAAATTAGGGCAAAAACTTAAAAATACTAAAATCACTGACAATGGAGATGGTACAGAAAGTATAGACCTAGAATTAGATGACAGAATAGTAACTATCGTAATGGATCAGAGTGGAAGCATGACATGGAATGATAATAATAATTTCCGTTATGACGTAGTTACTGATTTAGTCAATAAAATAGAAATAAATTATCCAGGAGATATGAAATATAATCTTATAGAATACGGTTCAGATATTATTGATGTTCTATTTTTTGGTATAGTAGAGAATGATGCATTCGACCCTAACAGTGTTGATAGCCTTAGCACTATGATTAAATCTGATGATAAAGCTAATTATGATGGTATGAGGGTTATTAGGAATGACGATCATTATCCTGCACATGCTCTCGATGGAGAAATTATAGACGAAGGATTTATTAGTAGAATTAAGGATGAAGGGTTAGTAGAAGGACAAACATATTATTATACTGTTTATACATTTGATAAGAATTTTAAATTTAGTGAAGGAGTTCAGATCAAAGTAACTCCTCAGCAGAGGATAGCTCCAAGGTCACATTCTAATTTTAGAACAGTTGTGGAATCAGAAGATTTGACTAAGGGCGTGCCTATGATAGGTAGTGGTGTCAATCGTGATGCTAATACTATTGGTATTTGGCATATGGATGAAGGTGAAGGAAAATTCTTATATGATTTCAGTGATACGAGTGCCATATTAGAATATAGTAAAGAAGATCCTACATGGTATGAGAGTAGGTTTGTTCCAGCGGGAATTTCAGGGCTATTTTTCGATGGGAAAAATGATTACGTTTTTGTTGATGGAGTATCAGATTATGATTTTGATTATTCTTCTGGCACTTTG
>Ga0307992_1001946_pt1 | contig 11943 bp, 8 predicted proteins | sample EllFjometagen133_FD_203162 | JGI IMG/M metagenome (GOLD analysis project Ga0307992, IMG submission 203162) | Marine microbial communities from Ellis Fjord, Antarctic Ocean - #133 | ecosystem: Environmental > Aquatic > Marine > Unclassified | place: Southern Ocean | collected 2014-10-08
TGGTGATGGAATCTCGGCTGTTTTGACCAGAAATCCTGGCCAAATCAATCCGGTTTACGTGAAAAAACACCGATACCGACAATTAGACCTGAAATTCAACTGATATAACGGGGGAACTTCTGCTGTTGTACATCTCTTGCATATTTCATCCATCCGCTTAGATTAGTCCCACTGTTTAGTAAAACTGAGAAAATTAATATTTCGAATTTCTATTGGTTTTAGTAAACAATCTACTGGAGGGAATAGCAAATATTCCAACATGACTCAATTTTAATTCCAACCACAAATTGGTTATAATCAAGACCTGTTCGTAGACTCTGTTTCTCTTTTCGCTCCTTCGTCGAACCTTTTGAAATATTCCTATGTGTAGCTAATGCTTTTAGCTGTCATGTATGGAATCACATATGGTTTAGCATAATAAGTGTAAAAAAGGGGAACACCATGTTCACGAAGAAGAGTCTGTTAGTCCTGGCGATCATTCTTTTAGCCGCAGGTATTAGTTTTGGCGAGTCAATGTCAGAAACTGCGGTTTTACAATTAGTCAATGCCTCTGGTGAAGCGGCATTGAATTATGAAGCTGGCGAGGATGTGTATGTCCGCGTCGAGGATGCCGAAGCGAATGCAGCAGGTGGTACAGTTGAGACATTGAGCGTGCTGCTGAGTAGTGCCACTGAAATGGGCGGTGAGAACCTGACCCTGACCGAGACGGGTATGAACACAGGTATCTTTGAAGGGAGCATGAGCCTTGATGCCGCTGGTGGTGTCTCTGCCGATGGTGTCCTTCAGGTAAGCCATGGTGATAAGTTGACCGCTTTGTATGCTGATCCAGCTGATGATTTTGGCAATCCTGTAAATATCAGTGATGTGGCTTTCTATGGCGTGACGCTGATAAGTGGAACCCTATATGGTCCCAACACCTGGGATGTGGCTAACAGCCCTTATCTGGTAACTGGTGACGTGATAGTTGATGGCTCAGCCAGTTTGACTATTGAACCGGGTGTCGAAGTCCGTTTTGAGCCTCTTTCAGATAATTTGAACGCAGGTAATGATGCTAACCGGACGGAGCTATTTATTTATGGTACCCTAACTGCCATAGGTACAGAATCTGATAATATAATTTTCACCTCAAATAGTGAAGATCCATCGTCAGGTGACTGGTATGGTATTAACTTTCAAAATAATCAAGCTCATGCCTCGATTCAATATTCTGAGATATCATATGCAACCTATGGTATTCGAATGCAGAGTCTCAGTGGTCCAAATACTGACACTTTCCTTATTGCGAACAATCATATTCATCATTGTGGATCAGGTATTTTTGACCAGAGTGGTTATCGCTATTATGAGGTTCGAGATAACCTGATAGATCAGATGTCAGGATATGGTATTTTATTTCAAAGTGGTAATCGACAATCTCGGGGACTTATTCAGAATAATACAATTCGACAAACAAACTCCAGTGGAATTTACATTGATGATGCTGATTCGTTTAATCTGAACAATAATGTTCTAGATGGTGGCTTCAACTGGGCCGTGATGGTTCACTATACCAATTCGATACAAATAAATCAAGATAGCGTAGTAAACAGAAGTGAGGGTATGTATTTCTACGATGTCGCTGATGCGCAAGTATCAGAGTGCGTGGTAAGTAATAATAGTGGTGGTGCATTTGAGTTGGTTTATTCGAATGTAGTGATTGAGCATAGTGAGATCAGTAATAATGGGGCTGGAGTAAATATCCAGACTAATTTTGAGAACCCCACAGTTGATACCCTTCGTTATAATACGATTACGAATAATAATAACTACGGTGTACAAAATCACGATTATGGTCGTCCCGTGGTGCAGTACAATGATCTGTATGGCAATGGTAGTCATGATTTTAGGAATAACAGTACAGCCTGGTCAGAGTTAGACGCTCGTTATAACTGGTGGGGTCAGGCGACTACAGACTCCATGGATCTGGGTGATAACCCTAAGAACATCCAGAAGATCTATGACTTCTATGATGAATCCCAATATGGCTTCGTTAATTATGGGGGTTGGTTGGATGGACCAGGAGGTTCACCTACAGCTATAACCTCGACAGGTATGATTACTTTAGTCAATGCCTCTGGTGAAGCGGCATTGAATTATGAAGCTGGCGAGGATGTGTATGTCCGCGTCGAGGATGCCGAAGCGAATGCAGCAGGTGGTACAGTTGAGACATTGAGCGTGCTGCTGAGTAGTGCCACTGAAATGGGCGGTGAGAACCTGACCCTGACCGAGACGGGTATGAACACAGGTATCTTTGAAGGGAGCATGAGCCTTGATGCCGCTGGTGGTGTCTCTGCCGATGGTGTCCTTCAGGTAAGCCATGGTGATAAGTTGACCGCTTTGTATGCTGATCCAGCTGATGATTTTGGCAATCCTGTAAATATCAGTGATGTGGCTTTCTATGGCGTGACGCTGATAAGTGGAACCCTATATGGTCCCAACACCTGGGATGTGGCTAACAGCCCTTATCTGGTAACTGGTGACGTGATAGTTGATGGCTCAGCCAGTTTGACTATTGAACCGGGTGTCGAAGTCCGTTTTGAGCCTCTTTCAGATAATTTGAACGCAGGTAATGATGCTAACCGGACGGAGCTATTTATTTATGGTACCCTAACTGCCATAGGTACAGAATCTGATAATATAATTTTCACCTCAAATAGTGAAGATCCATCGTCAGGTGACTGGTATGGTATTAACTTTCAAAATAATCAAGCTCATGCCTCGATTCAATATTCTGAGATATCATATGCAACCTATGGTATTCGAATGCAGAGTCTCAGTGGTCCAAATACTGACACTTTCCTTATTGCGAACAATCATATTCATCATTGTGGATCAGGTATTTTTGACCAGAGTGGTTATCGCTATTATGAGGTTCGAGATAACCTGATAGATCAGATGTCAGGATATGGTATTTTATTTCAAAGTGGTAATCGACAATCTCGGGGACTTATTCAGAATAATACAATTCGACAAACAAACTCCAGTGGAATTTACATTGATGATGCTGATTCGTTTAATCTGAACAATAATGTTCTAGATGGTGGCTTCAACTGGGCCGTGATGGTTCACTATACCAATTCGATACAAATAAATCAAGATAGCGTAGTAAACAGAAGTGAGGGTATGTATTTCTACGATGTCGCTGATGCGCAAGTATCAGAGTGCGTGGTAAGTAATAATAGTGGTGGTGCATTTGAGTTGGTTTATTCGAATGTAGTGATTGAGCATAGTGAGATCAGTAATAATGGGGCTGGAGTAAATATCCAGACTAATTTTGAGAACCCCACAGTTGATACCCTTCGTTATAATACGATTACGAATAATAATAACTACGGTGTACAAAATCACGATTATGGTCGTCCCGTGGTGCAGTACAATGATCTGTATGGCAATGGTAGTCATGATTTTAGGAATAACAGTACAGCCTGGTCAGAGTTAGACGCTCGTTATAACTGGTGGGGTCAGGCGACTACAGACTCCATGGATCTGGGTGATAACCCTAAGAACATCCAGAAGATCTATGACTTCTATGATGAATCCCAATATGGCTTCGTTAATTATGGGGGCTATCTACCTGAACCTTTTAATGCTCCACTTGGACCAGTATCTCTGAGTATTCCTCTGTATGAGGTCATTCATGGTGATACTATCCTCGTTGCTGTCAATACGACTATTCCCACAGACACCAGCTTCATTTCTGCTGAAATTGAAATCGGAGGTTATGGTGGACTATTGGAATTTATTGAGGTGGTTACTGAAAATAGTCTGACAGGCTATTCAGGTTGGACTGTCATGAGCAATGAAACTGAATCTCTCATCCTTACTGCCAGCGCTGGAGCAACACCCATCACCGGTGATGGTGTCCTCTTTTGGTTGAAATTCGTCGTTCCTGAGGATCAGCCCAGTATGTTCATTCCCATAGAGATTGGTGATGCTATCTACAATACTGGTGAAATTGAGGTTGATGTGGAAGCTGGCGGAATTCAGGTTATCTGGGCTCCCGAAGCATCCTTTACCGCAAGTGACACCTCAGGTATCTATCCTTTGACTGTAGATTTTACCGATCTCTCAGAACAAGGAACCTATGCCATCTCTCAATGGGCATGGGACTTTGGTGATGGACTGACTGATACACTCCAGAATCCATCGCACAGTTATGCAGAGCCTGGTATCTACACGGTTTCACTCACTATAACAGATGGGTTTGGATTAGAGAGTTCAATGGTAAAGATGAACTATATCAACATGAATGGTATTTATGGCGATGTTGATCTCAACACCATTGTACAAGCCTATGATGCTGGTCTGATTCTGCAGTATCTGGTGGGTATGACGGATCTCACTGAAGCTCAACAGCTCGTGGGTAATGTGAGTCTTAATGAAAGCTTATCTGCTCTGGATGCATCATTAATCCTCCAGTATATGGTTCATCAGATAGATTCGCTTCCCTACGATACAACACAGGGTGAACTCCTGGCAGCTGGTGGACTGGGAATTGGAGGGGAATACTTCACACCTGGTACAGCCACAGTTATTCCTGTGCTTTTGCAGGAAGGTCTAAACATCTACTCCTTCGAAGGTGAGATTGATATGAATATTGATCATTTTACCCTGGATAGTATTGGATGGACAGCCAATGTTGATAGCTATGCGGTAGAGGCGATGATCGATAGCAACAATCATATCGTATTTGCAGGTGCAAGTTCACATGGTTGGGACTTATCTGGGTCATTTATGCAACTCTATGGAACCGTTGATATGGGTTATGAAGGGGATTCCCTTGTCATTTCTGTTGATAAACTAAAGCTCAATGAAAATCTAGAATTCATTGATTATCAGATAGGTGTGTTAATCAATACAGTATCTCTGGATCAATTTGCCTTGATTCCGGAGCATTTCTCGGTGAAACCCAACTACCCGAATCCCTTCAATCCTGTCACACACATTGACTACGGAATTCCAACATATGGTAATGTTGAGATTCGCATTTACGATGTAACTGGTCGGATAGTGAAGGAACTCAAATTCATTGATCAGGCCGCTGGATGGTATACCTATACCTGGAATGGCACCAACTTCGCAGGTGAATCAATGAGTTCGGGTTTATACCTGTGTCAGATCCAATCAGGTCCAGAGTTTGAGGTTGTGAAAATGCTATTTCTTAAGTAATACATCAAAATAATATAGTAGGATCAATATTCGGCCATCCCTTATAATGGGGTGGCCGATTTCTTTATTTGAAGCAAATAAGGGTTGTCCAGTCCTCGGATGGATATAGTTTTCCTTTGTATGCCAGACTTCAAAAACATGGATCTCGACAAATGAGAAGTGTTAAGCAACTTCTCTCTCGCATGACACTCCTCGCTATGCTTTTTTCTCATATTGTGTTTGCTGCTGATCTTAGCTGGTTACCCCAGGGCTCTTTCTTTCCTACCCGGTATCTCGATCCAGTAGCATGTCAACAGAGCATCAGCATCTTGAGCTATGAAGTTGAAGGGGAAACCCAATAGCTCATGTATGTCCCCATTTCTCTGAGTATGCCCCAGCAATTATTACGCTCGGTTTAATCATCTCTAACCCAGTGGGAAGTAGGTATGGAGTTTACCATCTATTCTCAATTTTCAATTGTAGATGTGGGCGAGGCCTTTATGGGAGGACTCCAGAATGCAGATTACCGAATTTCCTCCATGTTTCACTACCAATACAATCCCCGGACCCTGTATCGGGTTAGTCTATTTCACCAATCCTCACACCTGGGTGATGACTATATCATTCGCAACTTTATAACGACAGCCACATTGAGAACCCAAAATTATGAGCAACTTGATCTCACTCTGTATAAGAAATATGAGTGCTGGAACCTTTATGGTGTGGTTGGTTACAATGTCTCTCCCAACACAGTCCGTGAGCGTTCTCTGATTCAATTCGGTGGAGACTGGATTCGTCCCCTAGCGAACCATGCAGACATCGCTTTATTGGTGGCGATGGACGTGAAAATTTATGAGCACAATAACTATGTTCCTAATGTGTGAATAGGTGCTGGAATTGAGTTTGCCAGAAGGACTCAAGCACCGCTGAAATTGTTACTCAATTATTATCAGGGACATCTACCTTATAGTACCCTTGAATATCAAAAGGTAAGCCTGGCTGGACTCACCCTCATCTTTGATATTCCCTCTAAGATCCAACTGTGAAATTAATTTAAAGGAATCGTGTATATCACTGACTAACAGTCTTCTACGATTATCATTTCTAGGCCTTATTTTTATGTTTGGAGCATGTAGCTATCAGAGTGCTCGGCCTGATTCTGAAGAAAAACTCATTCTCCAGAATGCCCTGAAAAATGTGCCCAGTGACTATTCCCATTTCCGTTTAGTGACCGGGGGACTAACTGTGAAAGTAGCAAACATTGAACCTTTGGCTGGTGATGCTCTGATAGATGCAAACCAGTTAGATAGCATCCCAGCTGATCAACTCCCATCATTGCATATCTGGAGTTCTGATATCAGGGATTATTCTACCCAGAAAATGTTGTCAAAATCCACGATTCGTCCACAACCTGATCAAAATTTCACTGATTCTGTATATGGGAATCATGTATTGTATTGGAATCCTTCGCTTCAATCGGCAGCTGATTTCACCATCACTCGAAAATTCAGATACATCACCTTTGACTATAGACCAGTGATTGACCGAGAGGCAGAACGTTCACAATGGGACCAGATTCCACAGGAGATTGTGGACAAATATACAGGTTCAGAACGGTTCCTTGAACAGGATGATGCCTTGATTGACACTGTATTCCAGCTATTGGAGAACATTGCCAATCCTGTGGGCCAGGCTGAAGTCCTCTACAATTGGGTCCAGAAATCCATGATTTATATTTATCCACCTGAAGCGCGGGGTGTTAAAAACGCGTTCGAAACCCTCAGAGGGGATTGTGGTCAATATTCCGCCTTGTTTATGACCATGTGCAGAATCGCTGGTATCCCAGCCAGCCAACAATCCGGTTTTAACTTCGTCCCTGACAATACAGGAGCACATGTTTGGTCGGAAATCTATCTGCCGGTGAAAGGATGGGTTCCCGTAGACGCCACCCGCAAAGATGGATTTCTGTTTCTGGACAACAAGCGACTGATCACATCGATTGGTTTAAATATCCCCCTCAAGGGGGCGCCAGCCTGGGCGACTTTCCAAAATTCTGAAGTGGAAGATGGTATAACAGATTTTATGCAGATGTATACCCTCGCCAGCAGTGGAATAGTGGCGAATTTTAGCAGTTCCCGTAAGGTGATACGCTCTGTGGAAATTCCCTAGTTCACAGGGCAGAAAAGAGCGGGATTTATCCTACTTATCTTCTCTCCTGAAGCCCATCTGAACCGAATTTAGAAACTTAATGAAAATATATTGAGCTAACTTCAATATATCTTTTGACATAGCTATAGCCAAAAATTATACTATGCGGCTTTAGGAGAGGACCTATGTTAATAAGTATGACCGGTTATGGCCGGGCCGAAGAAAAAATTGGTGATCTGAAGATAGTTATCGAGCTGAGAACTGTGAATAGTCGGTTCCTTGAATTTGTCATGCGTTTACCTCGTGGTTATGAGAAAGTGGAAGACGGTGCCAGAACCCATCTGCAGTCATTATTGACCCGTGGAAGAGTGACTATGAACATGAATATGGGGACGGATCAATCAGCTATTGGCAGACCCCATTTGAATGAAGAATTACTCCTGCATTACCAACAAATTGCTAACAATAGCGTCCAGATATTAGGTCGTGAAAGCGAAACTTTATCGGTTGCTGAATTGCTTCGCTTCCCCGATGTCATCACATATGACACAGATGCAGAAGATCAGGTCAAATTTAACACATCAGTTTTCGGGCTGGTTAAAAAGGCAGCTGATCAATTGCAAGCCATGCGGTTACGGGAAGGTGAGTTACTGGAACAGGCCATTATTGAGCAATTGGACAATATTGTTGAGATTACATCCCAGATTCATGCGGAAGATGGTAATCGTCTGGAACTCATTGCAGAAAAGATGCGTAAGAAGATAGCGGACAGTAGCTTAGAGGGTGAATCTCAAATTGATGAGAAGCGACTCGAGCAGGAAATTGTACTGTGGAGCGACAAGCTGGATATTGCTGAAGAGTTGACCAGGCTCAATGCCCATATTCAACATTTCCGGGAACTCATGGTAGAAAATGGCGATGCTGGTAAACGTTTGAATTTCTTGCTTCAGGAGATGAATCGTGAAGCCAATACCATTGGAAGCAAAGCCAATTCAACCCCCATCGGCCACGCTGTAGTAGAATTAAAGAACGAGATTGAACGTATAAGAGAACAGGTGCAAAATATTCAATGACATCCAACAAGGGAAAATTGATCATTGTAGCTGGGCCTTCGGGTACGGGTAAGGGAACGGTTGAAAATGCCGTCATGGAAAAATTTCCTGAGATTCAATTCTCAGTTTCTGTCACCACCCGCCCTCGCAGGGATTATGAAATTGAAGGTGAGCACTACTTCTTTATCAGCAAGGAAGAATTCCTGAAGCGCCTGGAACGCAATGAATTGGCGGAATGGCAGGAAGTCTATTCAAAAAATGGTCACTACTATGGGACCTTACGATCCTTTGTAGATACTGCCTTAGAACAGGGGAAGCTGTTGCTAATCGATATTGATATTAAGGGTGGCATCAATCTGAAAAAAGAATACCCCCAGAATAGCATATCAATTTTTATCGAACCACCTTCAGTTGAGGCTCTGGAGCGCAGACTCATCAATAGAAACACAGACAGCCCCGAACAGATCAGAATTCGTCTTGACCGGATGCCGGAAGAGATGGAATTGGGAAAACAATTTGATTATACCATCGTTAACGGTGAATTGAATGAAGCTGTTAACGATTTTACCGAAATATTAGAAAAAGAAATATATCAACAACAAAGGAGCATATAAATGGGTTTAGAGACAATACCGTTCAGGAAAATCGAAGAACATACCGAAGATATTTTTGAAGCAGTGACTGTGATCGCTAAAAGAGCGAGACAGATCATTGGAGATCGCTATGTCATCGAAGAAGAACGACGTCGTGAAGAAGAGAACCTCGAAGAGATCAGCGGTGAAGACGAAATGGCTCCAGCCTTTGAAATTGACACTGAAATTGATAGAGAAGCCTATGATGCAGTTGTGAAGCCCACAACAGTAGGTCTGACTGAATTTCTATCTGGCGATCTCAAGTGGGAAAAGCAAGCCATGTTCGAAGATGTCAATACAGAAGACGAGGAAACTGAAAAAGCCTAACGGAGCAGGATTCATATCAGGTGATGAATAAAAATGACCAGATAAAAGCCTTCGTAAAAGAAGAGTTGGAAATCTTTGGTGGACCCTTATACATGCCTGAGACCCTTCAGGAAACCGAGATGGAGAAAACCTCTGTGAGCAGCGATAAAAAGGCGCTCAGCGAATTTAAAAGTGCGATTGAGAACTGTATGAAATGTCCTCTGGGTGCTACCCGGACCAATTTCGTATTTGGTGCAGGTAATCCCCACGCCGATATCATGTTCGTGGGTGAAGCTCCCGGTGAAAAAGAGGATCTTGAGGGTATACCCTTTGTTGGGCGATCAGGCAAACTGCTGACGGATATCCTAAAAGCCATCAATCTCACCAGAGATGACGTCTACATTGCCAACATCCTCAAGTGTCGGCCACCCAATAACCGAGATCCAAGTAAAGCAGAAATCGAAGAATGTGAACCTTATCTCCTGAAACAGATCGAAATGATCAAACCCAAGCTCCTCGTCGCTCTGGGACGCATTTCAGCGACAACATTGCTAAGAACCAAGAATTCACTGACTTCAATGCGAGGACAGGTTTTTGATTATCATGGTACAGATATGGTTGTGACTTATCATCCTGCTGCTCTATTGAGAAATCCCAATTGGAAACGTCCTGCCTGGGAAGATTTCAAAAAAATCCGACAGATGTATCTTGAAAAAAGAGGGGAGTAGGCGTGAGTGAAACCAGTCAAAATCTGAGACTACCACCCCACAATGAAGAAGCCGAACAAAGCGTCATCGGATCCATGATGTTGGATCGTATGGCATTATCCTCTGCTATGGAATTTCTGGATCCAGAAAGCTTCTATCGTCCAGCTCACCAAAAAATCTTTAATGCCATTCTCAATCTGGATGTGCGCGGCGAACCTGTCGATCAGATCTCTGTTGTTGATGAATTGAAAAGAAGTGGTGATCTTCAGGCTGCTGGTGGTGCTTACTATATCACAGAGCTGACCGAGAAGATACCTTCTACTGCCAATGCCCGCTATTATGCCCGTCTTGTTATGGAAAGTTCTGCCCTCCGGGCACTGATTCAACTCTCTGCCGAATTATCTACAGAAGCTTACGAAACCCGCGAAAGGGTTGATGATCTTCTGGAGAAGGCCGAAAGCAAGATTTTCGAACTTTCTGAAAAGCGCTTTAAAACTGCTGATTTTGTGAGAATCCGCAGCGCTCTGGATGAAGCCTTTGCCCAGGCTGATAAATTCCATGAGAATCCGGGAGGAATCCGTGGAGTTGCTACTGGTTTCGACTCATTGGATGACATTACATCTGGCTTCCAAAAATCTGATTTAATTATCATTGCAGCCAGACCTTCCATGGGAAAAACTGCTCTGGCACTTTCACTGGCGCGAAATGCATCTGTAAAATTTGGTACCAAGATTGGCATCTTCTCCCTGGAAATGTCAAATTACCAATTGGCCATGCGCCTGCTATGTAGTGAAGCTAAGGTGGATGCCCACCTTGTGAGATCAGGACGTTTGCCATCTAATCTGTGGCCACGTCTCAGTACAGCTGCGGGCAATCTGGCTGAAGCCGAAATCTATCTCGATGATTCTGCCTCTCTAAATATTACTGAACTGCGAGCCAAGGCTCGGCGCTTAAAATCCGATAAAGATATCGACATGATTATTGTTGATTATATGCAGCTGCTTCAGGGAACAGGTCGCGTAGAATCAAGACAACAAGAAATCAGTCAAATTTCCCGTTCTTTTAAAATGTTGGCCAAAGAGCTTGACTTGCCCGTTGTCGCCCTTTCACAGCTCTCACGTGCTGTTGAGACAAGGGGGGGGGATAAACGACCCATACTCTCAGATTTGCGTGAATCTGGTTCTATTGAGCAAGATGCTGACGTGGTGATGTTTATTTATAGACCTGAAAAATATGGCGTTCTCGATGACAATGGAAATACCCAGGAGGGAGTTGCCGAACTTATCGTCGCCAAACAGCGTAACGGTCCTACGGGAACCGTGAGGCTTAGTTTCATTGATAAATTTGCCTCCTTTGAAAATCTTTCAGCTTATACACCATCTGCACCACCAAATGAAGGAGCTTCTGAACCCTTCTAATGGCTGCGGCAATCCTAGATAGAATCCTGAATACGGATGCTTCCAAGTATCCTGTTGATTTCCAGAAGATCCTGGATTTCATGGGCGGAAGCCAGTCCGTTGGTCCCAATGGGGAAGATTTTGTTTGGCGCGCCTACAATTTCGGGAAAAAGGCTCATCAAGGTCAGCTTAGAAAATCGGGTGAACCCTATTTCACTCACTGTGTTGAGGTTGCCACCATTCTGGCAGAAATGAAGCTGGATCCTGTGACCATTTCAGCCGCATTGCTCCATGATGTCATTGAGGATACTGGTTACACCCATAAGGATGTCGAGCAGGAATTTTCTGAAGAGGTCGCTCGTCTGGTTGATGGCGTCACCAAACTTTCCGATATAAAATTTCGCAGTGAAGAAGACAAACAGGCTGTTAATTTCAGGAAAATGCTCCTATCTGTGGCTGATGATATCAGGGTCATCATTATCAAGTTTGCCGATAGACTTCACAATATGCGGAC
>Ga0307992_1001948_pt1 | contig 11941 bp, 8 predicted proteins | sample EllFjometagen133_FD_203162 | JGI IMG/M metagenome (GOLD analysis project Ga0307992, IMG submission 203162) | Marine microbial communities from Ellis Fjord, Antarctic Ocean - #133 | ecosystem: Environmental > Aquatic > Marine > Unclassified | place: Southern Ocean | collected 2014-10-08
ATAGTTCATAGTTCATAGTTCATAGTTCATAGTTCATAGTTCATAGTTCATAGTTTCTCAGTACCATGAATAGATCTCTCCGCTACGTCATCCTTTGGATGACTTCGGTCGAGATGACACATTCTTTTCTCCCTCTTCACCTCTTCACCTTTACACCTCTTCACCTTTACACCCTATACCTCTTCCTCTCACCTTCTAACCTTCTCACCTTCTAACCTTCTCATCTTCTAACCTTCTCATCTTCTAACCTTCTTATTCTCTTACCTTCTTACTTTCTTTATCCTTTTATATCTCTTCACATTCTTATATTTTAACAATAATGAAATATTAACTTGCATCATAATTATCGTTTTATTAACTTATTAGTGATAGCAATTGTTGTTTGAATAAATTGCGAAAATATATTCATATCATATAGGAGATGAAATGAAAAAAATCTTATTGTTACTGTCCATGATGTTTTTTGCCATCGTGTTTGCCGACCCAACAGCTACGGCCCCTACCGTCGGAGTTGGCTCTTCCGACAACCCCTACGAAATAGGAACACTCAACAATTTATATTGGATCGCAGCTGATACGCTTCGCTGGGATAAAAATTATAACCAAACGGATGATATTAATGCCTCGGGCACGGAAAGCTGGTCGGGTGGCGAAGGCTGGACACCTATTGGTTATTCGGTGGAACTGCTTGGTGAGGGGAACAAGCCATTTACGGGTTCTTATGAAGGTCAAGATTATAAGATCAGTGGATTGTATATCAATTCCTCGAATCCAGATGGTGCTGCATTATTCGGGATGACAGAAAACGCTGACCTGCTTAATATCATCATGGAAAATGTAAATATTACCGGAGATAGTGCGGTCGCCGCTTTAGTGGGTTGGAATTTTACTTCAACAATAACAAATTGTTCATCTTCGGGAAATGTCACGGGAAACAGATTTACCGGTGGACTGATTGGTATGAACATTTTGGGCGGAACAATCGATAGCTGCTATTCGACTTGCACCGTTACCAGCAACATAACTGACGCCGGTGGATTAGCGGGAAATAATTATTTTTCCAGCACTGTAGAAAACTGCTATAGCACCGGAAATGTAAGCGGGAATGAATATTGTGGTGGGCTTATTGGCGATAATACTGAATCTACTATTGAGTATTCTTTCTGCACCGGAAATGTAAGCGGAACCGGCAATTGTACTGGCGGTTTGACTGGCGGTAGTGATGAAAGTTCCCTTAGCAACTGTTATTGCACCGGGAATGTTGCGGGAATTCGTTTTGTCGGTGGATTGACAGGTACGAATGAAACTGACGCAATTATTGATCTCTGTTTCAGCAGCGGACATGTGAGTGGAAACTCTGATATTGGAGGCATGGTTGGATTTGACGATGGTGACGCATCGAGTATCACAAATAGTTTTTGGAACACACAAATCAGTGAATTGGATACATCTGATGGCGGTACGGGTAAAACAACCGTTCAAATGCAAACTCAAACCACCTATACGGGTGTCGGATTTGATTTTGTAGATGATTGGGACCTAAGTGTTCGACATAACAGTGTTTATCCCTATTTTCAATGGCAAACTTTTCCACCTGAACCATTGGTCAAGACACAAACGGTTCTTGATACGACCGTAAATTCGGCAATGATATTAGGCGATATTACAAGTCTCGGCGATACGGATCCAAGTCAACATGGTGTTTGCTGGAATACTAGTGGTGATCCGGATATTAATGACGATAAGACAATGGAAGGAAGCGCAGATTCCGCGGGCTTGTTCACTTCTGAAATGACAAGTTTGTCACATAACACCCAATATTACGTTAAGGCTTATGCAACAAATACAGCCGGTACGACATATGGAGAAGAAATAAGTTTTCTTTCAAGCACAGAAGTTCCCACTCCCATCACTCTCGCTTCTTTCACTGCATCGGCAGTCAATGGCGTGGTTGAACTGGCATGGGAAACCGCAACAGAAACCAATAATGCACGCTTTGTCATCTATCGTGACGGTGAAGCCATTGGTAGCGTTGATGGTGCGGGTACTACAAGTGAACCGCACAACTATAGCTATGTTGATGCTGCCGTTGTTCCGGGTGTGACTTATACTTATGTATTGGCTGATGTGGATCTGGGTAATAATGAAACACGCTATGATAACAATGCCGTGACGGTTACAGTCGCCAATGATATCGTCGAAGCTGATTTTGTGGTTGGTTCGGCTTATCCGAATCCTTTCAACCCAAGAACAGTAATCAGTATGCACTATGCAGTAGGTAGCAATACTGTGATCAATATTTACAATACTCAGGGAGTTTTGGTTGATCAACTGATAAATGGTTTTGTTGAAGCCGGACATCATGAATTGACCTGGAATGCATCAAATATGCCGAGTGGCGTTTATGTTGTGAAGATGCAGGCGAGTGAGTTTGTGAATTCGCAGAAGATCGTATTGATGAAATAGCCTCACACACTTGTCCGCCGTAGCCTTGTGCGAAGGCTGGAAAGACGCAAAGAGAGACAAAGTCACAAAGAATTATTAAGGCTTGGTCTTGAAACATAAATAAAACTCTTCTTCGATGAAAATTGTGGAAGGGTTTTTTACGTCAACTATAAACTATAAATGATGAACGAAGAATTAGGAACATTTCTATTTACCACGACGAAATGGCCTGTCCATCGTAGCCTAGGCGAAGATGGAAGGGGTTAAACTTTTTAATAACCCGGGATGAAATTCCGGGACTAAGGAAATCAAAATAAAACAACCCTGACCTTGTGGAAGGGTTGAACTTATCAATTGTTCATGATGTATAGGCTCAACCCCTCGACCCCAATCTCGAAATTCCAGTACAGCGAAGGCTAAAAGCTCTAACGAAGCGTGGGCTCGATGCCTGTCCTTCGTAGCTTTAGCGAAGGAAGATGATCGAACCCTTTTTTATTTCCTAATGCTTTACCCCGAGCTTTAGCTCGGGGATAATGGATCTTAATATTATAGGGGTTTTAACCCCATTAATGATATTATATTGGGTTAAAACCCGGATATTGCGCCCACAGACACCACGGCATAAATGCCGTGGTAAAACATGACCAATAAAATATTATCTTTTCAACTTTTTTAACACACAAAATAAAAAGGACGGTTTCGACCGTCCCCTACTTTTATCTTTTTACTTTAATCTTTATTTTTGAACAAAAGTCAGTTTTTCCCGGTCTTTTTTTACTCCGGGAAAACAAAGAAGATGATTATGCATGGCAACATAAACACCCGGTTCCACCATTGTTGCGGCAAAAAGAGCTTCCGTAACATTTTGAGATGCATCACTATCACGAAATTCATAGGGTCGCATAGCACCGGTAAAAATTATGGGGCATTTTGGATCTTTAATTTCTTGATAGAGCATATTGCCGGTATTTTCTAAAGTATCGGTTCCATGTAAAATGATAATGGCATCTGAGCCGGTCATGGCCTGACGGGTAATATCTAGAATGATCTCACGATCGCTCTCGGTCATATCCAACGAATCTTTAAAAATAACATTTCGTTGATTAATATTTATCTCGGGCAAACGTAAGGTAGTGAGGATCTTTGACAGAATTGAGTGCTGGTTAGATAAAGCACCGCTATGCTCATCGTAAGTTTTTTCTATGGTTCCGCCCGTTGTAATAAAAGTGATCTGTTTCATTAATTATATACCTTAAGTTTTTGTTCTTGAATTTTACAACTTTTTGTTTATTCTAAACAAGAAATATTAATTTCATGTTTCACTTTTATCATTTGATAGCATTCAATTTTCTTTGTTAATACTTCATTATTAAAATGTCATTCCCATTTATGATTCATTACATTTTTTTCACATTTGGAAACAAGTCTCAAAAGACAAAATCAACATGTAATTTGTTGTTTTAGCGAATTATCATCTAAAACGAATGCTTTTTATTGAATAATTTTTAAATATATCGGCACTTTGCTAACGTATTTAATTTACTTTCTGAAATAAAATCTCTATATTAATAATATTGATTTTTTAAATAAGATATTCATTTTCAAGCTTCGACGAAACTTAAGAATCAAAGGCTGAAATACTGCCTGATAAGGAATTGCCATGAACCCTCTCGCCGTAGAACTAAATGACCAATTAAAATCTAAAGCACCTGTCGTATTCGGATTATTTTCACAAAAAGGGAAAGAATCTTATTTCCCAAAATCCGGTATTCTTTCCCAAAGCATGCAGGCTAAAGGTTGTGCCATTAATGCGACCATTGGGATCGCGCTTGAAGACGACCAAAGCCCTTTGCATATAAGCTCTCTAGGTAAGCTTATCAATTTGGATCCTAAAACTATTTTTCCTTATGCAGGATGTTCAGGCGTTCCTGCGTTACGTACCAAATGGAAAACCATGCAAATGAAAAAGAACCCGGCCCTAAAGGGTAAGGCTACAAGCTTGCCAGTTGTTACAGCCGCACTAAGTCATGGACTGAGCATTACAGCTCTTCTTTTCCTTGATGCGGGTGATACGGTGATCATCGCTGATAAATATTGGGGCAATTATAATATGCTGGTCAAAGAACGTTATGACGTTAACTTTGACATGTACCCTTTTTATGATGGCGATGGTATGAATCTCCAGGGTCTTGAAGACCGTTTATTGAATGGACCTGTTGGCAAAAAAGTTGTGGCAATGAATTTCCCGAACAATCCCACGGGATACACGCCAACCAAGCTTGAAATGAAAAAGATCACATCTATTATTAAAGCTAGCGCAGAGCTAGGTAACCATATTTTGCTAATTTGCGATGATGCGTATTTTGGTCTCGTCTATGAAGATGATGTTGACACACAATCGGTATTCGCTCATGTTGCCGGCATTCATGAAAATGTTCTGGCTGTTAAGATCGACGGGGCCACCAAAGAAGATTATGTCTGGGGATTTCGTGTTGGTTTTGTTACCTATGCCGGTAAAGATCTGGACAAAGAGGTTTACGCCATGCTCGAAGATAAAACAGCGGGCGGTATTCGTTCCAGTGTTTCTTCAGCAGCTCATATTTCTCAATCTCTTCTTCTTGAAACTTATAATCACCCGGATTATTTAGAAGATAAAAAAGCAAAATATAAATTACTTCGTTCACGATATAATGAAGTGAAAGATATCCTTGCCAAGAACGGTAAGCGTTATGCACAGTATTTTACACCCCTTCCCTATAACTCCGGTTATTTTATGTGCGTAGCACTTGCAGACGGACTCGATGGTGATGCGATCAGAAAAGTATTGATCAAAAAATATAACACTGGTACGATCTATATTCGCGGCGTTATTCGTCTGGCCTATTCAGCGATTGCGCAGGATAAAATCGAGCAATTATTCGAGAATCTTTACCAAGCGTGTAAAGAACAAAAGTAACAAGATAAGATAAAAGGAGCTAAGCCATGGCAACGATTGGTCATTATCGCAATGATAAAGAATTCCAAAAGGTCAATTCGATGATCCGGACGACCATTCAATCCGCATTTGTCGGTAACAATGTTATTCCGGTGAAAACAGTAGCAGAAGCCTATTCATTGGCTCGACTCTCGCCCGGTACTATTGAACTTACCGGCATGCCTATTCACAGGCCGGAAGAACAAGGACTGCCTAAAGATGCCAATGTACTTCTATTTAATGACGGAGCAGTTTTTGGACGCTGCGCTGCAGCACGTCGCATTGTAGGTGAACCGAATGTGGATATGAAGATCTATTCCGGTAAGATCCGCGAAGCTGTTTACAGCACTCGTTATCGCAAGATGTACCATGCAGAGACCATTATCGGACTGGATGAAGATTTCATGGTCAAAGCTCACTTACTTATTCCGGAAAACTATGAAAATGTACTTTTATCGTGGATGCTCAACTTTCAATATTTCAGTGATGAGATCAAAGCCCGTTATGCCAATTCACGCGAATTACAAGAAGGTGATGTCTATATCTTTTCAGATCCCGACTGGAAACATGATGATCACCCCTTGGGAATGACCTTTTTTGACCCTGAGTATAATTGTGCTGCGCTTTTGGGTATGCGTTATTTCGGCGAGTATAAGAAAGGTACTTTGACCCTTGGATGGGGCACAGCTGCCCGAAATGGTTATGCTTCTTGTCATGGTGGTTTAAAGCGCTACAATCTTGGAAAGAATCATAACTATACAGTTGCCGTATTCGGACTTTCCGGCTCCGGGAAATCAACCATTACCCATGCAAAACATGGCAATAAATATGATGTAACCGTCTTGCATGATGATGCATTCATTATCAATGCCGATAAAAAATATTCCATTGCACTGGAACCTACGTATTTTGATAAAACCCAAGATTATCCGATGAACTGTGAGGATAATAAATTCATCCTCACTCTGCAAAATAACGGTGCTATCCAATACGAAGATGGTAAGGTATATCCGGTAACTGAAGATTTGCGTAATGGAAATGGCCGTGCCGTCAAATCAAAATTTTGGACACCCAATCGAGTGGATCGTATAGATGATCCCATTAATTCAATTTTTTGGTTGATGAAAGATCCAACTATTCCGCCGGTGATCAAATTGGATGGTGCTTCTCTGGGATCAGCCATGGGCGCAACCCTTGCAACAAAGCGTACAAGCGCCGAACGACTGGCACCGGGCGTTGATCCCAATGCACTGGTTGTCGAGCCTTACGCCAATCCTTTCCGCACCTATGCGCTCGAATTGGACTACAACCGCTTTAAAAAACTCATTGAAGACGGTGTTGATTGTTATGTATTGAATACTGGTTTCTTTATGGGCAAGAAAGTTGAGCCCAAACACACGCTTGGTATCATAGAATCTATCATCGAAAAGAAAGCTAAATTCAAGCAATGGAAACCTTTTGAAGATATCGAGATAATGGATATCGAAGGTTTTGATACATCTTTAGAAAATAAAGACTATAAAAAAGAATTTGTTGCTCGCTTCAATGATCGCATCAAATACATTGCTTCCCGCGACACTGAAAAAGGTGGTATGGATAAATTGCCTGCCGATGCACTTGAATCGTTAAAAGCGGTTATTGCCACGTTAAAATAATCTAAATATTAGAAATAATGCAAAAAGACTGTGATTTATATCACAGTTTTTTTGCTTTTTAATATTTTAATTTAATAAATGCTTATATTGGGCATGAAAGTGTTAGGGTGTTAGGGTGTTAGAGTGTTAGAGTGATGTAAAAGATTAAGGAGACTGTTAATGGCATTAGCAAGTACTCATCGTGAATTGAAGGTTTATATTAAAGCATTTGATGCATCAATGAATATTTATCAATGTAGCAAAAGTTTTCCTAAAGAAGAAATTTACTCCCTTACAGATCAGATAAGACGATCATCCCGATCTGTAAGTGCAAACATTGCCGAAGCATTTAGAAGAAGAAAATATCCAAAATCATTTATATCAAAATTAAATGAGTGCGAAGCGGAAGCAGCAGAAACTCAAAATTGGTTAGATTATGCATTAGAATATCATTTCATTTCAGACAAGATTCATAAAGAAATTGATAATGAATATAATGATATTATTGCTATGTTAATTAAAATGAGATTACACGCTGACAGTTGGAAAATTGATTAACTTCTTTCTCCTCACTCTATCACTCTATCACTCTATCACCCTCTTACTCTAACACCCTCTTATCTATTTGATCAACAACATCTTTCTACTAGTAACGATCACATTATCCACCTTCATCACGCAAATATACATACCAGTGGCCACATTACTTGCATTCCACATGATTTCATAATGACCTGCATCGCTATTTCCATCAAATAGCATCTCTATTAAACTTCCCCTCATATCATAAATACTAAGATCAACATTGCTGAATGTCGATAGCTGAAAACTGATAGTCGTTACCGGATTAAATGGGTTTGGGTAGTTTTGATTTAAACAATGCTCAGTTGGCATACCGCTTTCATCCGTGACGTCTAGTCCAAATTCGGAGAATTGAAAAAACTTCCGCATAAGTGAATTGCGTTTTTCCTCAGGATATACGGTTTCAAATGGAAATCCAAGCACCATGATCCTACCAATTTGAGAACCACCGGGAAACATGCCTTCAAAAACTATCCCTGCTGCACCGGTACTACACCCCGTATATTTCAAAAATGCCCGAGCATCATTTAAGGGTGTAAACACATCCGGATAGCGAACATCATATGTACCATGTGTGCCATTATCAAAAGAGAATGATGACAGGTCGGAGAACACAGTATCGCCAACTACGTTCACATTATAATAAGTACCTGTCGCATTGTTCGGAGCATCCTGAGCATAGGCCATATGTAAGAAATTATGACAAAAGGCCTTATCTGATGCACTGCCTTTATTATCAAGATCCCAAGTGATTTCCGCACCTGAGACAAAAACTTTTCCGCCACTCTTAAGATAATTTTTAAATATATCCTGTTCCGCTGCAGAAAAAGTCTCATCAGCCGTGCTTTCTTCACCCAAAATATAGATAAGATCGGAATAAAAAGGAAAACTCAGCAAACCGTCAGTCAAGGCCTCATTTGTTGCCGAAACAAGAGTGTATCCATTCGCCAGGACCGCTTCAGCGTGCTGCCGGATAAAATTCAGAGTATTCCCGGCCGTAGTGCGATCAAAACCATTCACGATCAATACAGGCTGTTCTACGGTCATTACAGAGATGGCAAGCACCTCGGACAAAGGACCGGTTCCCGCTCCATTTACAGCTGCGATCTTCATATAGTAACAGCTATCAGCGTCAAGTCCGCCAATAAACATATCAGAAATATCGCAATGCGACGTATCCGAAAAAGATAATCCATCAAAACCATAGATGACCATAAAAGAATCAACTTCTGAGAGATAGTAAGTTTTCAGCTGAATACTTCCATAGCTATCCGAAGGTAAAAGAGCCCAAGAAGATACTTTTTCCGGAAGTGAGGGCATATAAGTAGTAAAATACCAGGGAGCTGTCCAAAGTTCTTCACCGTGTATTCGAAGCTTCCAGTAGTAGCGTGTTTGAACACTTAAGGATGTTCCACAAAGAAAGCTATTGGTGTCTATGTGTGTAAAATGATAAAGAGTATCATCAAAAGTATTATTACTGGAGATCATCAATTCAAATTCTTTGCCCGGTATGTGTTGCCAGGAAAACTCAGGCTGTTGGGTAAGGTTTCTTGCACCATTCACGGGTGCTTGTAATCGTGTAACAGTATTGGTCGTATCAGAGAAATACATTTGAAATTCTTCAATAACCTGAACAGTATCGACACTGCCATCATCAAAGTGCAGAGTCATATTTTGAGCATATGCAAATGATAGCATAGAAACGACCAGCAGAATAATAATGATATTATTTTTCATCATTATCCCCTAGTACCGATAACGCGGCAGTCGCATGACACCGGTCTCATTACTAAGCAATTTATACAGGACGGGATCTTGCATAATATTATATGCACTCATGGGCACACCATCTACCCGGACCACCGAATTTAACAATCGTATACCATGACTATAATCGACATACCAGTCGACATGACCCATATAGAGGGGTTGGATTCGCACCCCTGTCAAATAATGCCAGCCATATATCGCAACATATCCCGGCTTGGTCTTGATACCATTGCAAATGACAACATCTTTTTTAATACCGGCAATGAGTTCATGGATCGTTCCACCAGCCACTTCCCTTGCGGCATTGATATCCGTATTATGCTCAATGAACTTGTAAACTTGTGAATTATTATCAGCTACAGGATAATAAGGGATCGGATCCAGATGCACGCTTGCATGCTGCCATATGTCGTCACAAAGTTTTGTGGTTGTTAGAATACACCCATATGCATCTGCGATCTTTTGAGCCGTTGAAGGGCCCATAGGTATACGGCAGTAATCTTCGTTTGTACCGATGGAAAGATAGTCAGTCATGACATCATATTCTACAGTATGATCTGAACCGTTAGCATCTTTAAAGATGGATGTAAGTGTTATAAAATTGCGTGAAATATCCGGAATATTTCCATTTAAGAATTCAGTCAGTATATGTGGTTCACGTTGCTGGAAAGTGGTGCTCAAGATATCTTCCATAAATTTCGAACCGTTCCTTGCACCTTCCTCTCGATCAGGCAAGGTAACCGGCGAGATATCAATATGCTCAATATCTGCTTGACGAAATGTACTGATCAATCCGGCATGATGAACAAGCACATCATCTCCGCTGATCTCAAGAGCATCTATGTCGACCAAACGTATATGTTTGATACCGGTCACGGTATGAAAACTCAACGCAGAATTGGATAAAGAATCTAATTCTGAAAAGCGGAGTTGTTCCAATGATCCAAGATCATACTCTTTTCGTTCGATACTATTTTCAACAACCAGTGTTTGGCTTACTCCATGTGCGAACACCAAAATGCAAATCAACGTAATGCGTAATATCCTCATAATATTCCTTGATTAGTTAAATATCATTTAAATATACCGTGACAAAGAACTTGACCAAAGTATTTATCTAATAATGGTGAATTAAGGCGAGAAGATTAATTCAATTCAGAAAACAATAAATTTATTTGTAGATCCGCTTCGCTCTTAGATGCAGTCCCCACCCCAAAGAAAATGCTCCTTCAGTAATCGTATTGTCTTTATGTGAGTAAGATAGCATTTTGGACCCCTTACCGGCACAGATCAACCAATTGAACACATCCGTAGGTTCCAATATTTCTTCACCGGCAACATGCAATAATGAAAAATAAATATCATCTTGTTGCTTCTTCTCATTAGGTACAATTGTGATCTCCGGATGGTATAGATCACCCTCATCTGTGATCAAGAAAGGGAAACTCTGACCGTTTTTCATTTTATCGGGGTAATGTTGAAGATAGACTAGAAAAGATAATATATGATGTACCGGTTTGGGTGTCTTAAGAGTTTGATATCCACTATTTTGAGTACCAGTATAATGAATAATCCCATCACGGACATTTTCACAATAAAATTGTTTTAGATCTTTATTGCTGATATTCTTCTTTAATGAATCCATATGCGACAAGGAATCATCAGTGTAATAATAATACCAATTATCAATTTTGTAGATTTTATCAAAGCCCCTTACTGTAAAAGCATGGTAAGTGATCTCGGTAACATCTTGTTCAATTTGATTTTCAATTACCTCAACACTTGCACAATGCATGCCGAGTAAAGTAATTTTAAAAAAGAGTGTATCAGATGCACCCAAGATCCCAGCGATAAGAAAAAGTAATAGGATAATTGGTGTTTTTTTCATGTAATTATAAGTGGATCAATCCGGTTGCGATCGAGAGGTAGATCAGAATTCCAAGTATATCTATTGTCGTGGTTACCAAAGGTCCGGTTGCAATAGCCGGATCAATTTTCATAGAATCAAAAACGATCGGTGCAACGGTACCGGTGAAGGTTGCCAATGACATCGCGATCACAATACCGATTGAAATTGCAACGCTCAATTCAATACAATTCGTTAATGAATAATCATACCCATTTGCATGAAATATATAACTTATGAGAAAAGCTATTCCACCCAGTGTAATACCATAGATCAGTCCTAGAATAATACCCACTCTTAATTCTTTTCCCACTATCTTCCATCTTGTATCGGGATTGACTCGACCGGTAAGAAGTCCGCGTGTAATAATAGTTGAACTCTGTGTCCCAATATTACCACCCATACCCGCAATAATAGGAATAAAAGATGTCAAAATAACAAAACTTCCAAGTAAGTCATGAAAAAGCCCGATCACCAAAGCAGCGATTAAACCTCCGATATAAGTTGCCAATAACCAGGGAAAACGTTTTTTTATGCTTCCCCAAACTGATTTGAGAATAATATCTGTATCTCGACCCAAACCGGCCATTTGTAAAAGATCTTCCGTGGCTTCTTCGCGCAACACATCAA
>Ga0307992_1001949_pt1 | contig 11941 bp, 14 predicted proteins | sample EllFjometagen133_FD_203162 | JGI IMG/M metagenome (GOLD analysis project Ga0307992, IMG submission 203162) | Marine microbial communities from Ellis Fjord, Antarctic Ocean - #133 | ecosystem: Environmental > Aquatic > Marine > Unclassified | place: Southern Ocean | collected 2014-10-08
TCCAGTGGTAATCCCAATTGTTTTGTTGTATAATCTATTGTGTATTTTATATGTGTTTGCATACTTATATTATACCAAAAAACCAGCCTCGAAAGAGTCTGGTTTTTGTTTTTATAAACTTTTTATCTTTGGGCTATTTCTTTACAGCCCCTTATTTTTTATTTTGTGGTATCTCTTTCAATTAATTCCACATCAATTTTTCTATGAAAATACTCTAATTCTTCTTTGTTTATTAGTTTCATAAGTGATGTAACAGCGTATTCGCCAATTTTCTTTCTTGATTGGGAAATAGTAGTAAGATTAGGTTTTAAAACACTGGCTAATTCAATATCATCAAAGCCGATAATTTGCACATCCTCAGGGATTTTTTTGCCGGAACTTTGAAGGGCTTGTATAGCTAGTACTGCCATATAGTCTGAATCACAGAAAACTCCATCACAATCTAGATTTGATTTAATTACATTTTCGATATCATCTGCACTTGGAGCTTTAAAGTCTAAATCATAGGAAAAATTGTATATTTCCTTTTCCTGGAGGACTGATTTGAATCCTTCAGTTCTTTCTCTAACAGTTACTAAATCTGATGGGCCTCTAAAGTGGATTATTTTTTTGCAACCACCATTTATAAGTTTTTCAGCGGCTAGTTTTCCACCTAGGAAATTGTTTGATGTAATTGATGGAATATCTTCAGCTAGATTGTGGTCAATTTCAACAATTGGGATACCAAGTTTTTTATAATCGTCTATACGATGAGTATTGGAGATTAGAATTAACCCATCAATATTGTATTGGTCAAATATTTTTAAGTATTTTGATTCTTTTTCAGGATTATCCTGGGTAACACACATCATTATACGATAGTTTATGTTAACTGTTAAGTCCTCAATGAATTCTAATAGTTCCGCAAAATAATCTGAAGTAAGATGAGGCACTACTACAGCTATAATACTAGATTTTTTTTGAAATAAGGATCTAGCTAACTCATTGGGTACATAGTTAAGTTCTTTAATAGCTACTAAAACCATAGCTCTTGTTTCGGAATTGACATATCCTTTTTGATTTATTACTCTAGAAACTGTCGCAACACTTACATGAGATAATTTAGCAACATCTTTAATAGTAGACATAAATACCACCTCTTTATATGTAAAATTATACATACATTAAGCTGGTTTTCAAAGAGTTTTCTATATTTATATGTAACTTTTTACATAAAAACCCCATTTTTTGATGATTTATCCCTAAAAATGCCTAAAAATGTGTAAACTATTTCATAAAAGTAATTGTCTCTATGTAGTATACAAAACGTTACATATATAGTAAACTAATGATTAAATACAAAATCTATTGGAGGAAACATGAAAAAAACTAATATTAAACTAAGAAATCTAGTAATATATCAAATATATGTACGCAATTTTTCTGAAGCCGGGACATTTAAAGCTGTTATAGAAGAACTAGATAGAATTAAATCACTGGGAGTTGATGTTGTATATTTATTACCTATCCACCCAGTAGGTGTTAAAGGCAGAAAAGGTAAACTAGGTTGTCCTTACTCAATTAAAGACTATCGTGCTATTCGTGAAGAACTAGGAACGAAAGCTGATTTTCAAGTATTGATTAATGAAGTTCATAATCGTAAGATGAAAATCATGATGGATATAGTATTTAATCATACATCTAAAGATTCGGTATTATTAGAAACTCGTCCTGAATACTTCTATAAAAATGAAGCCGGTGAATTTATCACTAAAGTAGGCGATTGGTCAGATGTAACTGACTTTGATTTTTCAAACGACAAAGGCTTATGGGAAGAATTATCAGATACATTGGTAAGTTACTCAAAAATGGGTGTTGATGCCTATAGATGTGACGTTGCTTCTGTGGTTCCTGTTGATTTTTGGAAAGCAGCGAGAAAAAAAGTTAATAAAATCAATAGAAACACATTTTGGCTAAGTGAATCAGTTCACGGTGGTTTTACTAAATGGTTTAGAGACATGGGACATTACTGTGCTAGTGAATCTGAAATCTATGAAGTGTTTGATCTAGCTTATGATTATGATATTCAACCATACTATGAAGAGTATTTGTTTGGACAAAGACCTTTAAAGGATTATCTAGAAGCGATTAAAAGACAAGAAGAGATCTATCCAAGTAATTACGTGAAAATGAAAAACCTAGAAAATCATGACTATGATCGTATAGCTAAATACGTTAATAACGATTTAAGTAAAATCAAAAACTGGACAGCTCTTAACTATTTCCAAAAAGGCGCTGTTATGTTATATGCTGGTGAGGAATACTGTGCAGACATCAAACCGACGCTTTTTGACAAAGAATTGTTTAACCGTAATGGTGATATTTCAGATTTAATCACTAAATTAGGTAAATTGAAGAAGAAAAGCATATTCGCTAAAGGAATATTTAATGTAAACATACCTGAAATTGATGGAGTTGCTTATAATACCGTAGAAAATGACGTTGATAAGTTCTTTGGAATCTTCAATGTTGGTCAAGTTGAAGCTGAATTACCAGTTGATATGGCAGATGGACATTATAGAAACTTTTTGAATGGTAGAATTGTTAAAGTGCTAGCAGGTAAAGTTAAATTAAGTAAAGAACCTATTATTTTAAGAATTAAGAAATCTTTATAAAACTATTTAAAACTATATTGTTTGAATTAAAGGCAGACTATTCTGCCCTTTTATTCTTATGCTAATTTAATACATGTGTTATAATACAAATGAGGATGTGTTAAATTTGGATAGAATAGTTAATGTAATAGGAGCTGGTTTAGCTGGCTGCGAAGCGGCTTATCAATTAGCCAAAAGAGGGATAGAAGTAAATTTATTTGAAATGAAAAAAATCAAGAAAAACGATGTTCAAAACAGCGAATTCTTCGCAGAACTCGTTTGTTCTAATTCACTTAGATCCAATGATGTATTAAACGCAGCTGGATTGATGAAAGCAGAACTAAGAGAACTTGATTCTTTAATAGTTAAAACAGCTGATTTATATAAGGTTCCGGCTGGAAGCGCATTGGCTGTTGATAGAGATATGTTTTCTAAACACATCACAGATGAAATGACCAAGAATCCTTTAATAAATATAATCGATGCAGAAGTGAAAAATATAGATTTTAATCACTACACAATTATAGCTTCAGGACCATTAACTAGTGATAGTTTAATGGCTGAAATCAAGACTTTTTTAGGGGAAGACACCCTATACTTTTTTGATGCTATAGCTCCGATAATTGAATTTGATTCAATTAATATGGATGTAGCGTATTTTAAGAGTCGCTATGATAAAGGGTCAGCGGACTATATTAACTGTCCAATGACGAAAGAACAATACGATATTTGGTATAATGAAGTTATAAATGCTAAAACTGTAGATATAAAAGAACATGAACTAAAAGTTTTTGAAGGTTGTATGCCTTTTGAAGAAATAGCCAGAAGAGGTTATCAAACTTTACTCTTTGGACCGATGAAACCTGTTGGTTTAGAAAAAACCGGCGAAAGAAGAGCTTTCGCAGTGGTACAATTAAGACAGGATAACCTAATAAAGACTATGTTTAATATAGTGGGGTTCCAAACTCATCTAACATTTTCTGAACAAAAACGCGTTATCAGAATGATTCCAGGATTAGAGAAAGCTAATATCATTAGATATGGAATAATGCATAGAAATGCTTTTATTAACGCACCTAAAGCCATAAATCAATATTACCAATCTAAAAAAATACCACATATCTTCTTTGCTGGGCAACTAAGTGGAGTAGAAGGTTATGTGGAATCAATCGGTTCTGGGTTAGTTGCCGGAATAAATATGTCAAGACTTATCAGAGACCTTGATTTATTTAAATTTTCACATTTTACAGCATTAGGATCTCAAAGTTATTATATTTCCTCAGCTGGAGAAAAATATTTTCAACCAATGAATACTAATTTTGGTATATTCCCATCATTAGAAGCTAAACATCATAAAAAAGAACGTAAGGCTTTATATGCAAAAAGAAGTCTTGAAGCAATTGAAGCAATGATAGGAAGTGGTGTGCTTGACTAATGTCGAAATCGTCATAATGTACCAAGATTATTTAACTCATCAAAGGAAGTACGCAGAAAACACTCTTAAATCTTATACCAATGATATAAGTAATTTAGAAGCTTTTTTAGATAGAGAAGATTTAGGTGATATATTGCATCTGACTAATCGAATTGCTAAATTCTATGTGTCTTATCTATATAACCAGTACACTCCGAAGTCAATTTTAAGGAAAATTAGTGCTGTTAGAAGTCTGTATGATTTTTTGATTGAAGAAGAAATGATTATAGAAAATCCATTTAAGTTTGTGGTGCTACCCAAAATCAATAGAAAATTACCTAAGTTTATCTATCCTCGAGAAATGATAGATTTCCTAGATAATATTAATACACAAACTGCTCTTGGCAAAAGAAATAAAGCAATATTTGAAGTTCTTTATGGTTGTGGATTAAGAGCACAAGAACTTACAACTATAAAATTACAAGAGATAGATTATGTAAATAGAACTATTTTAATTCATGGGAAAGGTTCTAAGGATAGAATAGTTCCAGTACATGAAACTGCAGTTATGACAATAAATCAATATGTAATGTCTGCTAGGCCAGAGTTAGCGCTAAGAAATACTGAAAGCACTGATTATGTTTTTCTTAACTTTAGAGGTGGAAAAATATCAAGTCGAGGGATTAATCTAATCCTTGATAAAGAATTAGAACATCAATCATCGACGTTAAAGATTTCTCCACATTCATTTAGACATTCATTTGCGACTCATCTAATAAATAATGGCGTAGATCTAAGAGTAGTTCAAGAGTTATTAGGACATGCATCACTATCTTCAACACAAATCTATACCAAAGTATCAAAAGAAAAACTAAAATCTGAATATTTAAACACACACCCACGAGCTAAGAGAAAAATATAGGGGGATATTATGGATAAATTAAGTTTTAAAAAAGCAGTTAAGTTTGACGGATATTTAAGATCCGCATTTATTTCGGCTATTGTTACTATATTGGTCGGCATTGTTTTATATTTCAGTAGACCAGAAGATCAGACCTACTTGATTTTTGGGTCCATTGCTTTAGTGGCGGTTTTTATATTTGCCATAAGGTATATTTTATTAACTACTCAAGTAGTAGATTGTCGTGAAGTTCAAGGCACAATAACTAGAGCTTTCTACTATAGAGGAGCTAAAAGACTTACCTATACCTATATAGTAGATGGAGCTACCTATAAAGGGAAAGCATTTATTAATATAACTAATGCATCCAGGGGATTAGAAAAAGATGAAACTGTTGATTTATTGGTTAAAAACAACAATCCTAAAAGCTCTTTAATAGCTGAGTTTTATGTTGCTACAGGAAACCATTTAGAAAACTAAAAAAACACTCGTTGAGTGTTTTTTTTATGATTATGTACTTTTTTTAAATTTCTTGTAGTAAAATAATAATAACGAGGAGGAATAGAAAATGGAAAAAAAATTTATTAAACTCAGTAATGGTGAGAAATTGGCTTACCTAGATATAGGTGAGGGGAAAGAAACTTTTGTATTAGTTCATGGTAATATGAGTAGTGGGATTCACTTCAAAACTTTAATTGAAAGGTTAAAATCTGACTATCGTATTATCGCACCAGATATGAGAGGTTTTGGAGATTCTTCATATAACGGAAGATTTGATGATTTAGAAGTGCTAAGTGATGATCTTATTCTATTGTTGGACGCACTTAATATTAATAAATATTTTGTAGCAGGTTGGAGTACTGGTGGTGCAGTAGCCTTAAAAATGGCAGGGAAACGTCCAGATGACGTTAAGAAAGTGGTTTTAATTGAATCGTGTTCTTACCGAGGTTATCCTATATTTAAAAAGGACGCAACTGGTCAAGCAATAGTAGGTAATTACTATGAGTCTAAAGAAGCATTAGGATTAGATCCTATTCAAGTTAAACCAATGATTGATGTATTTGAATCAGGGAACTCAGCTGTTATGGGAGCCGTATGGGACCAAGCAATTTATTCTGTTAATAAACCTTCAAAAGCAGATAATGATTTATATTTAAGTGAAACTATGAAACAAAAGAATCTATTGGATATTGATTGGGCATTAACTAGATTTAATATGTCTAATACATCTAATGGAGTTACTCCAGGAGATAATTCTATTAATGATGTTGTTTGTCCAGTATTATCATTATGGAGTGATACAGATTACGTAGTGTTACAATATATGGTTGATGAAACTGTTAATGCACTTAAAGACGCTAAGAAAGTTGTATTAGAAAAATCAGGACACAGTCCTCTTATAGATTGTCCCGACAAATTAGTTGAAGAAATAAAAAAATTCTTATAAATAAAATAAGCGCAAGAAATCGGGTTTAATTGATAAAGTGTTAGTAGACACATAAAAAAATTATGTGTAATACTAGCATCTTTTTTATATATAGAAGCATTTATGATATCTTAAAGACTTTAGAAAGACTTTTTGACTGGAGAGAAGACTAAAGGTAATAATAAAACATTATTAAAACCATGGGTTCTAACTAATTGAATCGCTGTTTCTTCACTATTACTACTCTGAAGTCCTTGCTACCCAATTCTAATCATTTCATCTACTTACTAAACATTTTTAATTTAATAACATAGATTGATTAAAAGTTAAATGTATTGACTAAATTCAACACTTGAGGAAACGATTATATGATACAATGTGAGTAATTAACGATTTAGGATGGTGATTATATGAAACTAACTGAGAAACAACTTACGCATAAATTAGTTTATGAATGCTTTTTTATGAAACTATATGAAGATGAAGTGTTACTACCCAATGATGAGATAAGTAAAAGAATATATTTGAAGCATGAAGGAGCCGCAGCTGTGCTACCTATCACAAGTGATGGGAAGATTATTTTAATAAAACAGTTTCGATATCCTGTAAATAAAGTATTAATTGAAATACCAGCTGGTAAAAAAGATTATATAAATGAAAAAGGCTATGATTGTGCATCAAGAGAGTTAGAAGAAGAAACTGGTTATGTATCATCAAATGTCAAAAAAATGACAGATTTACACAGTTGTGTTGGATATAGTAGTGAAATGATTGAAATATTTATTGCTAGAGACTGTATTAAAATAGAAAACCCTAGAACCGGAGATGATGATGAATTCATCGAATTAATGGTTTTAACAGAAGCAGAAGTAAAGGAACTTATCAAAAATGGAAAGATTACAGACGGAAAAACTCTTGTAGCTTTACAACAATATTTTTTGGAGGCTTAATAATGTTTAGACCGATGAGAAGGATTAAAAATCAAATGAATGATATTGATGCATTAAAACTTCTAGGTAATTGTAAGGAAGGAACACTAGGAACCATTAGTGAAAATGGTTATCCCTACACAGTAGTTGTTAATTATGTTTTTTATAATGGTAAAATATATTTTCATAGCGCTAAAGAGGGTCACAAGATTGACAATATAATTAAAAACAATAAAGTGTCATTTTCAGTATTTGGTAATGTAGAAATTGTGGAAGCTGAGTTTACTACAAAATACCAAAGTGTAACCTTATTTGGTAAGGCAAAAATACTTCCAGGAAACTCAGAAATATTAAAAGAACTAATTAAAAAATATTCTGGTAACTTTGTCCAAAAAGGCAACAAGTATGTAGAAGAAAGCTATGCTACAACAATTCTTGTGGAGATAGAAATAGAACATCTTACTGGAAAAGAAAGCCTATAAAAAAAATAGAACTTTTTAGTTCTATTTTTGTTTATATTTATCTAAAGAAAGCTGCTCTAACAAAGATACTCTTATCCTTGTTAAAAGGCCACTCAAACCATTGAGATTTTTTAATGGTCCACGTTTCCACAAAGTGATTAATACCATAGTCACCAACACCTACACCAAATTTGTTAACGTAGTCGGAATAGAAACTAAACATTTCAATTTGATTATTTATGATGGGGTTAACTTTTCTATAGAAGTCAGAGTCAATTTTAGTTTCAAAGATATCAGATAATACAAATAGACATCCTTCATCAGCAATTAACATCTTAACATTATTATTAAAAACTTCAACAACCTTAGGCATGATCTCTAGAGCTGAAGTTTCTAGACATCTTAGTAAGTGTTTTGGGTAATTTAGCGATTCTAGCATTGAAATGTTCTTCAGGGTTTGTTGGAGAAGTAATTGAGTGTAGATTGGAGTTACAATCACAACATCATATTTAGTGTGTTGTATAAATCTATGCTTACCAATCTCTTTTTCCAACCTAAAGAAGTATTCTTTTATTTCTGACTCGTTTGTAAGTTTAAGGATATTATTAATAAAATCATTCCAATCATCGTTATCTTTTAAACCGGTATATTCTGCTTCTTCAATTTCTACTTTAACCATAGCGGATTTGTATTTGTTTTTTGCTTTTTCTAATGAGTCCAAATCTATATCTGATAAAGTGATTTTTTCGAAAAAATATGCTAATTCGTTAATGTTAATATCATCTAGGTTTCCTGCGCCTAAGATTATAAGATTGTCATACCGTTTATTGTTTAAACATTCAAGCAGAAAATTGGTTATTGATTTTCTGTAGTCACGCCAAATCTCAAATCTATTATCTTCTGATGAATTGAGGATTTCGTTAAACTGTTTTATAGAATTCATGCTTATCTCCTAACTTGATAATATATGGATCAATCATGTTCTTTAATCTTGAATTTTTTCAGTGGGACTAAGGTTTTATTCTTAGTTTAGAACTTAGTATATTTTCTATTTTATAAATATTTCATACTTCATTATATCACTTTCGCTATCTAGCTGTCTAAATTGGACTCTAAAATATATATTTTTAACTCGATTATGTTTTAAAGCAAATTGCTTTTTAATAATTATTAATTATGATATAATTTTACAAATTAGTTTTTTTATATATATATAAATATATTAACAAGTATATTTGAGGATTCATATTTGATATCAACGATTCTTTCGTTCAAATCATTTGGAAATTTCATAATACTCATATGCAACCTTTGAAGTCTTAGAACTGTTTAATCATTGCTCATGAGTTAATGCCGACAGTAGTGGATTTTGCTACTGTTTTGTTATTAATTAGTGATTGATATAAAAAATATATAGGAGGATGGAAATGAAGTATTTAACTACTTTCATAACTTTATTGCTGATTTATCTGCTTTTGGCTGGATTTACAGTAGATGAAGTTATCCTGGGAAGTGTAGTAAGTGCTGTTATGACCTTTATGTTGGTAAAATACGTCAATTTTAAAATTGATGTTTCTTTCCCTGTCAAATTGGTCAAATTTGTATTTATTTATATCCCAGTATTCATCTGGAAACTTATTCTTGCTAATCTAGATATAGCTAGAAGAGTTCTCAGTCCTAAAATTCCTTTAAATCCGGGAATTGTAAAAGTGAAAACGGATATAAAGAGCGATTTAGGAAAACTGACATTAGCTAATTCAATTACGCTTACCCCCGGTACGCTGTCAATTGATGTAGAGGGAGAACATATATATGTTCACACCGTTGATGTCAAAGGTAAAGACGAGGTTGAAAACAAAAAGAATATCTCTGAACCTTTTGAAAAAATCTTAGGAGGTATCTTCGAATGATTGAAGTAATGGATATTATTGTTTTTGCTTTGATGGGATTAGGGGTTTTATTTACTTTAATCAGAATGATTGTAGGACCAAAATTAAGTGATCGAGTTGTTTCTTTGGATACATTTAATATGATTATCATTGGCGTGATAGTTGTATTAGCATCCGTATTTAAAAGCAGTCTATATTTAGATATAGCAATAGTTTACGCTATCTTGGCTTTTTTAGAAACAGTTGTTTTCTCTAGATACTTGGAGGGTAAAAAAGATGGAAATAGTTAGTTACATTTTCATGACCATCGGTGGTCTTTTCTTCCTTTTGGGTGGGCTAGGTGTTCTACGAATGCCGGATACATTTAATCGAATTCAAGCAGGTACTAAAGCAACTACTTTAGGTGCTTTTTCGATTTTAATTGGTGTTGCTTTTGCTAATCCAAGTTGGACAGCTAAGATAATTATTATCATAGTTTTCATAGCTATTTCTAATCCAATTGGGTCTAGTGTTATTGCTAAGGCAACATATAAATCAAAAAATATTCCTGATAATCTAGTTCAGGATGATTTAAAAGCAAGGAGTGAAGAAAATGACAGCATTTGATATCATCTCTTTGGTTGTAGGAGTTTTATTATTAGTGATAGCTTTCTTAGCTATTAACTCTAAAAGTCTTATTAAATCAGTTTTATTCTTATCAGCTCTAAGTATGTTAGCTGTAGTGTCTTTCGTTTTAATGAAAGCACCGGATGTAGCTATCACTGAAGCTGTTATTGGTAGTGGTCTTGTGACTGCACTATTTGTTTTCACTCTATTAGCTGTAAAAAGGAGGGAAACAAAATGAAAAATCTTTTTGGATTATTAATTTCAGTTTTACTTGGAGTTTTCATTATCTTAGCTTTAGATAGCAGTGTTTCTTTTCCGAAATTTGGTGAAGTAGAATTATCTGAAAGAGTTTCAGATGAATATCTTGAGGGAGACAACATTGATGATGTAGGATCTGCAAATATCGTTACTGCAGTAGTAGTTGGATATCGTGGATTTGATACATTAGGTGAAGTTACAGTATTATTCATTAGTGCTCTAGGTGTTGCTCTAATATTTGGTGGATCTGCTAAACAAAAACGTCTTGATTTGAAATTTAAACCGAATTTTATGTTAAGGGTTGGATCTAAAGTATTATTTGTAATAATTCTTATGACTAGTTTATACATAATTTTACATGGACATCTTACTCCTGGTGGAGGGTTCCCTGGTGGAGCTATTATTGCTAGTGCAATATTGTTGATGTATTTAGCTGACGATAAATTTAGAAGCAATGTTAAGGGCTTCAAAATTTTAGAGGGTGTAGCTGGTAGTTTATTTGTAATTATCGGTTTACTAGGATTAGTTTTCGCGACTTATTTCCTTCAAAACTTCTTACCTGTAGGTACAGTTGGAGCGTTAATAAGTGGTGGTATAATTCCAATTATTTATATTCTGATTGGTCTTAAAGTAGGTAGTGAAATATCAGGAATCGTTGATAACTTCCTAACAGAGGAGGAAGCAGTATGATACAATATGCAGCCATAATCTTATTTGTATTTGGTCTTTATGGATTATTCACAAATAGAAATGTTATTAAGATGATTATTTCATTAAACATAATGGAAATCGGATTAAATATATTTATTATCAGTATTGGTTTTGTCTATGATGGAGTCGCACCAATTATTACTAGTACAGGTGAAGTGGGATTAATCTATGTTGACCCACTACCACAAGCATTAGTTTTAACAGCTATTGTTATTGGTGTAGGAACTACTGCATTAGCATTAGCAGTAGCTAAAAGTATCCATTCAAAACACAAAACTTTTGAACTTGATGAAGTGGAGGAATCAGAATGAACGCTATATTGTTAGTTGCAATTCCGCTTTTAGCGGCATTCTTATCCATTATTGTTAAGAAATATGCTCCTTATATTTTATTAGTTGTGGGGCTATTCAATGTTATTATATTATTTTTCATACCAGAAGGTTTTGTAATCCTCGGTGGATTCAATCAACCTCTAGGTATTAACTTATTATTTGATACTTATTCAAAAATAGCTCTAATACTAATAAATGTTTTAGTAGTGGTTATTTCATTCTTGAATATTAAAGATTATAGTAAGTTTTCAAGCATCCTTTTAGTCGCTCTTGCTGGATTAAATGGATTAATATTAACAAATGACTTATTTAACTTGTTTGTATTCCTGGAAATATCAGGAATCGCAGCTTATTTAATTTCAACATCGAATAAGAAACCAG
>Ga0307992_1001951_pt1 | contig 11930 bp, 8 predicted proteins | sample EllFjometagen133_FD_203162 | JGI IMG/M metagenome (GOLD analysis project Ga0307992, IMG submission 203162) | Marine microbial communities from Ellis Fjord, Antarctic Ocean - #133 | ecosystem: Environmental > Aquatic > Marine > Unclassified | place: Southern Ocean | collected 2014-10-08
ATCGTGCCGTAGTAAAGACCACCATCTTCGACAAGTTTCTTGCCGTATCTGGTCATAATTCCCTTATTTGGTGTGAAGGAATTAGGATCCATTACTGTTGGGGTGCTCAGAAGAGGAATGTACGGACCGTAAATGTAACCTGTGTCCATTACGTTTCCACCCTTGTAGCCCATGAGAACCTTACAGTTGGGGAACAGCGGATCTTTGTAGAGCTTCAGCTTGCTTTGGATAGTACCAGCATTTGTGATACCAATGTTGAGTCCATCTTCAGCGAGTGCATCGGAACTACGGAAGTCATTGAGCTGTTCGTACTTCGAACTGATGTCTGACGAAGTGACCAACCAGTTTGCAGGACCACGCAATGTGGTTCTGTGGATGATGTTCGCGACTTCAAGCGTCTTGTACAAGAGCGCAATGTTGCGGTCAGTAAAGTTAACTGATGCGCCGGCGGCAGTTGCGAAGTTATGGGACGCACGAATTGCGGAAGCGATCAGGAGGTCATTGATGATTTCACGATCGATTTCAGCAACCATTTCGTCTGCCATGAGGTCGGTCAGGGTTGCTTCTGCGTCAATGTTGTGAACTGACTTCAGATCCTGAGCGGCTTCGAGTGACCAGGAAGTTTTGAGTTTACGAGTGAGAGCACTCATGCTGTCACTATCAATACTCATTGTTACTTCTGGCTGGAACGGGTTGTTTTCAAGATCATACTCATAACTGGCGCGAGGAGTAAGAGCAGCAACCGTACCTGAACTAAATGCGACAGTAACTGCACCAGTGGTATGGTTAAAGCTAGATCCTGCAACGTCAACTGCGTATGTCGTTGGGCTCTTAACAACTGCGAGCTCAACAGCACCGGAGGCATCAAACGAAACTTGAATCTCTGGTTCTGGGTTGCTTTCGCAGCTATCATCAAGCGTATCGGCAGAATAAAAATTGACGATAACTGTACCGGCGAGAACTGGCTTATGTACTAAAGTACCAGTAACATTAGCGCCGTTGTTAGTGAGGTCTTCACCATCCCAACCTTGTCCACCAACTGTCTGTGAACTGTAGTACGGATCAAGTGCCCAACCGTTCTGACGAGCGAATTGTGCGCTTGTGTTTTGACGCATGATCTGTGTACCGGCAACTGTCTGGCCCTTGCTGATGCCATAACGGTATCTGATGTAGAAGATCAAGCTAGCAGGCTGACTCATGGGTTGAACACCAATGAGGTTATCCGAAATCAGTTTAGGATAAGCCTTGCGGATGAGAGGAAGTGCAAAACGCGTAAAGTCAGCGATGTTGCCTGTTTGCATTGCATCTTCGAAAAGAAGGGACGATCCCTTGCCTTCCATTGCCTTGTGCTGGTTCTCCATGAGAGCCGACATCAGAGCATATTTTTGGTGAGGAACCTCAGGCATTTTACTAAGAACAGGTGCCCAACGCTTCACCATCTCATTTTTCTTTGCTTCCATGAGAAGCATATCATTACCTTGCTTCCCTTCAGTGATTGCTTCTGCTTTACCAAGATATTTCATAAAATTTCTCCCTAATTGGAATTTTAAAGTTTAAAGGTTTTTCGCGATATCTAATATATCGTTATCAGCCCCAGCGTCTTTATTAACAGACCTCTTGGCTGCTTTGGATTGAGACTCAGTCAAAGTACGACGTGTGGTCTTTGGCTTAGCCTGTTTAATTTTCTTTTTAATTATTGATTCTTTGAGAGCTGTTTGCTTCTTTACAGCTTTCTCAGCCTTTTTTGTTGCAATTACTTTTTTAGATTCAGCAACAACAGGCTTCTTTGGTTCGGGCTTGACCTCTTCACTAACTGGACTGCTACTACGATTCAGAACTTCGAGTGCAATCTTGTTAGCGCGATTGGCGGCGACTACAGCATTTTTCTTGGCTTCTGTCAGTTGAATGTTCTTTGTTTCCAGCTTTTCAAGCTTAGCTTGTAGAACCTGAAAGTCGGCATTATCGGCAACTTCAATGCCTTCAGTGAGTTCCCTCACCTGGCGAAGCATAGCCTTGGCCTTTCCTTCTTCAATGGCTCTTTGCTGATCAAGTCGTTTTTCAACATGACTAGACTTACCTTCAAGAAAAAGTCTAACTTTACGTGCAAGTTCAACTTTGTATTTCTGAACTTCTTCGACACAAATTTGTTTAGCTTGGTCAATTTTAGACGTATATACGCCTTCGTATTTCTCTTGGATCTGCTTGTCATGGCACTCAAATTGCTCACATATTTGTCCTGCAAGCTCTTCGGAAGCACCAATTTGCTTAAGCAAGCCCTTAATTTTTTTCATTTTTGTTACTCCTTATTAATATCAAATTATTTTTGACGAGAATTATTTCTCTTAATATTATCAATAATTAGTCTATCTCCAAAATCCAACTGAAATGGATTTCCGTTTATAACTATAATAGATGGAGTAGTAACAATACCCTCACTTGTGACTTCTGGTTCGATTTCTTCAGACTGTGCCAATTTTTCTTTAGCTTGTGCTACTGTGTCGGTAAGATTGTCAATACCAGTTGTTATCACGTACAACAAGGTACGATCTTGTTTTTTAGATGGGGCCATTCTATGAAGTTCATCACCACCCATATTGGTTCCGAGTGGGTATTCCACACTATTGGCCCAATTCGATTCCCACTCTTCCAAGTTAGGACTTAATTCTGGTGATGCTTGTTTGAGAACACTAATAAACATTCTAGCAAGGCGCAACAGCAGACTATCGTCCCAATTTGGAATATAAGTTCCATATTCTTTTGCCAATGTTTTATATTGTTCAATCGGCTCGCCTAGTTTAGCAATCACCTCTAAGTTAGCATTTTCATCAGTAACATCATCAAATAAATGGAAAATGGCGTTATTTAAACCACCAACATCATATAAAGGATTATTAAAGTCTTTAATGTTAAAATTTTTATCAGTAAAGCGTCTTTTATTCTGCTTAGAAGAAAATGTTATTGGCGGTTTGATCTCAATGGTTCCCACGTCTACCATTTCAGCCTCAAATTCTTCACCATTAATATTAACCAGTGCAGGTTTGCCTCTTTTTCTTGCGTTATTAGCTCGTACCCATTGTGAATATAAAAATGGCACATAAGATACCTCACCATCTTCACTAATGAGTTTTAAGAGACACAATTCACTATCCTTAAAAAAACTTGATGTTCTAGAATTGTGCTCAAAATATTGCTTCATAAATTTTAGCTTATTTAATTGTATGCCCATGTCTTGTTGATTATTCGCATACCAAGTTTTTGTTTCATCATACAATCTTTTTAAAACACCATAATTTTTTTCTATAGTCCAAGCGAGTGGGTCACTGTCTGGTAGTAGCTTATTGATTGCATCCCTAATGGTAGTAGAATCACCTTTTTTAAATGGTACATCTGGCCAAAGATTTTTATCTACCTGTGCCATGGCAAATGGAGTAACTTCTACAGCTGTTTTTGTTCTGCCCATTAAAAAACTATTAATTATGTCTATAATAGAAGCATTGTAGCTTTTTATGTCATCCTGATTCCAATTGGTAAAATCAATTGTGTTTAGACTTTCTGGGCTTAATATTCTATGATTGTGTCTTGCTAGAAGACTGGAAAATTTCTGAAATTTTTCTGGTTTTGTCTCAATCATGTTTCTAAGTTGTGTTATTGTTGGTATGAATGATATGGGAACTTCGTCAGTTTCAGCACCCTCGGTATCTTGTGGGTCAGCCTCTAATTGAATGCCAGAATCTTCTTCTTCAAGATCAGAAGGATCAATATCTGCTTCTCTAGATAAAGTGCCAGAATCTTCTCCTTCAAGATCAGAGTCTGGAATGTCTTCAGATTGATCATCAATTAATTGTTGAGCTTCTTCTGTGCCAAATCCTTGTTTCTCTTCATCAGACATATTACCAAATAATTCAGATAACATGTCGTCTAAAGTACCCTCCGAAATAACATTAAATAATTTTGTCATTGTTTACCTTTAATAATAAAATTAGGGAGTAGCAACATCAGCAACATTGGCAGTATTGGTACCGGATCTTCCAGTCCTGGCATTTAGTATTTGATTATCTCCAGCTTGTGATTTAGGTGTTTCTGTTTGGGGTATTTTTCTCTTAGCTGCGGCATTTCTCTTATTTTTATTCCATTTTAAGGTTGCTATAATATCTTCTTTGCTTATCCTATCTTTATTTGCATAGATAAATTCAACAAGACCAATTAAGGGTAGATTTTTGCCCTTACCCGCAAATTTTTGCATTTCTTTGATTATTGCCTGAAATTTAGTTTTTTCTTCGCGAGAAGCTAATTTATCTGTGCGAGCAGTAATACCTCCCACTTCCTTGGCGCTATTGGTTAATTTTTGCCAAATTTTACCAAAAAGACTTTTGGGAGCGATTTCTTTAACTCTCTGGACAAGATGTTTATCTCCGATTCTCTCAAGTTCAGTTTGTATCTTACCCACAATTCCTTCCGGGTCATCTATATCCAAAACTTCTACTATTTCTCGCATATTAAGTCTGCCACTAAGATCTTCTATATCTTGAATAATTTTAAATTCTTTTGACTTTAAAAGATCATTGTATGGATTTTTTACGTCTCCATAGTTTTCGGCAGTGCCCCCTTGATCTTCGAAATATTTATTTGCTTTTTCGCCGATTAGATTTTTAATTTGTACCAATTTTAGAAACATATTGTTAATTGTTTCTGCAATCTTTTTACTATCTTCAACAATAGTGAATTTGTCGCCTTTTTCAAGGACAAAACTTTTATTATTAGAAACAAATTCAGAAGAAGAAGCAACTTTATGCTCTCCAGATTCATTAATTTTAAGATAATCACCAGATTCAATTAAAAATTTACCTTCTTCAGTAATGATTTCAAACTCGCTATCAATCTGAAATAAAGATTTATCCTTATCTATCTGAATAGTACAACCTTCTTTTAGTGCCATTTTCTTTCCGTCTAGCTCAACTTCGGCGTCTTGCGACAGAATGAGATGATCAGCCATATTTTACCCCTTAAGATATATACCAAGTGCGCCCAAAAGGGCTTTTTCCGCACCTGATTTCTGAGTCAAATTGCGTTGTTTTGATTCCATAACACTCAATTCAGCTTCTTTTACAGATGGTTCTGCAACAGTATCCCAGGTAACAAATCTATATCCTGGTAAAACCTCATATGCTTCTTGCATAGATTCTGTCATGACTGGCTTCATATCGCCAATACCACGGGACGAGATACCAACAGTTACACCAGCTCTAACTAAGGCCGCAAGCATCTGACCGCATGGCATATCTTCTATGACTTCCAATTCACCGAGAACATTTTTGTCTTCCATCCAGATTTTAGTCATCAAATGACTGACTCTATCCATATGGATTTTGGCGTCACAGTTTCCAGTCCAATATGAAAAGCCTTTATGTTCCATATAAAAATTACCATGCTCGGTTGTTATACAATAAATATTGCCATCATGTCTAGATTCATCAATTTTTAAAAATCTATCATCAACATATATGCCACTTGTATTCGACAAAGTTAGTTGATAAAGAGGTTTCTTGTTCTCAGTCTTAATGATATGACCAGCAAATTCATAGTCACTTTTAGAAATTATTGTTGTTAAATAACAACAACCGCCTGATTTTATCCAACATTCATGCAAATCATCGATTAATTTTTTAGAAACCGAAAAAACATTAGATCTATCGTGTTTTTGCCTTCCATCACCAATCTGAAACCATCTAACTAATTCATACAAATATGGTGAATCCAGTGTTTTTATGTCATTAGGAATATATTTTGTATATTTATTTCCTAATTTTTCTAAAAATCTATACAATCTAATATCAGTCGTTTCCCATCCGTTATCATGTTCTCTCCAAACAAATGGAGTTTGTTCTAATAATTCTCTAATATTATCTTTATAATCATCCTTAATTTGAGAAATCCCTACACCATAATATCCATCATTCCCTGTTGTGATATATCCTTCGGCAAGATATAATCCAAGAAAAGAAACAAATATCTTCATATCGATATTGATATCTTCTACGATATTTGAATCAAAACAATTTTTACTACATTTTAATGATTTTTCCTGAATACCACTTATTGTGTAAATATCATTATTAATACCACCCCATTCTGCAGTTCTTGGTATTCTACATTTATTAAATTTTGATCTATTCTCAAAAATTTCACCAATAGTAGATTCTATTTGTTTAGAAACATGTAACCCATCACCCCTAGTATCCATTACAATTTTGTGCGGAGCAGTAAATTGAACATCAATATGGCGACCTTTTAATTTATATGATTTGCCATTGTATGGTTCATTTATAATATTATTGATCTTTGATTCAACCATCATGCCATTTACGCGAGAATAAACAACATCGCCAATCTTTAAATCTGCAAAATCTTTCCAACCATCTATAGTTAATACTCTAAAATCAGAACTAGTCAGACATGGGTGATCGAACTCGCCCATAACTCTTCTTGCTTGGACTGCCGATTGGATGGCCCCTACAGCTTCACTAAGAACAGGATTGCTGTAAATACGGCCATTTTCATTATATGCGTCGGCTTTTTGAATAATACCGGTAAGACGCATGCGCCTCTTACCGGTTTTTTCTTCTATGATGTCTCTAGACTGAACGATCTTGAATGTACGATCTTCTTTCAGCAAGGACATTCCGGCTGGAAGCTCGCCGGTTTGAGATACTAATTGCCATGTTGGGACAACAATACTGGACATAGGATGTTTCTCCCCCTATTTTACTCTTTTAAAAGGACCTTTGCCAAAAGTTGGTCGAATTGCTTTGGTGATTGATTCTTTCATGACGGCTGTGCTGTCATCATTTATTGGCTTTCTTTTGATAGGATTTTTACCACCAACTTCTTTGCAATCACTATCACTACCCACGTTGCCACCAGAATCTTTTTCAAGTGTTTGTTTACCAGGAATTTTGCCACCATTGTCTTTAGGCATTGAATCTTCTGGCGCACCGCCTGCAGCTGTTACACCTTCGGTTCCAGCAATAACGCCTTTATTCTTAATGTCTTCTTTGCCTTCTCCAAATGGCTTAGCTGCGCCTGGGAATGGTCCGTCATCAGATTCTTTATCTTTATTATCATCATCAACGCCAGCTTCAGCATCATCATCTTTTTTGTCATCGTCAGAAACCATGCCATCACCTTCAGTTGCTTTTTCTTTGGCGAGAGGCCCGCCTTTAGCAAATGGATTTCCAGATTCAAAAAGACTTCTTAGATCAGATACCACATCGTCTATTGATTCTTCAACAGTGTCATCGTCATCATCGCCTTTGGCGTCGTCATCGTCGTCATCGTCTTCGTCTTTACTTTCAGATATTCCATAATCATCGCTGATTTTTTGATCTTCAGAAATAGCATGTTTACCATAAGCATCTTTAGATTCAAACGATAGCTCTTCATCCTCTTCGCCTTCTTCGGCTCCAAGATCAAATTCATCCTCTTCACCTTCACCGAGTTCACCCTCTTCGCCTTCTAATTCGCCGAGCTCACCTTCGCCGCCAAGGTCTCCGAGTTCACCACCAAGATCACCACCAAGTTCACCACCAAGATCGCCGCCAAGATCACCACCAAGATCACCACCCAATTCATCGCCGAGATCCAGTTCACCCTCTTCTTCGTCTCCGAGTTCGCCGGCAGCAGACTCAATATCGCCAGAATCTAAATCATCAGTATCTTCGGGTTCTTCACCGAAGGAATTCAGCGTATCAGCAGTTTCCATTTGCTCAACATCGATAGCTGCCACAAAATCAACAGCTGCTTCAATTTGTTCTGGGTCGTCATTTTGTATCCCGACCTTCATATCGCCCAAAAGTTCACTAGTGGTGCGAAGATTTGCCAGATGTGAATCTGCATCTTCTGTAAGTGCTCCCAAGCGTTTTCTGCTTTCTTCTATCTCTTCTATCTCTTCTATCTCTTCTATTTCTGCTTCTTCATCTGCTTCTTCATCTTCTTCATTTACTTCTTCATCCATCTCTTCACCACTCAAAACAGCATTAATGGTGTTAGCAGCCATTTCTTCATCTTCTGTAGATTCATCATCAGTCAATTCTGCTATTTGATCATCAACCATCTTTTTGGCCATACTAACTGTAACAAGCAGTGGTTCTGTTGCTGGATCTGATTCTTCAACTATAACTTTATATAAAAATTCTTGATAATCATTATTAAAATCAGCAGATTTTGAAAGATTAAAAACACCTTCCAGTAGTGCGGGATCTGATGCAACACGCGCTGTCTTTTCCCATGCATTCAGAATATCTTCTCTATTTGTTCTTGTATTTGTTTTATAAAGTAATGTGGAAGTGTTTTCAATCAGAATGGGATTGTATTGATTCGAAATAGCAAGGGCATTTTCAACCAATGCTTCCATTTCTGACAAATTAAGTAAACTAAATTCTTGATATTCCTTTAAAAATTTAGTTGATTTAACAACTGCTTCTTTAATAGCGTTATTGGAAACCATACCGGCTATGCCACCAATAAATTTTTGAAATTTAGGAGACTTCCAAGCATCTTCAGCAATGGCTTTCATCTTCTTAGCGATTCTGCAACGTCTCATTGTTTCTGTGATGGGCAACTTCAAAGTAATGTTGCCAATCTTCGCGCCAACAACTTGATTGTTTTCAACAATAACGCCTTCTCGCATTATTTTAGACATTACTTTGGCAGCAATTTTTGCTGTGTTATTTACTGCCACCGATTCATTAATAAATTTCTTTCTTTGACCATCCCTTGTTGTTACGTAACCATCTGACGATGTAACAGTTGAGCGGAAACGACAACTTTCTAATTTTCTAAAAGCAACTTCAGAACCTTTTTCTTCACTTCTTGAAATAGATTCAACAAGATCAACACATGCATTGTTGAAGACATGTGACTTTTTAGATTCTTCAATATTAACTTTTGTGACTTTAGAAAAATCAATTCTATTGCCTTTTGATTTTACATAATTGGCAAGATAATATTGACCAGCCTTGTCTTCAAACATGAGATTCTTTGCGTGCAATGCAACCAAAGAATAATTCTGATCTACTTTCTCCCCAAATCTGCTAAGAGCTTCTTTAATAACGGAAAGTTTGCTCTGCGAGGAATCGTTGACGTATCTTATAACTTTTCTGGCATCCAAAGTAATGCTTTTAGACATTATTGTCTCCTTAGTCCTTTATATGGTCTATATATATATTTGAATAGACGCAATCTTTTAACTATTTTTGAGCCAATTTTTATAATCAAAAATATGTTACGGAGACAATATGAGTACAGAAGATATGATAAATACAATAGCAAACATGACCAAAGGTCTCACTAATCGCACGGAAGTTTGTGTAATAAATAACATGGAAACTTACAATTTTAGTGTCAATGCTCCAAATCAAAGCAAAATCGTAGAAAAGCCACGCCTGCCATCTCTTGTAATTGGAGAAGGTGGAATTATTCAAAATGGTCTAATCGAACAAGAAAAATCTGTGGGTGGAACGAGTCAAAATTTTGGAAAAAACCAATATGAGCTTATTCCACATGACAGATATAAACAAGTAAAAGAGCTTATGGGATACATGGGATTAAAAACTGCCGAATATGATTTACTCAAAGTGGTACAAAAAGACATAGAAGTCGGAGTTTCATATATTAATTGCGGTTCTAATGCTGATCTTATTGTTGATGGAACAACATATTCTAAAGATGTCGGTCTCGGCGGCAACATTTGTGATGTATCATATCCAATTGTGGGCGGTGGTAAATGGGAACAATTATATCAGAGTGCTCGTAGTACCGGAGCATCACAGACTGGTGTGTTATCTTGGGATATTCCAATTGACACAAACACATCACACAAAATGGTTTTAAGATTTGCTGATTATTGGCCAATAAATAGAGCATCAGACATAACCATTAATGGCTTAAAGAGAAAAGAAGATTTTAATATCGTTGGGATAGCTGGTGGGTCTTATAAAAGACTGGATTTAACTTTTCGAGTTCCAGTAAACAATAATAAAATTGAATTATCTATCAATAATGGTGGTCAATTAAATGCAATAGAAATTTATAAATTAAATAAAGGTGATGTGGAATTTGTTGTTGCGGATAGAGATAATAAAACAACAAATAAAGATGTCTTTTTGTTTGTGAATAAAAATATTAACATCTCAGAACAGAACCTCAAAAAGAAATTTTTGGAAATTCAGGGATCAATATTGAAAAGCAGAAATCTATATTTCTTCTAATACCAATCCTAGAGTTGCTTTGCTAAATCAACTATTTGTTCTTGTGGTGATTGATTAGATATGTTTTTAATAATGTCTACAAATTTGGGATCTTTTGTGAGAATATCCATAAGTTCCTTAGACCGCAAAGCAGTTTGTACTACTGCTGGTTCCTTTTTGGCCCTAGCTGCTAAGGATCGAACATCATCAATTGCCGCGCCTTTAGTATCACCGTCTATAGATGTATTTTGTGCATCTTTTTTAGCTTCTTTAGCTTTTTCGGCAGTGGTCTTATTGCGTGAATCATCTTCTTCAACATTATTTGCCGCATTGGCTCCAGCCTCAGAAACTTCGCCAGCTTTAGCAGCCGCCTTCTGGGCAAGCGTTTCGGCTTGATCCTCGTTTATTTGGGATGCAATCATATAATTACTGCCATTTAATATAAGATGCAAACCATGTTCTGTTTCTAAATATCGAACAAGAGAATTGATGTCACCAGATTCTATAATTAATTCAGTTCCCTCTACGAAAACACTTATTACTTCTGGTCGATCTACTAAGATATCAGTTGCGATCTTTTTGACAATATTTTCGTCTAATATACCTATTTTCATAATTGATCCTTAAGAAATCGTAAGTGTGTATTTTGGGCTAACAATTGTTTGAGCGTCTGGGAGATTTAGAGTTATTTGATAACTATAGGTACCCCTGAGAAATCTGGAAGTGTCAAGTAAATACTTAGCCACAAACGGATTTGTTCTGAAACTACCTTGTCTTAATCCCATCTCCATATCTTCCGCGTCAACAAGTATATCGCAGCCACCATGGGTTATTGTGATGGTTGGTCGGAGATAAGGAATCATTGGCATAATCTGACAATAATCAAAATCATATAAAGGAAGAGGCATAAGCCCGACTTCAAGAAATCTTTTTTCACCAGCTCTAAATTGAACATCTAGGGGCTCAAATCCAAGATCCGGAACCATTAGACCATCGTCGGCATACCATCCGTCAGGAAATACCCATAATTTGCCGCATTTGCTTATCCAATAAGATTCATCATCTAAATCAAATTCGCCAGCAGTGGTCTCTTCGAAACAATCAAGATCCGGAACAAAATGCCAAACATCAATGAAAACATCGGGTGTGGGGAAATCACATGGTAGATCAAGAACAAGATCATAGGCACCATCTGCGGTTTTTGTTGCTGGGAATGGATAATCTATCGACGCCGGATCAGGAAATGGCACTTCCATCACTAGATTAGCAGCCTCAACGGAAGATCTATATATCTTAACAACTCTAATAGCATAGGGATCTACTGGAACGCCATTCTTAAAAAATGACATGTTTAAATTAACTCTATTTCCAGCTCTTCCTGACATTCTATTATAGATTGGTGATGCTGTCATAATAAATCTCCATACATACGGGACTGCTTCTTAATTAGCAATCCCGTTGTATATTTGATTAATTATTACGCGCCTGGTCCGAACTTGGCTTCTTGAGGAGATCGTGAATTTGAGTTTTCTTGAGCTTCGTTTTCTTTACGTCTCATTTCTGAGAACCAATTTAAATAAAACTCGCGTTCTTCTGCAGTCATTGTCGATATCTCAAAAAACGAAAAATTCATAAAATATTTAAGCTGACAAATTTGTTCCTGCAAATACTCCCAATTACCCTCAA
>Ga0307992_1001952_pt1 | contig 11924 bp, 18 predicted proteins | sample EllFjometagen133_FD_203162 | JGI IMG/M metagenome (GOLD analysis project Ga0307992, IMG submission 203162) | Marine microbial communities from Ellis Fjord, Antarctic Ocean - #133 | ecosystem: Environmental > Aquatic > Marine > Unclassified | place: Southern Ocean | collected 2014-10-08
CAGAGACACTAATCACAACCAGTGTAAGGACTTTAGCCGTTTCAATAGCTGAGGGTATCATAGACCTAGAGGGTGAATTAACTGATTATAAGAAAGGTAGTAAGGAGTGGATTAGTAAGGAGAATTACTTACTTGGGTTAAAGAAAAACTTACAACATCTCCCCTACACATCCAACGGACTCATCAACGATGTGTATATGGTGAAATATAGGAGAATCATTAAGGAGATTGAAAAAGAATCACCAAAAAAGAAACCTAAAACACTAAAAACACGTAAACCTAATGATAACACAACACCAAAACCTAATGACGTAACACCTACAGTTGAGTGTGAGAAAGAACCCACGGAAACACCTGTGGTTAAAAGTAGAAGAGGAAAAAACAATAACTTAATATTCAGTAAAAAATAACAAAAAAAAAGAAATATGATAAACACTAAACGTTTTATAGACACATCAGAGGACTCCATTTCAAAATATCTTAAAGATGTTAGGAAACATAATATGATTACGGCTGACGAAGAGGCAATATTAGCTGAGAAAGTGGCTAATGGTGACCAAGTAGCTACCGAAAGATTAGTGAGTGCGAACTTAAGATTTGTGATAAATGTAGCTAAACAGTACCAAAACCAAGGACTACCGTTATCTGATTTAATATCGGAGGGTAATTATGGTTTGATTAAAGCCGCTGGTAAATTCGACCCGAAGAGAGGTTTTAGGTTTATATCTTACGCTGTGTGGTGGATTAAACAATCAATCATACAATCACTAAATGACAACTCAAGAACGGTTAGACTCCCCGTTAATGTAACAAGCCAAGTATCGAAGTTAAAACGTGAAATGAACCTATTTGAACAGGTCCATGGTAGGAAAGCAACAAACAATGATGACCTATTCGATAAAGATGGGAAGAAATATGATTTAAAGATATTAAATCACCCGAAGTGTGGTTCATTAAATGAGAAGATTAATGAAGATGGTGATGAGGTGATGGATATAATCGCTGACGACTCATATGTTAGCCCTGATGAGGGTATCTACACCGATGAGGTATTAAAGTCTGAATTGAATACAACACTTTCTATATTATCTGAGAGAGAAAAAAAGATAGTTGAGATGTATTTCGGTATGGATGGTACATCTATGACCCTAGAACAAATCGGTGATGAATATGGTCTTACGAAAGAGAGAATTCGCCAAATAAAAGAGAAGGCGCTCAGAAAATTGAAGAACAATTGTGACAACCTTTTTGACTTTATGTATAAATAAAATTTAATTACATTTAACTTGACTTTTCGGTTCTTTTGTGTATATTTATATGTATGAGTAAGAAGAAAACAATTAAAGAATTTATCGAACAATCCATAGACACCCATGGTAAAAAATATGAATACACATTAACCGAATACGTAAATACAGCCACTAAGGTTAAACTCATCTGTCCCGACCACGGGACTTTTGAGGTTAGACCAAACGACCACCTATCCAAAGGTGTCGGGTGTAGATTTTGTGTGGGGGTGTCAGTAAATGATTTTATAATCCGAGCCACTGAGGTCCATAATGGGAGATACGATTATTCATCGGTGGATTATACACTAAATAGTGAAAAAGTTAAAATAGTGTGTTCAGAACACGGTACGTTCCATCAAACAATATGGAACCACCTTATTGGTTGTGGTTGCCCAATCTGTAACCTATCTAAGGGTGAACTCACCGTTAAAAAATATCTTGAGGATAACAATATTGAATACCATAGGGAAAAAACCTTTGATGGGTGTGTTGATAAAAAACACCTGAGATTTGATTTCTGTCTACCAAACCACAACATATGTATCGAATATGACGGAATTCAACACTATGAACCATCTGATTTTTATGGTGGTGAACAAGGTTTCGAACAAACAAAACGAAGGGACCAAATTAAAACACAATATTGTAAGGATAACAATATAACACTGATTAGAATCAGATATGATGAGGGTATCGATAATAAATTAAAACAAATCTTGGTAAAGTGAAATATGTTAGGTATATTTGGTACATAAACAAAAAAATAATATGAAAATAGTAGTTTTTACAGGGGCTGGAGTCTCCAAAGAGAGTGGTATTGACACATTCAGAGACTCAGGTGGCACTTGGGAAAATGAAGATGTTGAGGCTGTCGCAACACCAGCGGGATGGAAGAAAGACCGTGAACGTGTGTTGGATTTTTATAACGTTCGAAGAGAACAGTTAAAATCGGTAGAACCGAATGACGCTCATCGATTGATAGCTGAATTGGAGAAGGACCACGAGGTAACTTGCATCACCCAAAACGTGGACAATTTACATGAGAGAGCTGGTTCAACAAACGTATTACACTTACATGGTGAGTTAACCAAAGTGAGGGGGTCATTTTATAATAATAACTCATCATTATCTGACACCATTTACGACATAGGGTACAAACCAATCAACATTGGTGATAAGTGTGAAACAACGGGTTCCCAACTGAGACCACACGTTGTGTGGTTTGGGGAGATGCCAAATAACGTCGAGGAGTCATATAAGGCTATTGGTGAGTGTGACATCCTATTAATCATAGGGACAACACTATTCATTGAATATACAACACACTTATTAGGGTTCTGTAGAGTACTATCAAACCCTAATGGTGGTGAATGTGGGGTCTTTTTTATTGACCCCGAACCGACAACCATTTTGGATTACAGAGTTAAAGACATTAATTATATTAAGGAACCAGCTACTGTTGGTATGAAGAAATTTATTGAGAATTTAGGTGAATTAGTTGGCCAATAGAGATATTTATAGTATATTTGTATTAACAAAATGGTTGGACTAAGATTAACCTAACAACTTAGTGGAATGGGTGACAAACACCCAAGGTACCAAAACCTCAATCTTATCATTACGGTAAGATGAAATTAAAAGATGGGAGAGAGTTTATTCATTACGCGGACAACCGATTAGTTCACAAGCTTAGATAAAACCACCATCTTACAGGAAATAAGGGATTAACGAAAGTTGGTCCCTTTTTTATGGTACCTCTATAACAACTTGGTCACTACCAACCCTAAATATGTTTGTCGGGGTCTCTCGCCAAACGGTCTTAATAGTTAACGTCCAATATGAACCACCAACCCGTTTAGGTAATAGAACTATTGCTAATGTTTTTGATTGACTTTTAACAACAAACGATTCACCATCCACTATATCGTGGTAAGCTATTTTTTCAGATATTTCATTCCTTAGGGATGTCACAAAATCTTTTATTTCTAGGTTACTAATTGGTCTAAGGTCATAGTCACCTAAACCACCTCTACCAATACCCTTAGACCTATCGTTAGCGTGACCTTTACCATGTTTAATTAAATCAAACGAAAAATTAATTTCAAAATTAGATGTTATTTGGGCAATTCTCTTCTCCAACAATAAGGAAACTTCTTCTAGTATAACTGATTTTATTGACATACTAATAAATATACACATCCATTAGTAATGTGTTACATTTAGTAGGGAATGATATTTATATAAAAAGAAAACTATGAAATTTATTGAACTAATTAAAAAATACAAGGTCTACATCTTAGCTGGTTTATTAACCATCTTCTTCTTCCGTTCTTGTGGTAAATCGACTGAGGTAAGAAAACTAGAAGACGTGGTGACTAACAATATGGTTGTGGTGGATAGTCTTAAGGGTGTTATCGATGAACAATTGAGTACAATGGATACATTCCCTTGGGTGTTGAATAATGAGAAGATTAAGATACACTCAGAGTACGATAACTACATCTCCGAGAAAGACAGAGGGACCCAACTAATGGAGTTACACAGAGTTGTTAAAGAAAACATTAAAGAATTAGAGGATGTTAAATAAATTAAAAGAATTCAATTGGGTTAAGAACATGTTCTTGGTACCGATACTATTAGTTGCTGGTATATCAATATCACACGTTGTGAGTTGGTATGATATGGCTAACCCCTATAGTTGGGCGGTATACCTATCAATAGCTATCGAGATTGGGGCTATGACATCACTTATTGCTGCCACTAAGAAAATTAAAGGTGGTGTTTGGTTTATGTTTGGTTTAGTAACTTTCATACAATTGATGGGTAACATATTCTATTCATACGTACAGATAGATGAATCAGGTGAACTATTCAAAAATTGGATTGAGTTAACATCACCGTTGTTTGAGATGATGGGTACTGACCCTGGTGAGGTAATACCACATAAAAGATGGTTAGCGTTATTAGAAGGTGGTTTACTACCACTTATATCATTAACAGCGTTACACTTCTACATTAAGTATGATGATTCAGATGATGCTACCCACATTGATGAGGGTAGCATACCGAAAGAACCAAATAATGATGATGTCGAGGGACAACCAATGGATTTATTAATAGGTGAAGAAGATAACACACCACCATTAGAGGATTACCCTAAGAATGGGGATGGTAGTACAAAAACAGATGACCAATTAGGTAAATATGATATGAAATTCGGACCTGAGTATACTAAGATGTTGAATGGGATTAGTAGGGTGGATGATGAAGGTGGTTTAGTGAAAGAGACCGTTGAGGTGTTGAAACCTGAAGAGAAATCTGGACCTATGGAGATGGGTGAGTCGGAAAATGAAAGACAAAAACACCTTAAATATCGAAAAAGGATTACTATGGGTGAGGAGGGTAAAAAAACCTTAACATACCCGAAGAGGGATAAAATAACACAAAAGATTAGTAAGTCAGATGGTGATAGATAAAGACACATATAAATTACCTAATAATAATTACCATGAGAAGGTGTACACTAAATCACAAATTGTGGTTGGACATACTGGTAGAAAAGGGATGCACCATTATGGTTCTTGGATTAATAGACACAACAAACAATACACGAAAACGGCAGCATATACGATAGATAAGGATGGTAAAATATTTGAACACTACGACCCGAAATACTATAGTGACTACATACCCTTACATGATATGGGACCATTCACAATACCAATAACGTTAACAAATGTTGGTTGGTTACGAAGAGATGACATAAATGATAGATATTACGATTGGTTGGGGCATAATTATATATTAGATAAGGACGACATCATAACAGAGAGGTGGAGAAACTATACCCATTGGGATAAATACTCTAAGGAACAGTTAGAATCATTAAGGAACCTAACAGATAAGTTGTGTGATGAGTTCGGGATTAAAAATGATTGTATAGGTCATACGATATTCAACGAAGATGTGGATATTTATGAGGGTATAACATTTAAGAGTAATTATTATCAGGAAGTAACAGACATTAGTCCAGCTTTCGATATGAGTGTATTTAAAACAACAGTATAATGGGAATGAACGATAGAAATTTTTTAGACAAGATAAGAAAGATGAAAGAATCTGGTAAATCGATAGGTCTTACCGAGATGCAAAGCATCAAACCAACGAGTACTAAACAAAAATTAGTGGAATCGTATATGAAACCGAGTCTTATGATTGAAGACTTCAACACAGATGAGGGTGAGGAAGGACAAGACATTTCACCCGACGAACAAAGGGATGAAGAAAATGCCTTTAAAGACAGGGTAACACAACTAGTGGATTTTGAAAAGATTAAGGTATTTTCACAGACTGTAACATGGTCGGGTAAATTAATTAGAGAGGGTATCCAATGGACATACACTTTGGATGATAAAGTGGGTTGTTTCATTAATACCGAGGATGATGATACGTTACAACTAACAGATGATATGTTAGAGGTGGTTAAAAACATTAGAGCCTACTACGACGTATGGTCGGAGGAGTGGTCGACTCGGTTAACTGGTGGTCCATCAAGTAGTAAGAAAACTCAAGAAACTGAGGGGGATTTTTAATGAAAATAGGTGTTAAAGAGATATTAATACTCGTTTTAGCTGGAGCCTTGGTCTTAAGTTTTGTTTTTAGACCATCTAATAATATGGATTATTATGTGGGTGAGATAAATAACCTTAAACAACAGAATGGGCTATTACTTGGGGGTAATGATAGTCTGAAGACACAAAACGAGTCATTAACCCAAGAGATTAAAGACATATTAATAACCGTTGATAGTACATCGACAGCGTTAGTGGTCACTAAAGGTAAATTAAAAGATTTAGAAGATGAAAAAGATAAAGTTTCTGATAGGGTTCGTGTTCTCGATGCTGATGGTATTGCAAGTGAACTCACAGACTACCTCAACAGAGAATAGGGTAAAGGTATTTGTAACCGAAAAAGGTGATACCTTGGTTCAAATGAGTTATGAGGATGCTAGGATACTATTGGTGGATGTTTTACACTACGAATACTCTGATAGTCTAATAACTGTGTACGAGGAGATTGATAGTCTTAACACCCGTACAATAACGTTACAGAAAGAGGCTCTATTAAAGATGGGTCAGGAGAAACAAAACCTACAACAAATGTTAGATAACCTTAATGTGGTTTTATCTAATAAAGATAAAGAGTTAGGTTTGAAAGATGAGACTATCGAAGAACAGAGGGGTGAAATTAGGAAACAGAAAACCTTGAAAATTTTAGGTTTCACTGGTAGTATTATATTACCCATAATTATGACATTATTAATACTTTAGATATGAACAAGAACAACCCACAAATTAAAAGACTTTTAGAAGACATCAACGCAAACAAGGATAAAGAGTTAGTACTATATTCCATCCCAGGTTGTCCAGCATGTGTAGAATTTAAGGATAAGTTAGGGAAATTAGAGATTACATATGAAAGTGTTGATATGGAAGATAATGATGAGATGTGGAAGAAGTTAGGTGAGATGGGTGGAACGGAATACGTACCACAGATATCCGTTGGGGGTAATTTAGTAAAAGATTACCAAGACGTTAACGAACTATTAAGTTTAACAATATCCGAAATGATTAACCGTAAGGTGATTTTAAAATAATAAATTATAATAAACCACTGTTAGGTGGTTTTTTTATGCTCTCTTTCTATATTTATTAGAAACGAAACACCTGTGACTAAAATAGTAATTTCTGAATCGAACCTTAGATTAATCGTGAATCATTTAATGGAAGTTAAAGATACGGAAAGTGATATCGCCGATTTAATGTCTAGGACGGATGATATAGATGATGTTATTGATGGTATGGATGGTGTTGTTGATGATATAGATGATATTGTCGACGATAATGATGGTAGGGTTGGTTATATACGACAACTTACAGCTGAGTTATTAGAATATTTACAAACACTTAATAAAGAGTTAGGTGGTCAGGTAGACATCCCCGATTCAACGGAGATGATGAATAAAATCATGGGTAGGTCCGAAAGGAAGAGATACTACATGTCAAAGTTTAGATTATAATTAAAGAATAAATAAATAAGTAAAAAACAACAATCATGGCAAAGAAAACTAAAGTACTAAGATACACAGAGAACGAATTCGTAACTCTATTAGAGAACATCGTAAAGAGAGTTAAGAAAGAAGAACTTACTGAATCAAGAAAACCAACAACTAAGAGAAGTGTTACGAAGAAAAGGGTTGTTAGAAAGAAATCGTAATGAAAAGTAACATACGTAAAATAATAACCGAAGAGTTAACCTCTACCGATAAGTCCGATATTAAGGATATATTTAAAACCGAATTCGAAAAGAAAATGAAGAGTTCGGAGTTTAAGGATGCTGTAAAAGAAATTATAGTTAAACAATTGGGTAGTGACAAGGCGACTAAAAAGGAGATTGCTAAAATCACCCAAAAGGTCATCGTTAAACTCTACAAAACTTTTTGGACAAGAAGGAGTTTTTGGGCTAACAACTTAGAAGACGTATCGTAATATGGATTTAGAATGGATGAAGAATCAACCGAGACACGTTGAAGTAGGAGACCGTATTAAGTTAGTTAATATGGTTGACGACCCAAACCCCATGGAACCTGGTTCCGAGGGTGAGGTGACCTACGTTGATAAAAGAATGGAAGTTATCGGTATTAGGTGGGATAGTGGTAGAACACTAAGTCTAATCCAAGGTGTTGATGAATATGAAATACTTAATGAAGATTCATCGATTAATAATTCCATGCCTAGCCCCACATTAAAAGGTTCGGACATAACACCAACGAGAGCTAAATTTAATAAGGCATTTAAAACTGGTCTTAAAAATGGTGGGGTCAGGGATATCAAGGTTGAGGGTGAAGAGTTAGTCGGTGGTAATGCTGATGGATTAACAACACAGGATTTAGCTAACAAACACGGTGTGGACACCAAGGACATTCAAAAAGAACTAGAGATAGGGATTGAGATTGAAATGGAACATGATAGTTCACCATCGAAAGCTAAGGAAATTGTTATGGACCACTTATTCGAGTTCCCTGATTATTATTCTAATAAAGAACATGGTTTAGTGGCTAGTGAGAAAGGTTTAGAAAAGGTTCATGAAAGTACCATTTTGGAATTCTTCGGAGCTTTCGGTAAAAACCAAAACAAAGACGACCAATACAACCTTGAGGACATCGGTAAGGATTTAAAGAAAATCACTAACACACTTAAGACAGCAACGTTCCAACACAGGGAGACCGTTAGAACAATGATTGAGAAGTTTAGAGGTAAATACTCGGAACACTCAATGATTGATACTATGATGAAGTCCCTATACATGGAGTTCGATAAATTAAATGGTGAGGATATTGAAGAGACAACAAGTGCTGGTGGTTCAGCTGGTGCGTTCTCAGGACCTTTAGGTGGTGTACAAAAAAGAAATGAATCACGAATCATAAAAGTACGTGACCTATTGGAAGGTACAACAACCACTAACAGTGGTGATTACGAATCTGAATCTAAAACACCATTTGACGAAAATGGTGATGGGTGGTTTTGGAATGATAAACCGTGGTTTGAGGGTGGTGAAATAGTTGACCCAGTTGGTAACATCAAAACCAATTGGAAGGATGATGAGATAACGGTTAAGATGACAAAAGAAGAACTAATCAAAACGGTGAACCTATTTGAGGCTGAAACTGAAGAAGAATTAGATGAAATGGATGCATCCTCATCGGGACAATACTCAGGTCCGATGTTCGCCGCTAAAGATGATAGTAGCTGGAACATGGGTAAGAAATCCATATGGAAAGGTGGTACTATTGTCCAAAAAGTGAAAAATAGTGGTGTACTTAGTGAGATTAACAAAGTTAAATGGCACAAAGACGGTACATACGTTAAACTAAAGGATTCATGTACGAAGTACAATAACCAACCATGGTGTGACGCTGGAAACGCAAGTGACCCATTAACATTAAGTAAAACAACATCAGATAATATAACTGAGGTAGCTAAAAAACTAGGGATTTCTGAAAAAGAAGTGAGGAAAGTGGTTATTAACAAATTATCAAGATAATTATATATAAAAGAAGACTATGTCAGATTTAAAGAAATTAATAAAAACTAACATCGATAACCTATTTAACGAAGAGAAATACTTCGGTGATATGGAAGTAACTTTCACAGGTAAGGAACTATCTGATAAAGAGAAAGAACAATTCGATGATATGGAAGAAGTGGGTATCGAAAAAAATGGTAAAACATTACCTAACTCTAAACATAACGGTGAAAAAGAGGTTGAGAAAGCCTCTAAAGAAACTGGTAAGGACTCTGTGGCTTATTATAAAGATACAGCTAAGAAGATGAAGAAATTTCAAACACCTGATGAGAATCAACAACAACAATCTAGGATTGGTGAGGCTGAATCTAAAAAGAAATTTAAAGAACCTAAGGTGGATAGGGAAATGAGTGATGCTGAAGCTTATGAAACGGAAGTTTATGGGGCTGGAATGCAGGGATTAAAGTATGATGATGAGGGTAGTGAAAAACATGATGAGTTCGAAGAAAGAAACGACGAAACTATGAAAGGTGACCCGACATACGATAAACTTAAAAAGAACGGAAAAAAATATAGAGACCACAAATATAATAAACCTGATGAGTATCACAACTCACCAAAAGTAAGAACAACAAAAGAAAACAAGGATATGGGATACATTGATGTAGTAAAAGAAAACATTTTTAAGGCCAATGGTAAATTAATGACAGAGGAACAAGTGTTAAAAATAGCTAACAAAGTACCATCAAGGGTAAAAGTTGATGAATCAGTGTTCGCTATCACAGATGGTGATAATTACTATAGAATTTTATGGGAAGGTGCTGAAGACGGGGAACCAACCATCACACACTCTAAAAATACTAACACAGTTAATGAGAGTATTAGTGATATGAAAGCTATGTGGGAATTTAACCCTAACGATAGTATATCCACTAAGAAAAACATAACTGAAAGTGTTGATGACGCATTCAAAAGAATGTACACCCGAATGAGGGACTCAGACGGGTTAGTTGACGGAGAGAGAAAATAACAATTAAAACCCCTTATTAATCTAAGGGGTTTTTTTATACACAAGTTTTATGGTTTTAAAAAAAGGGAGTAAAGGTAGTGAAGTGAAAGACCTTCAAGAGTACCTTGGGATTACGATTGATGGACATTTCGGTCCTGGTACTGAAAGTGTTGTGATGAAATGGCAATTAACCAATGGACTTCATATGGATGGTATCGTTGGACCAAAAACGTGGGACGCAATGGGTCTAGCAACAACGGATAATTCAGAGTTATATTACACAACACCGAACGGATTAATTATACAAAAACACCATTTACCTGAGGGTGAATATAAAGTTGGACCAACCAATAAAGAGTACCTCCATTTACACCACACCTCGGGGTGGAATAAACCAATCAATCAAATTGATTCATGGGGTAGAGATAAACGGGGGTCAGTCGGTACTGAATTCGTTATTGGTGGTCAGTCGGTTAGAGGTGACGATTCTGACTGGGATGGGGTTGTTGTTCAAGCCATCCCCGAAGGTGGTTATGGTTGGCATTTAGGTAAAAATGGTTCACACTACATGCACACACATTCGGTTGGTGTTGAGGTGTGTAACTTCGGATACCTTAAAAACGGTAGGACATACGTCAACACCAGGGTACACCACAGTCAAATCACTAAACTAGAGAAACCATTTAGGGGACACCAAACGTGGCATACATATTCAAGTGAACAAATAAAATCCCTTCAGAAATGGATTCTTTATATTGCTGAGAGGGATAATATCGATGTGAGGGATGGTTTAGTTAGTGAGGTTCGTAAGAATGGTGCTGATGGGTTCGAATTCAACGAAAATGCTTATTATGGGAAAGTGAAAGGTATGTGGACCCATAGTAATGTCAGAAAAGATAAGACAGACATGTTCCCCCAGCAAGAACTACTTGACATGTTGTTATCACTTTAATTCTAACAGTTAGTTACTATATTTCAGTATGGAAAATAATATGATTAGAAAAACGATGGACCTCATTGAATTCGTCTCAAAGCCTATGAATGAAGAAGATGTACTAATATTATACCGTGTTAATAACGTAATACCCGAAAAGGCTGAGTTATACTTAGACTTTATTCACGCTTTATATAATAAAGTAACAACAACTTATTTAGGTGATGATGTGATGTCCGTTAGGGACACAAAAAAACACTTCGGTTGGTGTTGGGGTCAAGTCAGTTTATCATTTAGAAAAGAACATATATATTTTGATGATAATATCGAGATATACTCATACTTTAATTCACTATTTACTGAATCGTTTTACGATGAGGTGGATAAATCATGTGGGAATATAAAACCCTTGATAGAATTTTGGACAACCACATTCAGTTACACAACGAAAAAATCTCGTTCAGATTTAGTCACATTTTTTGATTTATATAAACTTTTTGATAAAAGTGTGCATGTGTAACCTTTAGTTTTAACACCCAATCATTAATGTTACAGTAAATAAGGGGATTTTATGGCTAGTATAGAATTAGTGAACTTGGTAACAACT
>Ga0307992_1001953_pt1 | contig 11922 bp, 14 predicted proteins | sample EllFjometagen133_FD_203162 | JGI IMG/M metagenome (GOLD analysis project Ga0307992, IMG submission 203162) | Marine microbial communities from Ellis Fjord, Antarctic Ocean - #133 | ecosystem: Environmental > Aquatic > Marine > Unclassified | place: Southern Ocean | collected 2014-10-08
ATCTAATTAATTAATAAAGGTATAGTGGAATAGACTATACCTTTTTTTCTTATAAATTTCTTGAAATCCTTTTGACTTACATCTGGAATTTATGTATAATTATCTTAAGTTTGTATATACTAAGGAGACTAAAATGAGAATAGGCATCATAGGACCAATAGGGTGTGGTAAATCTACACTTTCTAAATTATTATCTGAACACTATAACGTTCCATTAATTGAGGAGCCAGTTGAAAAAAATGAGTTTTTACCATTATTTTATGAAGATAAAGAAAAATTTGCATTGTTAAGTCAAAATGCATTCTATAGTTCTCTATTCCTTCTAATGTGGAGATCAAGAAATGAAAAATCTTGTGTTTGTGATTCAACGTTGTTTTCTAACTTAGTATTTACAGAGTTACTCAGACTAGAAGGTATTATGTCTGCTTACGAAGTAGCGCTAACCTACGCTATAGCAGACGAACACCTAAAAAGAATTCCTGATGTAGATATCCATCTAGTTATTGTAAGAGAAACTGATCAGTTGTTTGATAACGTAAGAAAAAGAGGAAGAGACATTGAAAAGGGTCAACACGAATATTTGACCTTTCATTATAAGAACTACTATGAGGTATTAGATAGGATTTTTAAAAATTATAAAGTACCTAAAGAAAAAATACTTTACCTTAAAGTTGACGATATGTTCCAAGGTGAAGAATTCGTAAAAATCTGCAAAGTTATTGAAGAAAGATATAAAAACCTATCTAAATAAGCAAATATATATAAAGAAAAGGGCTATAAACAGAAAGTGTAACCTAAAAACAGACAATTAAATGAAAGGGCCATATTAGAATAAAATCTAGTATGGTTTTTTGATATAATAACTAATACAGTAAGAAGGAATCTTTTTGAGGTAACGAAGTTTTGAGATATGGTTAGACATAATTAAGCAAAATACTTTACGAAATTAAATTAATATCCAATTGTATATATTTTTTTTAATTCAATCATAATTACACAAATTAAAATATGAATATGATATAATATAATATATATGACAGACACAGTAATTAAGTGAATTATGTATAGAATGAATTGATGACAAATTTTTTGATAGGAGTACCATTATGGAATATATTGACGGAAAAGACCTATATCAAATGTTTAACTATGGAACTGTAAATATTCTTCAAAAAAGAAAAGTTCTTAATGACATCAATGTGTTTCCAGTACCTGATAATGATACTGGTAACAATCTTGCGTCTACTATGCAGGCGATTTCTCAAAAAGCAAAACAAGAAGATCATTTCCATTTAACATTAGAATCAATAAGTGAATCAGCTATGTATGGAGCTAGAGGTAATAGTGGGGTTATCTTTGCACAGTTTGTTAATGGATTAGTAACAGCTTCAACCGGGAAAGCAAGAGTTACAATTCAAGAATTTGCAAATATGGTAAATCAAAGTGTCAAATATATTTATTCATCACTAAGTAATCCTGTTGAAGGTACAATGATAACGGTTATAAGAGAGTGGGCACAAAGTTTAATATCTTCGATTAAAAAAAATATACTTACAATCAAACTGGTTTTTGAACAGGCATTTAAAATAGCAAAATTAAGTTTGGAAAGAACTAAGGAAACTTTACTAATATTAAAGAAACATAATGTTGTTGATAGTGGAGCAATGGGTTTTGTGTTGTTTCTAAAAGGTATTAATAGTTATTATAATAATGAGGCAATTGAAGCAGTTAACTATGAAGAAGTAGTTATAGATCATACGGATACACATGATGAAAATATATCATTTAGATACTGTACTGAAGGATTAGTTAAAGCAAAAGGTAATTTAAATGAATCCGATTTAAGAAAAGCATTAGATAGCTATGGTGACAGTTTAATTATCGCCAAAGGGTTGAATATATTTAGAATCCATATCCATACTGACACTCCTGAATTAGTATTTTCAGAATTAAGAAATCATGGTAAAATCATTACTCAAAAAGTTGATAATATGATTCAAGATATAGCATTAAATAATTCAACTAGCAAAACAGTAGTTGTAACGGATTCAATCAGCGATCTTGACATTGATTTTATTAACAAACACAATATAGTTGTTGTGCCTATTAATGTCAAAGTAGATGGGATTGAGTATTTTGATAAACTAACAATTAATAATGAGATACTATTTGATTTAATCCCTAAAATAAGCGAATATCCAACAACATCGACACCTTCAGTAAAATACGTTCATGATCTTTATGATAGACTGTTGGAGCACTTTGATGAAATGCTAGTTTTAACTGTTTCAGGTAATTTAAGTGCAACTCATATTATGCTAGCTGAACAGGCAAAAAAAGCAATAAAACCAGGTAAAAAAATTAGAGTAATAGATACATTAAACAATTCAGTTACTGAAGGATTGTTGGTTAAGAAAGCAGTGGATTTATTAGAACAAGGTAAAAGTTTTGATGAAGTAGCTGACTATATAGAAGAACAAAAAAAGAAGACTAAAATATTAGTATGTTTAAAAACATTTAAATACGCAATGATGAGTGGCCGATTACCAAAGGTTGTTGGTAAGATAGGAAATTTCTTAGGAATGAGACCAATCATGTCTTTAGATTCATCTGGAAAGGGCGCAGCCTTTGGAATAGGTTTTTCTAAAAAAGCAATCACAAAAAAAATAACGAAACTAATTAGAAAAGAAATGGCATCTGGAGGTATAGATTCTTATTCATTGGTGCACTGTCTAAATAGTGAATTAGCAAATGAGTATTCAGAATTATTTACTGAGATTATTGGTAAGGGACCTGAATATACGGCAGATGTATCAAGTGCAACAGCGATACATAGTGGTGTTGGTACAGTCGCTATTGGATATATTAGAAAATAAGGAGGAATATTATGTTAAATGCACTAATAGTTGTCTTTATCTACTTTCTTTTGTTTTTTATAGTTGGTACAATCATAAAAAACAATAGTATAGTTGATATTGGCTGGGGATTTGGATTTGTTTTAACAGTTTGGGTCTTATTCTTTATAAGTAAGGATTATACAGTCTCAAAAATAATAGTTAATACTATGGTAACTATATGGGGACTTAGACTTTTTTACACCATATTAAAACGGAATTTATTTAAAGAAGAAGATTTTAGATATAAGAATTGGCGAAAAGAATGGGGTAAATATGTTATACCTAGAGCATTCTTCCAGGTATATATGTTTCAAGGACTGTTTATGCTAACAGTTGGTGTTGGCGCCTTTTATGTAAATATCTATGATATAGCATTTTCATGGTTGATGGTCATTGGTGTTGTTATATGGATCATTGGCTTCTATTTTGAAGCTAAAGGAGACTATGAATTAAAACAACATATCAAGAACTCAGAAAATAGAGGAAAACTATTGACCACAGGACTATGGAAATATACAAGACATCCAAATTATTTTGGAGAAGCAGTAATGTGGTGGGGAATTTTTCTAGTAATTATTATTAGTGATTTATCTTTATGGTATCTAGCAATCAGTCCCATAATCATTACATTCTTGTTAAGGTTTGTTAGTGGAGTACCGATGTTAGAAAGAAAAATGTCAAAAAAACCTGGTTGGGATGAATATGCAAAAAAAACAAGTGCATTCATACCTTTCTTAGGAAGAAGTAAATAGGGGGGATATATGGAATTTTTTAAAATGTATTTAATAGGATTTATCGTATTTTTATTGGTTGATATTGTCTGGTTAAGTTTAATAGCTAATAAATTTTACAAAAAGCATCTAGGATTCTTAATGAAAGATAAACCAAACCTAATAGTTGCTTTGGTTTTCTATTTGATATTCATTGTAGGATTGGTGTATTTTGTTATAAAACCAGGTATTGAAGCTGAAAGTATCGGTCAAATCATTTTAGGCGGGGCTTTGTTCGGTTTCATAGGTTATGCGACCTATGATTTAACTAATCTTTCAACACTTAAGAATTGGCCGGTCATTGTAACTGTCGTTGACCTTATATGGGGAAGCACTTTATCGACGATAATATCGTTATTAACCTATCTAATATATAATTGGATTTGGTAGTTGTATAGTTTAGTATCTCAGAAAAACGTATATCTATATGTTGCGATTACCTTACTTTAAGTATATGCGGAGGTTATAATGGTTTCTGAAAGTTATTTGTATAAGTTAGAAGTAGCTGCGGCTCTTAACCAAGGAAGAAAACCTTGTGAAGTTGTATTTGCTAATCTACCTGAAAACTATGAGAGAGTACTATCATTGTTTGAAAAGGAAAGAAATCTAATAATATTCAATCGAGATCTGATTGATCAAGTTAGTGAATTGGAATTAGTAGCTTCCTTAATTCATGAAGGAAGACACGCCTATCAATGGTTCCAAATAAGTAAACCTTTAGAATCATGTGAAACCGTAGAAATTTTAAAAGAATGGGAATCAGATTTTACAAGTTATAAGCAACCTCTAAGTAAAAAAGATATCTTGCCAAACGCACTGCAATCTATAGAAATTGATGCGATTGCATACACGGCAATAAGACTTGAATTAATAGGTGAAGGGAAACTTATTATTCCTGCTGAGATTGCTGATTCAGTTAATAGAAGAAAAGCAGACTTGAATTTAAGAAAAATTAAGTAAAAAAGCAGATTATTTTCTGCTTTTAACTTTTTTTTTAAAAAAATATTGTATACTTTTTATATGGAGGTAGTGACAATGAAAATTTTAATCGTCTATGATACATTTTATGGGAATACTCAAAAAGTAGCGGAAAGACTTAGAGACAACCTTAAGGATTTTAATCCAGACCTAATAAAAGTTGATGTGTTAACACAAGAACAAATCACTAATACAGATGTGTTTATTGTCGGTTCTCCAACAAGGGCTTTTACTATGACTGCTAAAATCAAAAAAGCACTAAAAAAGAATGACTTTCAAGACAAGTTTTTCTTCGCTTTTGACACCCGAGCTAACATAGCCGATATTACTTCCAAGTTTCTATTGAAGATGATAAATAAATTTGGATACGCAGCTGAGAAAATAGAATCTAGATTAATCAATAAAGGCGCAAAAAAACTCATTGATTATAAAGGCTATTTTGTGAAAGATTCAGAAGGGCCATTATACCAAGAAGTAAATGACCAAATTAAAGAACATGTAACATTGATAATAGAAGAGATAAGAAAATTAACTTAGTTGATTTTCTTTTTAATTTGATTTAGATTGCGTATTTTCATATTTATATGTATGTTAGCATAAATATATGTTGATATTTTTAGAAAAACTTGCAACTCAGTAGTAAATACAAAACAAATCTTGTATAATAAAAATAGAAATAAATATAGGAGGAAAGCTATGAAATATATTTGTGATGTATGTGGATATGTATATGATCCAGTATTAGGCGACCCAGACAGTGGCATTGAAGCTGGAACAGAATTTAAAGACATTCCTGAAGATTGGGTTTGCCCATTATGTGGAGTCGGTAAAGAAGATTTTAGTTTACTTGAATAAATAATAAGATAAAGCAAAGAATTCTTTGCTTTTTTCTTTGGTAAGATTTTTTAAGTGCATATTTTAAAAAAACTTAAAAACAATAGTATAAAGCACTTGTAATATAGGGAATAAAACACTATAATATTATTGTCTTAATTAAAGACTAAATAAACTTATAATATAACGTTGGATATATATCGAAAAAACTGAATATCTTGATAGTAAATAGGTGCATAACAGGGAACCAGGTGAAAATCCTGAACTGTACCAGCAACCGTAATTCGAATGTCTATACTAAACCATTGGTAAAACAAGAAGGAGTATAGATGGTAGAAGATAAGTCGGGAGACCTACCTATTTGTTAAATACATTTTAAGGAGACAAGGATGAAAAGAAAAGCACTGGGCTTATTGCTATTCTTATTGATCGTTCCTTTATTTATGGGATGCGTTCAAACAGAAACAACGAAAGCAGCAACAACAGTAACAACAGAAACTACAGTGACAACAACCGTAGAGGTTGCTTTAGGAACTGTAACTTTTGAAGTGTACACATCAGGAGATGATATGGACACATCAGAAGTAGAAACAGAATACGTTTCAGCAACTATTGCTGTAGAGTATTTTGATGGCGATGTATTATTTGATCTTCTAGCAGAAAATTTCATGATTGCCTATGAAGAAAGTACCTATGGTCGCTATTTAACGGGGATTTCTGTATTAACTGCCGATACTGATGCAAATGAATATATTGCATTCTATATTGATGGTTCGTACGCTTCAACAGGTGTTGATGCAACAGATCTAGTTAATGGAGCTGTGTATCAATTTAAGCTTGAATCTTACTAAAACTAAAAGTAGTATAAGAAGCATCACGTTAACGTCGATGCTTCTTGCTATTTTAGTTATCCAAGAAGAATTATTAGTATTTATACCACAAGTGCAGTTAACTGTAATCTTGATTATAGTTTATGCTCACTTTTTGTCATATAAAGAGATGGTTCCTTTGGTGATTGGATATGTAATCTTAGATAATCTTATCATGGGTAGTTTTAGTTTGTTATACACACCACCAATGATAATTACTTGGTTACTACTCGCTATAGTTGCGAGGGCATTAAGAAAGAAACCTGATTATGCACTATTTATAGTCGCTGTATTATTTGCATTCGTCTATGGTTGGTCATTTATACCAAGCGCGATGTTAATTCAATCAAACTTTAATTTCTGGATATATGTAAAAGCAGACTTTATTTTCGAAATGGGAATGGCGGCTAATTCAGTGGCTACATTCTTACTATTCTATCGACCACTTAAAGAATTATTTGGCAAATTATACAAAAAACCAAGAAATGAAAATATAGAAACATTTAACTAAATTTAATTACTATATGGGAGCCTAAACTGGTTCCCTTTAATCTTTAGACTTATCAATTGATAATGTTACTGAAAACTGTTATAATTTTACTTAGAAAGATATTCAAATATTGGAGGAACTAATATGGGAAACATTAATACAGATTTATTAATAATTGGTGCTGGTCCAGGAGGATATGTATCAGCTATATATGCAGCTAAAAAGGGATTAAATGTTACTTTGGCCGATGGAAAGCGAATAGGTGGTACCTGTTTAAACGAAGGTTGTATTCCTACAAAAGCTTTGGTTAGATCAGCTGAATTATATCAAGAAATATTACATTCAGAAAAACAAGGAATTTCATTAGAAAATCCTAGTTTTGATATGGGTAAGATTATTGATAATAAAGATGAAGTTAAAGATAAGTTAATTAAAGGGATTGAATACCTACTTGAAAAATATAATGTTAATATAATTAAAGGTTATGCTAATTTTGAAAATGATAAAGTAATAAAGGTCGTTGGCGAGGAAGAATTCTTAATTAATGCTAAAGACATAATAATAGCGACTGGGTCAATGACAAAACACTTACCAATTCCTGGAATTGAACTAGATTTAGTGATAGACTCAGAAGTATTATTGGAGAATAAACACCTACCAGAAACTTTGAATGTTATTGGTGGAGGGATTATAGGAATGGAATTTGCATTTATCTATGCAAGCTTTGGAGTCAAAGTTAATGTTATTGAATTCCTACCTAGAGTGTTACCTGGAGTGGATCGCGAATTCAGTATGAGATTGATGCGCTATGCTAAACAATTAAATATTTCAATATTAAATAATGCAGCAGTTACTAAAATCGAAAAAGTAGAAGGAAGAGCTTTAGTTCATTTCACTCAAAAGGGTAAAGAAAAAACTTTGGAAGCTGATATGGTACTAGAAGCAGTTGGTAGAGTTCCTAATATGAATGGATTAGGATTAGATAATACAACTCTTTTACACGACTTAAGAAAAGGTATAAGTGTTGACAAACATCTAAAAACTAATGTAGATAATATATATGCCATAGGTGATGTAACAAACATAATGCAATTAGCTCATGTTGCTAGTCATCAAGGTATTGTCGCAGTAGATAATATTTTAGGCGAAAATAAAACTATGGATTATGACTGTATTCCTGCAGTGATTTTTACAAGTCCTCAAATCGCAACTGTCGGTAAAACTGAAGAGATTTGTAAAAATGAAGAAATCGACTATGAAGTGGTAAAAGTACCTTATTCAGCTAACGGGAGAGCTTTAATAATGGAAGCTGAAGCTGGATATATAAAACTATTAAGAAATAAAAATACTAAGAAACTAATTGGTGGCATGGTGTTTGGTAAAGAAGCTGATAATCTAATTGCCTCAATAACTATAGCGATTAAAAACGGTTTGACAGCCAAAGATTTACAAGAAACGGTCTTTGCTCATCCAACTGTTCAAGAATTAATCCATGAAGGGGCTATGGGGTTAGACGCACAAGCTATCCATTTTGTTGACTGATGAAAGTAATTAAAGATATAAAAATATTATTTGAAATTATTAATCATGCCGAGAATATTGTTTTCCTTGGTGGAGCTGGGGTCAGTACGGAATCTGGAGTGCCAGACTTTAGGTCACCAGGTGGTTTATATAATCAACCTTATAAATTTAGTCCTGAGAAGATATTAAGTCATAATTTCTTCTTAAATCAACCAAAAATATTTTTTGATTTTTATAAAGAAAAAATAATTAATATAGATCCAGAACCTAATCCTGGTCACTACTATTTAACGGACCTTGAAAAATCAGGGAAGCTAAAAGCAATAATTACCCAAAACATTGATGGTTTACATCAAAAAGCTAATTCTAAAAACGTTATAGAATTGCATGGTAATGTAAACTATAACCATTGTATTAAATGTAATAAAGCTTTTAATTTGGAGTATGTAAAAAATGCTAAAAACCCTGTAAGATGTGATGAATGTAATGGACTTGTTAAGCCTGACGTTGTTTTATATGGAGAAGACTTAGATAATAGTGTTTTAGAATCGGCTGTCAAACATATTCAACAATCTGACCTAATGATTATAGCTGGAACATCACTTAATGTTTATCCAGCGGCTGATCTAATGAGGTTTGCTAAAAAAGTATTATTGATTAACTTAACTAAAACATCAAAGGACATCTATTGTGATTATACATATTATGGTAAATTTGGAGAAACATCTAAAGAATTACAGTCTTTAAGTGATTGACACCATATTGTAAATATACTATAATTATCTTGGCAAAAGGAGAATACATGATATATTTAGATTATAGCGCTACAACACCGGTTAATAATGAAGTATTAGAAGCTTACACTAAATTTAATCAAGATTACTTTGCAAATCCTAATTCAAATCATGAATTAGGACTTTTAACTAAACAAAAAATTGAAGAAGCAACAGAAGATATTAAGAAGGTTCTTGGTGTTGATGCTTTTGAAGTGATTTACACTTCAGGTGCTACAGAAGCTAATAACCTTGCACTTAAGGGTTATGCTTTAAGTAATGATCATCTAGGTAAACATATAATTACTACACCATATGAACACTCAAGTGTAACTACCTGTTTAAACTATCTTGAAAAATGTGGATTTGAAGTTGATGTTCTTGATATCGATAAAACAGGTTTAATAGATTTGGATGAATTAGAAGAACTTATAAGAGAAGATACAATTTTAGTTTCAATAGCTTTGATTAATTCTGAATTAGGAATTAAACAAAACCTAGAAAAGATAACTACGATTCTAAAAAAATATCCACATGTTAGATTTCACTCAGATATGACCCAAGCAATTGGAAAACAAAAAGTTGATTTAAGCAAAGTAGATTTAATTACTTTCTCAGCTCATAAATTTTATGGCTTAAAAGGTATCGGTGTTTTGTTAAGAAGAAAAAACCTTAGTTTAACTCCAGTAGTTCATGGCGGTAAATCAACGAGTATTTTTAGAGGTGGAACTCCACCAGCGCCGTTGATTAACAGTTTAGCTGTGGCTCTAAAACTAGCCTACAATGATTTTGATAATAAACTAAAACACATTCAATCATTGTATGATTATCTATGCAACAATTTATTACCACAAATTGAATGTGCTAATATAAATTATAAATTTGGCATCCCACAGATTGTAAATGTATCTTTTACAAAAATGGGAGCTGGTAAGCTACAAAAAGAATTGTCAAAAAAACATATCCTGATTTCAACACAAACTGCCTGTAGTTCGGATTCAAGTTTTTCAGTTACAGTTAAGAAAATTACTTCATCTGATACTCTAGCCGAAACATCAGTAAGAATATCTTTATCTCATCTTACTAAAAAAGCTGAACTAGACGAACTAATCACAGCCATCAAGGAGATACTTAATGAAAATAGTTAAAGTTACAGCTATGTGGTGTATGAGCTGTCTCTCAATGAAAAAGGTTTGGAGAAAAGTCTTCAAAGAATATACGGATTTAGAAATTGTTGATCTTGACTATGATTTCAACGAAGAAGAAGTGAAACAATACAATGTAGGTGCTATATTACCTGAACTAATTATTTTTAAAGACGGAAAAGAAATAAAAAGAATAATTGGTGAAAAAAACAAATCTGAATTATTTGCGATAATGGGAGAGCTTAATGAAGAGAATTAAACAATTAATATTAATACTTGTTTTAGGATTATTAATTAATCCTTTTTTTTCGTTAGTCAAGGCTGAAAATCAAATAAATATATCTTTCTTCTATTCATCAACATGTTTACATTGTCATGATATGCGTGATTACTTAGGAGAGTTACAATTAGAGTATTCAAATATTACTGTTGACTATTATGAAGTTAATGATGGGGACAATATGGACTTATTAAATAGAGTAGCTACTGTGTTTGACCAAAGTGCTGAAATTCCTACTGTTGTAATAGGTGGGATCTCGTTTGTTGGCTATAATAGTCAGATTCACCTAGATTTGGAAAATACAATTATCAGATATTCGGATAATGATTTTGTAGATATAATGGATAAAATCTTGAGTCAAGTAGACGTGCTTATTACAGACATTGATTCTATAGAAAGAGATGTAATTAAACTTCCATTTATAGGTGAAATTGAAATTGAAAGTTTATCTCTATTCCTTGGCGCTGTAATTTTAGGCTTAGTAGATGGGTTTAATCCCTGTGCTATGTGGGTTTTAATCTTCTTGATTTCAATGCTTATTAATATGAAGGATCGCAAACGGATGTGGGCTATTGGTGTTACATTCTTATTTACATCAGCTTTCGTGTATTTCCTAATTATGGTTTCATGGCTACAACTCGCTGTTAGTTTAGTCACAGTTACCTGGTTAAGATATCTAATAGGTTTAATAGCTCTGGTATTTGGTGGTTACAACGTTTATAAATTCATTAAAAATCGCAATGTCGATGTTGGTTGTGAAGTCACCAATGACAAACAACGTAAAAAAATCATTGAGAGAATCAAAGATATTGTTAAAAAACGAAGTTTAGTCATTGCACTTCTAGGCGTAGTTTTATTAGCCGTTACTGTAAATCTTATTGAACTAGCTTGTTCAGCAGGATTACCATTACTATATACACAAATATTAGCTTATAATGACCTCACTACAGGAATGTATTTCTTCTATATTGGAGTATATATACTATTGTTCTTGATCGATGACTTGATTATATTCACAATCGCAATGGTTACAATGAGAGTTACCGGAATATCTAATAAATATTCAAGGTATTCAACTATCATCGGCGGAGTCATTATGTTGATAATTGGAGTATTATTGATATTCTTCCCTAACATAATTATGTTTAATTTTTAAATACAAGCGCCTTTTTAGGCGCTTTTACTATGACATTTTTATTAATGATAAAAAATATAGCACTCTTTACTTGACAGTGCCAGAAAAAGTGGTATACTATAGTTAGCACAATACTGTGTAGAGTGCTAAATATAATTATAGGAGGTCAATAAAATGACAAAAATTGTTAGAAGAAACAACAACTTTCCATTCTTTAATGATATCTTTGA
>Ga0307992_1001954_pt1 | contig 11920 bp, 9 predicted proteins | sample EllFjometagen133_FD_203162 | JGI IMG/M metagenome (GOLD analysis project Ga0307992, IMG submission 203162) | Marine microbial communities from Ellis Fjord, Antarctic Ocean - #133 | ecosystem: Environmental > Aquatic > Marine > Unclassified | place: Southern Ocean | collected 2014-10-08
GTCGTTAATGCTTTGAAAAAGGAAATTGAAAAAAGAGAAAAAGAATTTGATTTTATAATTTATGATACTTCCCCAGGAACTCATTGCAACGTTATCTCTGCTTTGCAGGGGACAGATTTGGCAATTTGTGTTTCTGAGCCGACACCTCTTGGCGCTCATGATTTGAAATTAATTTTAGAGCTTTTGAAAATATTAAAAATTCCAGCAAAAATTATACTTAATAAATCCGATATTGGTGATAAAAGATTAATTGAAAAAATCGCCAAAGAGTTTAAAACAGAAATCATTATCGAAATTCCATACAGTAAAAAAATAATTGATTCTTATTCATCAGGAGAGGCAATAAAGGATCCGGCAATACTTAATTTAAGAAAGTATCTTGAGGAGAATAAGAAATGAAAATCATTACAGTTTTATCTGGAAAAGGCGGGACAGGGAAAACAACAGTATCTTCTAATCTAGCCATTTTACTCTCTAAACGAAAAAAGATTGTTGCTGCTGATTGCGATGCTGATGCCCCGAACTTAGCCTTGGCCTTAGGGTTAGAAGATAAAAACTTTTCTAATTGGGAAGAAGTAGAAACTAACGAAAAAGCAGTACTAGATAAAAAAAAATGTATTGGTTGTAAAAAATGTTATGATGTTTGCAATTTTGGGGCTGTTGAGTGGGATAATCTCAAAAAACAACCAATTTTCAATTCATTGCTTTGCGAGGGATGTGGAGCTTGCCAGCTGGTTTGTCCGCAAAATGCGATAAAGTTGGTGAAGGTTAAAAATGGGAAAATTGCTGATACTGAAACGCCATATGGATTCAGGATTTTTACTGGACAACTAAAAGTTGGTACGACTGGGTCTGGCAAAATAGTTTCCTTGATTAAGGAAAGAGCGTTTTTACTGGCAAAACAACGGCAAGCAGAGGTTATGTTGCTAGATTCAGCTGCTGGTATTGGCTGCCCAGTAATTGCCTCGGTTCAAGGAAGTGATTTTGTTGTTGCTGTCACTGAACCAACTCCGTCAGGATTGAATGATTTAAAGCGTGCCTTAAAAACTGTCGAACATTTTCGAATTCCCTATGGAGTGATAATAAACAAATATGATTTAAACAAAAAATTCACTGAGCAAATTGAAAATTTCTTTTTAAAAAATGATATTCTTTTATTGGGAAAAATTAAATTTGATAAACAGTTTGTTGATTCTTTAGTAAATATGGAACCAATATCGATAAAAAATAAAAAGCATCGAATAATTTTTGAGGAAATAATTTCTAATATCGAGGAGCAGTTGAGTCGCTAAATTTATTAGGATTATATTATTTGCTGTTAGCGTTTAAATAATTTGAAATTAGATAATAATAATTAATAAACAGGGAGCGATTATGCCAGGACAAGATGGGACGGGACCTCAAGGTCAAGGTTCAAGAATTGGACGAGGAGGAAACATGGCTCGATCAAGTCAAGGGTCTGTAGAACCAGATAAGTGTGAATGTCCAAAATGTGGTGAAACAATAGCTCATGATAGAAACCTTCCCTGCACTAGCATGGTTTGTCCTAAATGTGGAACTCCTATGCTTGGAGTTTCCTGCCGATAAATTATAAATTATTTCTAACAATAACAATAAAATGGTCGAAAGAAACTTAGAGAAACTAGGCAAGTAGACATATACTACACTCCTTCTCACAAAAACTATATTTCCAATAAACCTGTCGACGAATGGCTTAAGTTGAGGGATTCGGAGGGGTCTTATAGTATTACCTATAAAAACTGGCATCATGATAAAGATGGAAAAAGCCAGTATTGTGATGAATACGAAACTAAATTTGAAAGTCTTGAACAGATGAAGCTGTTGTTTAAGTCAATAGATGTGAAGATGATTGCAGAAGTAGATAAGAAAAGGACCAAATACAATTACAAGGATTATGAGATATCTGTAGACAAGGTTAAAGGTTTGGGTGATTTTGTCGAGATTGAATTCAAGGGTACCGGTAAAGCCAGTGATGCAAAAAAGATTACTGATCAGATGATAGAATTTTTAAAAAAGACCGAAGTTGGTAGCATTCATAGAAATTACGTAGGATATCCCTTTCAGTTATTGTTTCCAGATGATATCGAACTTGAAAAATACTAGTATTATATCAATGAGCGAAGGTTTAACCCCAAATCCAGAAGCAGGAGAGAAGCTTGCAGAACAAGTTGTCGTTTTGTTGAAGCCTGGCCATGCGGATAAAATTGAAAGGTTAGTAAAATATCTTGAGAAAAAAGGACTTAAAATTCTCGATCAACAAACCGTCACTCTCAATGAAGACATTGCTAGAAACTTCTACCCGCATGCAGAAGGGGCGATTAAAGAGATGTTTGGTTCAAAAGAGGGAGAAGCTAAAATGCGTGAATTTATTGAGTACCTATCAAGCGATGAAGTGATGGCTCTCCTGGTAGAAGGGGAAGATTCTATTGAGATTGTTAGTCGACTTAAAGATAAGGTTAGGGCCTGGTTCGAACTGCAGAAGCCCGAAGATGCTATTCATGCATCGAGTGATATAGAAGAAGCCCAAAGAGAAGCTGCAGTATTGGGTTTGGGCAACCCAAGATAGATAGAACGTCAATTGTGTACTAAAATAACATCTACTAGAGCCATTTTTTATTTGGTGGAGGTGAGGGGAGCCGGTCACCGGTATTTTTCTGCTGAAAAATCCGTCGACCCCGTCTCAGCGCTCAATCGCGCTTGCGACTTGCAACTCCCGTCCGAAAATATCAACTAACAAAAAAAGTCGACCATAAAGGTCAACTGTTTTTGCTGGTGGACCCAGGCCTTAAATTTTGGAACACCTTTTTTCAAATTGTCTTCGAGTGGGCTCCGGTTTTAAGGCAGGTTTACTTAAAAGACAACACGACTAGCCGTCTATGAAACGTCTAGCGATTTTATTTTTAACACCCTTAATACACGCTGCAACTTTTCATACGAGAGGTTTCCCTCACCGCGTTCGACCACTGCATAGTAGTTGGCGTTAATATCCGCTTTCTTGGCAAGTTCTGTCTGAGTAAGCCCAGACTTCTCACGAGCGACTCTGAGCTTCTTGCCAAGACCTTCCAGAATTTTATCTTCTTTACTATTCATATATGCATAATATAACAGATTAGAGTTGGAATATAAAGACCAAAATAATAATAACGAAGGAGGGATATGTCAGTAATGTCGCCATCTTATAAAAGACATTTGGAAAATCGGCAAAATGAAGAGGATGCCGAAAAGTATCGCGAATCGCGAATACTCGACTTATATAATGAAAGAACGTTCTATCCAGCTTTTGTCAGGGACATAATAAAGGCTGAAAAAGAAGTAGTGATTTATTGCCCTTTCATTTCCAAATACAGATCAGAGTTCTTCAAGAAGACTTTGGAGAGACTCAGACACCGAAATATTGCTGTTTTCATCTTTACTCGTCCGCTTGAAGAGCACGAGTCATTAATGAGAAGTGAAATAAAATCCGCCCTCTGTGATTATGAGGAGCTGGGAGTCTGTATTGTTCATTTGCCTGGATTAATTCACGCCAAAACGGCAATTATTGACCGAGAAATTCTTTGGAATGGGAGTTTGAACATTCTATCACAGAAAAAAAGTAAAGAGATAATGCGCCGGACAAAAGATAAAGACATTGCCAAACAAATGATTAACCACTTGGGATTGAACCACAAAATTGCTGAAGGATATAAATATCAATATGAAAGGCTGTATCAAAGTCTTGTTGAGCAATCAAAGTTCAAGATAGCGCTGAAAATTAAAGCTAGGGCGTTCGTCCAGTCTATGGCTAAAATATTCAGGAACATATTTCTTGCAATCCCTAGGGCAATTATACTATTGTTAAAGTGTATTAAAATATTTCTAACCCTACTAACATAAGGAGTAAAATGACAGACACTAAAATATCGAAAAATATCGGACCTCAGATAGAAGAGCCAACACCTGCTGAAATAGATCAAACAATCGATAAGATTAAGAGGAAGTATGACATTGTATTAAATATTAAAGATGCGACCCGAATGTTCAAGTTACTTAAAGAGCTTGAGTGGTGGTTTATAGTTGATAAGTTCTCGCGCTCCTCTAAAAGCATCTCCATAGATATGGCCAAAGAGATCAGAGCATATTTCAAAAAGATACAAGGCAAAGATCTCACTTTGGATGAGGCTCACGAACAAGCCAAAAATTCTCTAGCCGAAACAATTTCATCAGAAAAGGAGCGGATAGCTGGTGAAATAAAGGGGCTGGCAAACAGATAATCATAGAACCTTTTATTAGCTATAATTCTCACTTTCAAATTAGGGGATAAAATGCTATTCTAGAGATAGTAAACTAGTTAAAATTTTGAAAAGAAACAAGTATGGCAAAATTAAGCGAAACTCCAAAATTCGATCGACCCAGAGAAAAGTTTCTTGAAAAAGGACCTGGTGCGCTTGTCGATAGTGAACTTTTGTCGATTATTTTAGGGAGCGGTATAAAGGGGACCAATGTTAAGGTTTTATCTCAAAAGATTCTCAAAAAGTTTGGCAATAATTTATTGAATACTACCGTTAAAGATCTAGAACAAATACCGGGTATAGGTCAAGCCAAGGCTTTGCAAATTTCATCCGCCTTTGCCTTAACAAAAAGAATGTTTGATAAACAAAATTCTCTGGATAATTTGATATTGTCGGCTAAAGATGCGGCTGCGCTTGTCCCCGACCTGAAAACCAAAAAACAAGAGCACTTGGTATGCTTGTACCTGAATGCTCGAAATGCGCTTATAAAAAAAGAAACTATTTCAATTGGGACATTGGATAAAAGTATAATCCATCCGAGAGAAATTTATGCACCTGGATTGAGTTTGCATGCGTCAGGAGTAATTCTTGTCCACAATCACCCTTCTGGCGATTCATCGCCCAGCGAACAAGATAAGCAAATTGCCAGGAGGATAATCGAGGCGGGGAAATTGATGGGTATCAATGTCGTTGATTTCTTAATCATCGCTAAGGATGGAGTACATAGTATATTGGGTGAAATCAGCAACACGAAATTGTCCGATACAGAGTATGTTGCCGATGGAGCCCAAGCTTCTCTTTTTGATTTGTTGGTCGACGCAAATCAAGCTTATTTTTACGGAGATGTTACGAAAAACAATAGGTCGGAGAGAAAAAAGAAAACCGATAATTTAAAATTTATAGATTTGTTTGCTGGTATAGGCGGGTTTCACATCGCATTTCATAATGCGGGATCGGAATGTGTTTTCGTTTCTGAATGGGATGAACCAGCCCAAAAAACATATCTTCATAATTTTCATAAAATGTCTCAGGAAGTTTTTGACTCCGGCAACTTTGTGGGCGATATTACAAAAATAGACCCGAAAAAGATCCCCGATTTCGATATCTTAACGGGTGGATTCCCGTGTCAACCTTTTTCACAGGCGGGATTTAAGAAGGGTTTTAATGAAACTCGAGGAACGTTGTTTTTCGATATAGTTAAAATACTTGAAGAAAAGGCCCCCAAAGCTTTTTTTCTGGAAAATGTCCGAGGATTATTTAATCATAATGGAGGCAGGACATTCGAAACGATAAAGAGAACCCTTACGGAAGAACTCGGATATTCTTTCTTTTATAAAATCGTTAAGGCTTCCGATTTCGGGATGCCGCAACACCGATCCCGTTTGTTTATGGTGGGTTTCAAAGACACTTCCATAGATTTCAAATTTCCTGAACCTGTAAGCAAATTAAAATATACGATGTCTGATATTTTCAAAGGGAAGTGCGATAAGGAAGTTGGTTATACACTGCGAGTTGGCGGTCGCGGAAGCAAGATAACCGATCGTAGGAACTGGGATGCATACCGAGTTGACGGAAAGGTTGTCCGGTTGGGGCCAAAAGAAGGTTTGAAGATGCAGGGTTTCCCTACTTGGTTTGAATTTCCTCCCGCATTGACAGAAGCTCAAGCCATGAAGCAGTTGGGTAATTCCGTTGCGGTCCCTGCGATTCAAGCGGTTGCCGAAGAAATAGTAAATGCTTTACGCAAACATTAAAATGAAAAACATTATGGAAACGGGAAATAATAAAGGAGAGTGGTCGGAGTTTTACGCTTTTTTGAAGATATTGGAAGATAGAAAACTCTTTGCGGCCGATAAAAATCTCGAAGTGATCGACGGGAAGTATTTCGTGTTTCACAAAATAATCAGAGAAGAAGCGGGAGAAAAAGCTAAGATTTACGATATCTCCGAGTCCGAGACTCAGGTGTCGATAACCGATGAGGACGGAAGATTGTTAAAACAATTCGATTCAGGTTCGCTTAAAGAAAAGACCTTGAAAATATTCGAAAGAATCAAACATGAAAAAAGCCCGTCTTTTAATATCCCCGAAGCTCAAAAGCTGATGAATGATTTGCTATGCACAAAGGTTAAAGCCAGCAACGCCAAAAAAGCCGATTTGGTGGCGATTATTTATGACAGAATTTCAAAAACAATGCCTATGCTCGGATTTTCCATAAAATCGATGATCGGAGGCGCTTCAACACTGTTAAACCCGGGGAAAACAACCAATTTCATATATAGGGTAAACGGTTTTAAAGGCAATATGGAAGAAGTCAATACAATACATACAAATTCTCAAATCAGAGATCGCGTCGGGAAAATCGTCGAAGAAGGCGGATCTTTCGAATATGTTGGTGTTTCGAACGAACAATTCGGGTCTAACATGAAGATGATTGACACCGTCTTACCGGAATTCGTAGCTCAAATGCTTTTGGATTTTTTCACTAACACCAGTCGAACTGTGGCGGATTTGACCGAAAGACTGGCCGAAGATGAACATATGAAAGAGAGGTTCGCTTTATCCCAAACAAATTATGAATACAAGATAAAGAATTTCCTGGACGCTGTCGCTCTCGGAATGGTGCCGAGTAAGCCCTGGGACGGTTTTTCCAAAGCTCATGGAGGTTATATCGTCGTAAAAGAGAATGGCGAGGTGGTATGTTATCATCTGTACAACAGAGATGAGTTTCGCTCTTATTTGTACGAAAATACCAAGTTTGATGCGCCCAGTACTTCACGGTACGGATACGGCGAACTATATAAAGAGAATGGAAAATATTATTTCAAGCTGAATCTCCAAATCAGATTTTTGAAATGAGATATTATGTCGGACATTTGCCTAAACAACCACAAAATATCAGAAAACCCTCCTGATTGTGATTATTGTAGCTATTATCGAGAAGTTTCTAAAATAAAATCCTAAATATATAATTTTATTTTAAACATGGTTAAGCCAAACTGGAACAAGTTCAAGTCTAAGTTTAGTGAAAATCCTCAAGATAATTTTGAGTGGCTTTGTTATATTTTATTTTGCAAAGAATTTAAGCAAGAAAAAGGTATTTTTCGTTTCAGAAATCAAGCAGGAATCGAAACAAATCCTATACAAATTGGAAATGAATTAATAGGTTTTCAGTCTAGGTTTTATGAAGGATCTCTTTCTGACCATAAGGATGATCTAATAAAAGCAATAATAACAACGGAAAAAAAATATTCGGGTATTACAAAAATTATTTTTTATACAAATTCTGAATTTGGAAATGGAGTAAAAGGTAAAGATCCAATAGCAAAAACCGAATCAGAACAAACCGCGAGAAATCTAGGAATTGAATTAGAATGGAGAGTAAAAAGTTATTTTGAATCTCCATTTGTTTGTGTTGATAATGAAAAAATCGCAAAACACTTTTTTACACTAGATAAAAGTATTTTTAATTTAATCGAAGAATTAAATTCACACACAGAAAATATTTTTACGGAAATCCAGACAAATATCACTTTTAATAGTCAAATTATTGAAATAGATAGGAATAATGAGCTATCTGAAATAAAAAATACCAAACAGCAAGTAATTATATTGAGCGGCACAGGAGGAGTTGGGAAAACTGCTCTTATCAAAAACCTATATGAAGAGATAAAGGAAGAATCATCCTTCTATTTGTTTAAGGCAACTGAATTTGAATTAAGAAGTATAAATGATTTTTTTAAAAATTATGATTTTCAAGATTTTGTAAATGCACATAAAGAAGATGAAAATAAAACGATTATTATAGATTCAGCTGAAAAATTATTAGATTTAAAAAACACTGACCCATTTAAAGAGTTCTTGTCTATACTTATTCAAAATAATTGGAAAATTATTTTCACGACAAGAGATAATTATGTAGATGTTCTTAACACAGATTTTTTTGAAATTTATAACATTGCTCCTGCAAATATCTCCTTACAAAATCTAAATGAGGATCAACTTCAAACCCTTTCGGAAAAACATTCTTTTCAACTACCAAAAGATGAAAAATTAGTTAAATTAATAAAAAATCCGTTTTACTTGTCTGAATATTTAAAATATTTCAAAGTTGGAGAAGAATTAGATTATAAGGAATTCAAAAGCAAGCTTTGGAAGAAAAATATAACAAAAACCAGTCCTCCAAGATCAGAATGTTTCCAAGAGATTGCTTTTTTAAGATCAAATGCAGGAAGTTTTTTTGTTACATCAGATTTTGAATCTAATATTCTAAATGAACTAACTAGAGATGGAGTTTTAGGATACGAGGATGATAAAGGTTACTTTATAACTCATGATATCTATGAAGAGTGGGCATTAGAAAAAATTATCGAAAAAGAATATTGTCAAAAAGATTCTAATCAAAGTTTTTTTAACGAGATAGGGCAATCATTAGCTGTTCGTAGAAGTTTTAGAAATTGGGTGTCTGAAAAACTCTTATTAGAAGATGATGATATAAAAAAATTTATTGAAGAAGTAATAGATGGAGATCAAATTGATCAATCTTGGAAGAATGAAATACTAGTATCAGTTCTACTTTCTGATTATTCAGATTATTTCTTCAATAATTTTAAAGATTCATTACTTGCAAATAATCAAGAATTGCTAAAAAAAGCAACTTTTTGGCTAAGAATCGCTTGCAAGGAAGTTGATGATGATTTTTTCAAGCAATTTGGCATAAAAAACGTTGATTTATCTACTTTGAAATATGTTCTCACAAAACCCAAAGGAAACGGTTGGAAAAGTGTTATTAAATTTGTTTATGATAACTTAAAAACGATAGGAATTGAGAATATTTATTTCATCCTGCCAGTTATTCACGATTGGAATAATAAGTTTACAAAGGGAGAAACAACGCAGCTCTCAAGCCTTATCGCACTTCAATATTATCAATGGATTATAGAAAAAGATGCCTATTTCTCTCGTGACGACGATGTAAAAGATAATCTTTTTCAAACAATTCTTTATGGATCATTTGAAATAAAAGATGAACTTAACTCAATCTTTGAAGAGATTTTAAAAAATAAATGGAAAAATCATAAAGATCCGTATTGCGACTTATCAAAAACCATACTTACAAAATTGCAAGGCATTTCCGTTTCTCAAGTTCTTCCAAAAGGTGTTCTACAATTAGCTGACTTATTTTGGACATATACGCTACCAAATAATGACAGATGGCATTCAGATAATAGGATGGGGGTTGAGCAGTATTTTCAAATAGAAGATGATCATCTTGACTATTTTCCTGCTAGTTCATATCAAACTCCTATCTATTGGCTCCTTCAGTCTGCACAAAAAGAAACAATAGATTTTATTTTACAATTTACCAACAAAACGGTTGAAGCTTTCGCAAAATCAGAATTTGCAAAATATGAAGTTGAAGAAGTAGAAGTCTTCATAGATGAAAAAACAACAATTAAGCAATATATATCTAATAGACTTTGGTGCACCTATAGAGGCACTCAAGTTTCACCTCATGTACTAGAATCAATGCATATGGCTTTGGAAAAGTTTTTTCTTGAAAGAGGAGAAAATACAAAATCTGAAACACTAGAATATTGGTTGATGTATTTGCTTAAAAATTCAAAATCAGCTTCTATTTCGGCTGTAGTAATGAGTATCGTGTTAGCATTTCCAGATAAAGCTTTTAATGTAGCAAAAGTTCTTTTTCAGACTAAAGAGTTTTTTCTTTATGAAACAAGCAGATGGGTATTGGATCAAACGGCAAAGAGCGGATTTTCAATTGGTTATGGATTAAATTATGAACATAAAGCACATCAAGACGAAAGAATAAAAACTTGTGACGAAAAACATAGAAAGTGGCATTTAGAAAACTTATTCCTACAATATCAAGTATTTAAAAATGAAAATGTAACTGAAGATGAAGTTAAAAGAAGGCAAAAGGTACTTTGGGAGATTTTGAATAATTATTACAAAGAGCTTCCAAATAAAGGAAAACAAAATGAATCGGACAAGACATGGAGAATGTTTTTGGCAAGGATGGATTATAGAAAAATGAAACCAACAACAAAAAAGACTGAAGAAGGTATTGAAATTCATTGGAATCCTGAAATAGATCCTCAGCTAAAAAAAGAAAGTGAAAAATCTTTGAAAAAAAGTTCTAAACCTATGGAATATACCTCATTGAAAATGTGGGCATATTACAGAATGAAAAATGAAGAAGAATACAAAAAATATGATAAATATGAACAAAATCCAAAACTTGCTTTAAAAAAAGTACAAAAAATCATATCGAAGTTAAAAAAGATAAATAGCCCTAAACCTTTTCAATCTACTCATACAGAAGATGAAAGTTCCTATCTTTTAAATTATTCTATTCCTGGAGAAGTTTGTCCGGTTTTGATTAAGGTTTTTTCAGATGAGCTTTCTCTGAGAGAAATTATAATTTGCAAAGATATTATCTTAGAAGTGGCTTCATCATCTCTAAGACCAAATTATCAATACCAAATTTCTGATGGAGTACAATCCGCTATTTCAGTTCTTCCCATCTTATTAGAGCAATTTCCAAAAGAAAAAGATTATATAAAGACAATAATATTATTTACCTTATTTGATGAATATCCAATTGGTATGGGGGGAGGAAAATTTAATCATTATTCTATAAATGCAGTTCACAAATTATGGAAAGGTAATTTTCAAGATGCTCAATCATTGCTGCTTGGATATCTTTTACTGAAACCAAAATATGAAGAATTGAGAAAAAAGTTGCATGAAGAAAATCATAAAAAAGGAATCTATGAACTTCACGAACCTCAAGTGGTAGAAATTTTTTCAGAAAATTATGAAAGTGATTTACAAAAAGTCATAGAAAATAAAATCGCATTGAAAGATTGCAAAAATATCAAAGGAGTAAAACTCTCTTCTTTAGGGACGGCTTTCCAATTAATCCCATTAAAAACTGAAAATGACGATCACAAAAGAATCGTAAAAGAAATCATTTCTGCTTTTACTAAAAAATTAACTTCTGACGACAGAGATGACAAAATTGATTATATGGTTAGGCATAATTTTCTCAAAAAGTTAGCATATTTTATGCTAAGTACCAAGCAAGAGGAAATTGAAGAGTATTTAAAGCCATTTATTGATAATTTTAATAATTCGGAAACATTTGCTGACCTATTTGAACAATTTGTTTTAGCAGAAAACCAACTAGATACTTATGACAAATTTTGGAGTGTATGGAGTCTATTTAAAGAAAGGGTAATTGCAACTTGCAAAGACGGAGACAGTCGTTGGTATGCTGATAAGATCGTCAAAAGTTATCTTTTTGCTACAGTTCCGCGGAAAGAAACAACAACTAGTTGGCATACATTAAAAGATGAAAACAAAGATTTTTTCAAAGAAATTTCACAAAAAATTGGGCATTATCCATCCGCTCTCTACTCTATTTTAAAATTACTAACTGATATTGGTAGTCCTTATTTGGATGACGGAATTTTATGGGTATCAAGAATACTGAAAGATCATAAAAATTTATGCACAGCAAAATTAGAAATTAATACAATTTATTATCTTGAGAAGAATATCAGAAAGTATATTTACAAAAATCGTGAAACAATAAAAAAAACTAAAAAACT
>Ga0307992_1001958_pt1 | contig 11902 bp, 10 predicted proteins | sample EllFjometagen133_FD_203162 | JGI IMG/M metagenome (GOLD analysis project Ga0307992, IMG submission 203162) | Marine microbial communities from Ellis Fjord, Antarctic Ocean - #133 | ecosystem: Environmental > Aquatic > Marine > Unclassified | place: Southern Ocean | collected 2014-10-08
AGTCGGATGTTTTTAATCCGTCCGCTTTTTTCTTGGCTGATTCTACTTTTTTTAATTTTGTATCAGAGCCAGCTTCTATCATTTTTTTTGCTCTTTTTTCTCTTCTTTTATATGAATAAAGGACTCTACCAGCGACTTTACCTGTTTTCTTGAGTTTACCTGCATCGTCCCATTCTTTTTTACGCTCTTCAGGTGTTTTATCTAAAACTCTTTGAGATATTTTTTGCACACCAGGAATTTTGGCAACAACTTTATTTCTTGTTTCTTTTATTCCATGTCTTAATCTGCCTATCGCATCCCTGCCCTTCTTAGTTGTTGGATCAAAATATTTAGCTCCCCTTTTTGCTATAGCGCTAATTGCCTTTGTCCCCATTGCTGAAGTGGAAACTGTTATGAAAAAGCCAATTACTAAAAAGAGAATAGGGATAGATGACTTTATCAAAGTGTTGAGTGTTTGTCCCCCAAACTCCATGGATCCTGTAGCAGGAGCTTTTATTTCTTCCAAGAGAACGGCTATCATTAATTGAGAAAGATAAATAAAGAAAGATCCAGTAAGTCCTATAAAAGACCATTTAATAAATTCTTTTTTCCATTTGTCAAAAATAATTTTTTTGGTTGCTGGAAGAATATAGGAAAAGAAAGCCAAGGGTGAAAGGATAACCAATATCCAAAGAGCGATATTTCTTACCAAAAATAATATCGCAAATAAAAATAAAGTAATAGCGCCGAAAATATTGAAAACAATAATGCCCAATAATCTAAAAAAGATAACTCCATTGAAGAATTCGTACCAATTGCCCCATGCGCTAGTTACTGCGCCTGCAAATTCGGCACCTGCGCTAGTTGAAAGGCTTATTGTTGTATTAAACCCACCAGCTCCTGAAGTCAGAAAAAAATTCATAAATATATTTGCTGCATCTATCACTAGTCCGCAGATAACCGGCGAAAAATTTATCAAAAGCGCTATAATAATTAAGCGAGGGAGAGTTTTTTTCACTTCATATGCTTTTATTCTTAAAGCCGTGGCTATTCCGATAATAACAAAGATAAGAATGAAAAACATATTGCTAAAATCTCGGACTATGCCCCACGCTGTCATTACAAAGGTGTTATTAGTAACGCTCCCTACTAATTCTGGATTAACAGACCATGTAAATATAATCTCACTTAACTTCAGAAGTCCCAAGGATAAAGGAACCGCAATTATTAGTGTCGCACCGAACCATGCAAAAACTATGGATTTTACAGCATTGATGAAGATAGTCCCAATGCTAGCTCCTGCCCAGTGGAGAGGTAAGAGAATTATTACAAATCCTAAAACTAGTCCCAATAGAAGATGCTGTTTTTTAACTTTTCTAAAAATTTTAAAATTCATTTTGTTTTGATCGTTTTTCAATTTTACCACAGCTTAGGAATCAAAACCATTGGTAAGATTTATCCACTCTTTTAATTTTAAATCTTCAGGGCGTTTTTGGGGGTTGATTTTTGAATTTTTAAGCCAAGAATTTACTTTTTCTTTTCTCATCTCAAGTTTTTTGGAGAGATTATTAAGAATTGTTTTTCTAGGATGAGCAAATCCAGTTTTCAGAATTTTGAAAAATAAGTCCTTGTCTATTTTGGGAACATTTTTTTGAATATCAAATATTTTTATAACAGCTCCGTCAACTTTTGGTATTGGGAAAAACGATTCTTTGGGAACGAAGAATAAAATTTTTGATTTAGCGTAAAGTTCAATTGCGATTTTGGGGAGCGACGATTTTTCGCTACAGATTTTTTGAGCCACTTCTTTTTGAAGCATTAAAATCATTTCTTTGGGAGGATTTTTTTCTTCAATAAATTTTCTAATTATTAGAAGAGCGATATTATAAGGTAGATTCGCAATAATTTTGTAGTTGTGTTTGAACGGGGGCGAGAATTTTATTATATCGCTTTCTATTATTTCTAAATTTTTAAATTCAGTTAAATTTGTTTTTAATAATTTAACAAGTTGTTTATCTTTTTCAACCGCCACAGTTCTATCTGCTGTCCTTGCTAATTCTTGAGTTAATGTGCCGATTCCTGGTCCGATTTCTAAGACAATATCGTCTTTTGTTAATTGGCTGGCAAGAATAATTTTATCAAGAATAGTTTTGTCAATTAAAAAATTTTGCCCTAATTTTTTTAAAGGACGAATGTTATGTTTTTTTAAGAATTCTTTAGTTGTTTGCTCAAGAGTTGGATTCATAACTGTGGAGAAAAATGCTTGACTTTGGTTAGGATTTGGGATTTAATGATAGAACATTTCGAAATCAATTATTAGGCAGTTTGGCAGATAATTATATTAAAAATTTAATTATTTGCCCTAAACTTATTCCTAAATCTAGCAACAATTTAAAATCTTTTTACCGGCTTAAAAAGTATATTAAGCCTTGTTTTTCTTTGTTTCTTTTTTCAATAATAATTTTTGGTATCGGTTTTAACAGAGCGGGAAATTCAGATATCAAGCACATCTTTTTAACAGAAATAACCAAAAGCCAAGATTCTTCTTCTATGTTGGGACAAGGGGAAGAAAAGAAAGAGTATCCAGACATGTTTTCCATTCAAGACAATAGTTTGCTTGCCATTTCTCCTTCTATGGCTGTTAATTTTCAAGTTTTAGGAGCCGTGGGTAATGGAACAGGATCAAGCCATGATGAAACAGGAATTGAAGAATATATCGTTCAACAAGGAGATACCGTAAGTAGCATTGCCCAACATTTTAATATTACTACAAACACAATCCTTTGGGCAAATGATTTAACTAGTAAGTCCATTATTAGTCCAGGGAAGACATTAATTATTTTGCCGATAACAGGTGCGATGCATATAGTTAGGAATGGAGATACTGTGAGTGAGGTGGCCGAAAATTACAAAGTGAAAAAGGATGAAATTATTGCTTTTAATTTTTTGCCTGGCGCGGGCGAGATTTTTGTAGGAGATATTTTGATTATTCCAGAAGGAATAAAACCGGCTCAAAACAAAATATATCCCACCTATACAACTTCCATCGCAAATTCATATTTTATTTGTCCTGTCCCCTCGCCGTGGGTGATTACTCAAGGACTTCATTGGTATAATGCTATTGATTTTTCAACAGGAAAATGTGGTTCGCCCGTGTATGCTGCTGCAGGTGGAGAAATTCAGAGAACTGGCACAGACAGTCGGGCTGGAAGATATGTAAGAATTATTCATCCAAACGGAGTAGTTACTTTTTATGGACATCTTTCTAAAATTACTGTTTCTCCAGGACAAAAGGTTTCTCAAGGGAAAATAATCGGCTATATTGGTTATTCTGGACACACTATTCCTGCCGGGCCAGGGGGATGTCATCTTCATTGGGACGTTAGAGGAGCGAAGAATCCATTTGCAAAATAGGGATTAACTAGATTGTTTCAATCGATACATTAGCGCTTCGTTGATGTGGTCAATAAGTATTTCTGCTGACTCTTCTAGGTCGGCAATTGTTCTGCTAATCTTCAGCACTCGATGATAACCGCGAGCAGATAATTGCCCTGAATCAACGCAATTTTTTAAAATGTTTTTTGCTGCTGAATTCACTTGGCAGTATTTTTTTATTTCAGGTATTTGCATTTCGCTGTTTGTTATAATACTTCTATCATTGTTATAAAATCTTTGTTTTTGTATTTCTCGAGCAATTATTACTTTTTTTCGCTTTTCAAATGTTTCTTCACCCTCGCCAGCAGAGATTAATTTTTCGAATTTTACATGGGGAAGCTCAATTGTCATATCTATTCGATCAATAATAGGGCTAGACAATTTTCTTTTGTATTTAGCGATTTGGGAAGAAGTGCAAGTGCAGTTATGCAGAGGGTCGTTTAAATATCCACAGGGACAAGGATTAGCCGCAGCGATTAAAGTAAATTGACATGGAAAAGTTAACCGTTGAGAGGCTCTCATAATTGTAATAACACCGTCTTCTAAGGGTTGTCGCAGGGCTTCGATAACATCTCTGTAAAATTCAGAAAAATGGTGTCAGATCTATTTTTTATTTTCTAATCACTTCTACTATCGGAAGGAGTTGAGTTTTCAAGAACACCTTGAATATTTGCATCATCTGATATTTATAAATAGAAATTCATTTCCTTAATTCAAAAACCCATTGCTGGGTTTTTAGTTATTATCTAAAGAGTAAAAACAGAATTGGCACCATTTTTCCATACCATTTTTCTACCATTTTTACAGCATATCGTGTTGACAGAGGACTTAATCTTGAATATAATAAGGATAGTCATTTTAAAATTGGAGGTGAGAAAAATGATAGGATTTTTGTCGGTCGCAGGATCTATCGGGTGTGCCATGAGAGCAGTAATGTGGACAGCTACCCAAAATATTCCATTTACTGCTGTAGTGAGCGCGCTGATATTTCTTGTGGTCTATTTGTTCTGTTATAATATTAAACTCAGGGATGACATACGTTTTTTGAAAAAAGATCGTAGTGTCAGTGGGTTAGTGTTAAAGCAGATATCAATAAATCACAACTGATCTGGCCTCGTCTCGCAATGAAGATCTCTTAACGAGACCTTCTTTTTTTAAAAAAAACTATATTATCATCGCCCTATTCAAATTAAGCGAGGTCGGGTCTCAAACATCCACTTGAACATCCAAATGCTAGTTTTTTCCAAGCGAAAAACCCAGTAATCTGGGTTTTTAATTATTATTTTAAGAGAAAAAACAGGGTTGATGCCATTTTTTCTTTTTTTCTCATCATCCTTCCACGAATCCAGCACTCTGGCTTGACTTTTTAGGAGGGTTTGTTATAATAAAAATGAGAAAAATCGATAAAAAAAGGAGGAACACAAATGACAAGACCAAGGTTTGGAAAGGTTGGCGGAAGGCAAGTTCGAACACTTAGAAGCTTAAAACCAGGTCGAATGTTTATCTGGTTTAACAAAACCTTTGGCGCCTCTGGTTGGTATGAGGTTCTTAGTGAGCCCCATCAGGAAAAGAATGGAAGTTGGCGGATGAAGGTATCATCTATTGATGAACATGGAGAGATTCGTTTTACCAAAGAAGTTGATTTAGCAGACTACAATGTTGTCCCTTCTAAATGGAATGGCTGGGATAGCTTCAACTGTCTTCTAAGAACCGAAGCCAAGACCAGCAAGTTTTTAGAAAGGACGAAGACGGAAGCATTTCAGCCAATCATCCCTTCTTCCTGAGAGAATTTCGGTCCCATGAAGCCCCTGGCTAGTTTAGCAGGGGCTACTCTTTTTTATAACAGAGATATTAGATCTCTTTTTTTATTGCTTCTGCTATCGGAATAAGCTGTGTTTTCAAGAAGACTTTAAATGTTTTATGATGACAGTCGATTCCTCTACCGCTTTATCGGGCAAACCAACAATATCAAATCTGCGCAAGCCATAAGAAATATCTGCCTCTATCTCAATAATTTGTGAATCAAAACCAACAATGGCAGCTGAAAATACTTTTGATGCCATAATTTTGTATTTTTTACTATTTCTGAACCTTAATTCTAAAATTAAGGAAAGTCAAATTAGCAAAATTTAAAAACCCATTGCTGGGTTTTTGTATTTTATGTTTTGTTATGTGTTTTAAGACTTAGGTTCGCACTTAACACAGAAGCGCGCTTCTGGACACGCCTCTAACCGATTAATATCAATGTTCTTGTTGCATTTTTCGCATTTTCCATATTCGTTTGTCTGGATTTTTTTAAGACCCAGCTCAATGTCTTGGAGTCGGAGTTCCATTGAGTGCTCAACGGGCAAGCGGCTTAAGTATTCTTCTACTTCATCCGAGGCAACTTCCAAGCGTGAACTTCCTATTTCAGAACCGCTAAATTTTGGAAATTTTGATTTCCAATTTCCTTTAATCTTTGGATCTTTTTCAGCGAAAAGAGAAAGCTCCTCATGAAGGGCTTTTTTATTTTTTTCTAATTTTTGTTTTTGTTTTTGTATAAATTCCTTTTTCATCATTCTGTACGATTGATTAAATTAATGATTGGATCACAACAAGTAGCGAAAAAAAGTTTATTATTAGACACTGCATAACAGACACCATAACAATCAGGACCGGGAACAAGTGTTAGATAATGTAAGACAATGCCTTTGTAATTATTTTTTTGGAATGCAGCAATAGGTACCATGTTGGTTTTTCCTAATACTGCACCCAGCGTTCTTGTTTGTATCGAAAGATCCGCTTCCCAAGAGCGCATTGTTTCTTCTATCTCAGTATCTTTCGTTTCCTCACTATTTTCGGCTACAAAACCCAAAACATTGTAATCTTTTGCAGGGAAGAGATAAAGAGTAATATCATTTTTTAATTGAGAATAGAGAGTCTCTGAAGGAGTCAGATGTAAAAACGGTAGGAGTTCCTCAAGATTTAGATATTTGTTTTTTTCTGTATCTTCAATAACGATTCTAACAAATTCATTTTCAGACAAACTTAAATCTCGAAAGGCTTGAGCCACGAAAGGAAGAATTTGATCGTCATTATTTATTCTATAAGGAATCGTAGTATCTATGGCTATCAATGCGGGGGGCATCTCTGTGACGGGAGTTGGTTCAGGAGTTTCATCAACTGGGACAGGAGCTGGTGCAGGAGTTGGTTCAGGAGTTTCATCAACTGGGACAGGAGCTGGTGCAGGAGTTGGATTTTTGCGTACTTTTATATACCAATACCAGAAACCAGCGATAAGGACGATTAGCATCACGGAAGCGACAATAATTAGAGTTCTTATTTTAGATTTTTTATTTACAGAATCGGGAGAGATAGTCATTGACGGTACTGTTTGTTTCATTGCTTCTTGTACCGTGGCTGTCTTGGCTGGTGATTCTGGAGATGGTGTTGAGGATGCTCCTTGTTTAATCCTTTGAAGTAGTTGGTTCTCTTTTCTCTCTACATCTTCTTCCCTTTTCTCTCTCAATTTTTTTAACAATTCTTCTCTTTCTTTTTTTTCTTCAATTTTTTTTAGAGCTTCTTGCGCTTTTTTACTCTCTACACTTAATTCTTTTTCGTCTGTCCTTGTGTCTATTGGCTCTGCTTTTTGAGGTCCTATCTTTTCCGTTGCTCCTATTTTGTTTTTTCCGACTTCTTCCGTAGTCGTTATTTTTTCTCCATCTGGAACTTTGTTTTCTTTTAGTTTTTCTATCTCGGGGATATCAGTGGATGCCAAAGATCCTAAAAACGTATTTATTTCTTCAATTTTTTTTCTTAATAGATTTTCTCCTTCTAATACTCTATCGTAGCGAACATTAATTCGATTTTCTTCTAATCGTATTTTTCGTAACTCATCCTCTATCACCCATCGTTCTTTTTCAATCTCCGAACGAATTTTTTGCATCTTAGATCGTTCTTTTTCTACTCGCTGTTTTTCCGTATCCTCTGTCATGCTTTCTTCGGATTCAATGTATCCGACTTCTTGTTCTACTTTTCGTTCTCTATTAACTATTTCTGCTAATTTTTCTTCGACTTCTCTGCGTTCTTCTAAAATTTTATCTTTAGTCGTAGCATAATCCTTTTTCTCCACGCTCAATTGACGGATTTTTTCTTGTATCTCTATTCTCGATTTCTCTTTGTCTATCTTTTTTAACGCTTCATTAACATCTTCTATGTTTTGTTTAAGTTTTGCTTCTTTTTGAGCGAGCTGTTCGAATCCAAAATTAACCTCTCCCAAATGTTTGTCAACATTAAATTTCTTTTTCTCATAATCCCATCTTTGTTTTTCAATGGTTTCTCTTTCTTTTCCAGCTAGCTGTCTTTCTTGTTCCGCTTTCTTCCTCTGTCTTGGAGTAATGGCTGTTTTTTCTATGCCTCCAATAAATTTTATATTCTCTTCAATTTTTCTTTCGCTTTCTAAAATCGGGTCTAAATCTTTTAGGATTTTAGCTTCTTCCTTTAGATAGTAAGTTCTGTTTTCTTGCAAAGGAATTTTTTCACCCGGTATTTTTTTTAGCTCTTCTATTAATTTTTGTAATCGCTTATTTAGTTCCTCCTCTTTTTTTCGTTCTCGTTCCTCTTCGGTTCTTTTCTCTCGTTCTAGAAATTTTTTATCTTTTTCTTTTTCCATCTGCTCCTTAACCACGGATTCTCTTTCTTTGGCTCTTTTCCTTATCTTTTCCGCTATGCTTTTTTCTTGCTCCGAAATTTCTTTTGCCTTTCGAATTTTTTCCTCTCTAGCAGCTTGTTCTTTAGCAGCCTGTTCTTTGATGGCTTGTTCCTGCTCCTTAGCAGCTTGTTCTTTAGCAGCTTGTTCCTGCTCCTTAGCAGCTTGTTCTTTAGCAGCTTGTTCTTTGATAGCTTGTTCTTTGATAGCTTGTTCCTGCTCCTTAGCAGCCTTTTCTTGGGCTATTTTTGTGTCTGCTAGTTTTTTCTCTTTTGCCAATCGTTCTTTTTCCTCAAGTTCTTCTTTTTGTTTTTCAAAAAGTTTATTTTTTTCTTTTTCCCCTTGCTTTTGAGCCTGTTCATTAAAAAGTTTTCTCAAAAGCTCTTTTATCTCTAATTTGTCCACAGTTAAATCCCATTCACCTCTGGTGATGCCAGCTAAATCTTTTTTCATCGTCCTGATTGCCTCAGGAGGAATGCTTAAATTGTTTACCTCCCTATCTGCCATATGCACGACTCTGTCTCTGTTCGGACTCACTCCTTCGTTCCTATCCCCCTATTGAGAGGGTTGAACGGCAGAAGGAGAGAACAGGGAGAGAAAATAATTAAACAGTTATAATTATTTTTTTTGAGCTTGTTTTTTTGAAAGACTTATTTTCCCTTGCTCGTCAACAGAAATCACTTTTACAGAAATAATGTCTCCAAGCTTTACAACATCTTCCACTTTGTTTACTCTGAACGATTCTAATTCAGAAATATGAACTAGACCGTCTTTCCCTGGTAGGATTTCCACAAAAGCCCCGAATTCGAGAATCTTTACCACTTTGCCTTGATATAATTGTCCTACCTCCACTTCTTTTGTTATGGATTCAATCCACTCTATTGCTTTTTTAGCTGAATCCTCTTTGTCAGATCCAACGAAGACGCTTCCGTCTTCTTCGATGTCAATAGTAACTCCGCAAGTATCAATAATCTCATTAATCATTTTGCCTCCTGGTCCAATAACTGTTCCAATCTTGTCTGGGTTTATTTTAACCCGAAAAATTCTTGGAGCAAAGGGAGAAAGAGATTCTTTTGGTTCAGCTAAAGTTTTTTGGGTTGTTTCTAAAATTTGTTCTCTGGCTTTTTTTGCTCTTACCAAGACCTGCTCTATTACCTCCATATCAATACCTTTTATTTTTACATCCATCTGAATGGCTGTGATTCCTTCAGTCGTGCCGGCTACCTTAAAATCCATATCTCCGAAATGATCCTCTGGGCCTTGTATGTCTGTTAGAATTTTATAATCTTTTTCGTTTTTTGCCAAACCGATAGCAATGCCAGCCGCCGGTTTTTTAATAGGAACTCCGGCGTCCATTAGAGCCAAAGAAGAGGCGCAAACAGAAGCCATCGAACTAGATCCGTTAGACGAAAGGATTTCTGTTACTATTCTTATAGTATAGGGGAAATTTTCAGAATTGGGAATAAGCGGAAGAAGAGCTTTCTCTGCCAACATGCCGTGGCCGATTTCCCTTCTGCCCGGACCTCTAAGCGGCTTAACTTCTCCAGAGCAATAAGGAGGAAAATTATAGTGATGCATAAATCTTTTTTTGCCCCGAAACTCCATTCCTTCTATCAATTTCTCATCTCCAGGAGAGCCCAAAGTAACAACGGAGAGGGCCTTGGTTTTACCCCTTATAAAAACAGCAGACCCATGAACTCTAGGCAGAACGGCATTATCAGAATCAATGTTTCTGATTTCGTCCATTTTACGATTGTCTGGTCTTTTCTCTTTTTCAATAACATTTTTATGAAAAATATCAGTCAATTCTTGTTCAATAAAATTTTTCACATAACTAATTTTTTCTTCTCCAAAATTTTCTTTAGCAAAATCAATAATTTCTTGAGTCAATTCTTTAAGTCCATTTTTATTTTCTACAGGAGGTGACTGCATTAAAGAATTTTCTAGTTTTTCACTGAATAAATCTTTAATCTTTTTATCTATCTCTGGCTCTAATTCGGGTTCTGCGGATATTTTTTGTTTTCCGTTTTTACTGATGATTTCCTTTTGAAAGTCAATCAATTTTTTAAGGTTATCTTTTCCTAATTTTATTGCATCTGAAATTTCTTTTTCATTAATTTGGTTTGCTTGAGCTTCAATCATATTAATCAAAATTTCATTATTATCCTCTACTCCTGTTAATATTATTTCAAAGTCCTGTTCTTCTCTCTGTTTATAGGTTGGATTAATAATAAGTTCGTTATTTGTTTTGTTTATCCTGATCGGAGCTATCGGGCCGTTCCAAGGAATATCAGAAATTCCCAGAGCCAAAGAGGCAGCTAAAAGCCCTGCAATATCGGGGTCATTTTCTTCGTCAAAAGAAAAGCAGTTTATAACTACTTGAACTTTTCTTTTTAGATGAGAAGGGAAAAGGGGGCGGATAGTTCTGTCAATTAAGCGGGCAGTTAAAATTGCTTCTCCAGACGGACGGCCCTCTCTTCTCATAAATCTTGAGCCTAGAATTTTTCCAGCTGCGTAGAATTTTTCTTCAAAATCAACAGTTAAAGGGAAAAAATCCAAGTCCTCTAAATCTTGAGAAGACATAGTTGCTATAGCCATGACTAGCGTATCCCCAATTTGCACGGAAACGCTTCCGTTTGCTTGTTCTGCTAAATTGTCTATTTTTACCTCAATTTTTTTTCCTCCAATTTCTGTATCAAACTTTATAGGTTGTATCATTGTATTTTTTTTAAAAGATATTTTTCAGAATTCTTTTCCAAATCAATAAATTCGTCTGCTTTTTCTTTTACTTTTCCAGAAGTAGAGCGGCCATAAGCAATTACCTCTACTCTCTTTCCTTGGTTTTCTAAGTATTCTATAAAAGGAATAAAGTCGCCATCTCCCGAGACCAAGATAATAACATCGGCGCTTGCAGAAGCCCTGATGCCGTCAATGACAATCCCCACATCCCAATCGCCTTTTTTCGCTCCGCCATAAAATTCTTGAAGTTGTTTTTCTCTGGTTTCAATTCCTAAGGCGGTTAAGGCCTCAAAGAAAGGCTTTTCTTCCCCTGTTTTAGTTTGAATAACATAAGCGAATGCCCTAATGAGCTTTCTATCACTGATAGCTAATTTCAAAACCGCTCCAAAGTTTACCTTGGATTGATAGAGGTTTTTAGCTGAATAGTACAAGTTTTGAGTATCAATAAGAACTACAACTCGCTGGTCTTTGTGTTTTTGACTTTTCATCGCTTCTTTAATCCCAATTTTTTAATTAGGGAATTATATCTACGGATACTTTTTTTCTCAAGATATTTCAAAAGTTTTCTTCTTTTTGCCACCATTTGCAAAAGACCCCTTTTTGAATGAAGGTCTTTGTGGTGTTTTTTGAGATGAGAGAGCAGGTGTTTAATCTCTTCTGTTAAAACTGCGCACTGAACTTCAGGCGATCCAGTGTCACTTTTTTTCGTTTCGTATTCTTGAATTATTTTTCCTTTTTCTTTTGGGTTTAACATAATTTTTCTATTATATATCAAAATTGAAAAAAAGCAAACAAAAATCTACCTGTGCCCCGCGGAGGACTCGAACCTCCAACCTGTAGATTAAGAGTCTATTGCTCTGCCAATTGAGCTAGCGGGGCTTACATAAAATAAAAGCGACAGATACTCTAATATTTTTTATATCTTTTTTATATTTTTGTAAAGTTCTACATCGTAATTGTTGTATCAGGTGGTATTATTGTATCAGGTGGTATTATTGTATCAGGTGGTATTATTGTATCAGGTGGTATTATTGTATCAGGTGGTATTATTGTATCAGGTGG
>Ga0307992_1001959_pt1 | contig 11900 bp, 15 predicted proteins | sample EllFjometagen133_FD_203162 | JGI IMG/M metagenome (GOLD analysis project Ga0307992, IMG submission 203162) | Marine microbial communities from Ellis Fjord, Antarctic Ocean - #133 | ecosystem: Environmental > Aquatic > Marine > Unclassified | place: Southern Ocean | collected 2014-10-08
AATAACAAAGCACAATTTGGTATTAATAAAACGGCACGAAGTAACCAAAGAAAAGATACTAATGCTACTCGAAAACATCAAAGTAAAATGGTTACAGCTGGCAATAAACAAAATAAAGTAGACAAACGAGGTTACAAACAAACTATCACAGGTTCTAAAAACAAAGCCGGTTTTAATAAAAAAGTAGCTAAACTACAAAATAAACCAGGTGGATCAAGTACTGGTACAAGAGTAAGTACAGGTAACGTTCAAAACGCATTATCAAGACCTTAAATAACTAAAGGATAAACCTCACGGTTTATCCTCTTTTTAATATTGCTTACAGATATATATTATATAAATGAGATATTGAGAGTACAATAATTAAAGAAAAGGAGAGATGGAAAATGAATTACTTAATTTGCAATATTTTTGTAAGTAATAGTGCTAGTATAGAAAGTTTCATAGACCAAAAGGTTATGAAAGAATTAGCATACAACTCAAAGATAAAAACACAACTTCCAGGAAAAGGAAAGGACTTGAAGTACAATACAGTACTCATCCCTATTCTACAGACACCAAAGAATATAACAAGCGAAATGATTCTCCTACAAGAAGGCTTATTTCAAAAAACAACATCGGCAATAACAATTACAAATAACATGATGTATTCAATAGCAGTTCTATTTAAAGAGGGAAATAGAATGGTTTTAACTTCTGAAAAATTACTTCTAGATATTTCGATATTAGGAGAAATAACAGATAATGATTTTAGTATTTTATACTCAGATGGCAGTTTTAAAAAGAAAACTGACGAAGCAAGTTATGGAATAACTAAATTACTAGAGGAAAGTGATGAAGGTGAACTTGATATGTTTACAAATAAAAAATATTTGTATGAAGAAATATCAGGAAAAGTTCAAGAAGGAACTAACAACATTGGAGAGCTTAGCGGATTGAAACATGCGATACTAAATTTTAGTGATAAGAAATATCAAGTTATCATATCAGATTCTGAATACAGTATCAAAGTATTTAGAGAATGGTATTATACTTGGGCGAAAAATGATTTTAAAACACATGGTAAGAAAGAGATAAAAAATAAAGAGCTTATAAAAGAGATTTATAAGTTGGCAGAAGATTCAGGGAAGATAATTTTATTTAAATGGACTAAAGGACATGTTGATAATCCATTTAATGAAATATGCGACAAACTAGCAAAGGACGCACTCGGGATTAAAAAATAGGAAGGGTTTTTATATGAACCATAAAGCAATATTAAGAATGATGAAGAATAAAACACTGAAAAAATTTATAGACGCTGATATATTATATCAGAATGGCGTAAACAAGCCTTTCAGATTTGCAAAAACCAAATTCAAAAAATCAGATTTAACAGATGAGGATTTATTAGATTTACTAGAGAACTTTGCATATTTCCTTATGAACACTCAGAAGAATTTTGCGTCACTACAAAATGATTTCTCTAATAAAATCTTTGATGACATGTTAATACGAATGAATGATCCAAAGATATTGAGCGATACATTTGTATCAAATAAAGTATATGATTACTTTATTGAAGCGTATATAATTCGTAATGATATTCATAATTATTATGATCTTAATAATCCATATCTTATATATCTTGAAACTAAAAATATGCGATATGTTAATTTAGAACATATTATCGAAGACTCGGGTAGAATGGATGATAGTTTGAAAAAGAGAGTAGAAAAAGGTTTAAAACTATATTTGAAGAGAATAAAAGATGAAGATTTAGAAGCACTTAAGTTGTTATTTAAACTTCAATAAGGAGAAAAATATGGAAGAAAAATATAAAAGTATAATAAACAATTTGTATGATGATTATGTAGATTTAACCATTAAATCAAATAAATATAGACAAGAGGGAAATAATCGTAAGGCTATTGAAAAAATTTTAAAAGTTGAATATGATGCTATTAGTAAACTTTCTATAGAGGCAAGTACTCGCTGTATAGAGATTATAAAGATGATTAATAAAACTCATAACTTAGATTTTGTAGTTGAAGTTGATAAAAATAATGGAGATATTTTAATATTTTCTGGTAATGAATATACAGAAATATTACAAAGCTATTCTTATATTATTGATAAATTTTTTAAAGCTGAATTTGACATAATAAAATCTGGACCATTTTTAAAAATATTTTCAACTTTTATTCTATATGAAAATGATACAATTCATACCATGTTAGATATGGATGATGATAGTATAGAATTATATATTAGATTAAATAAAGAGAAAATATGGAAAGATTAGAATTTAAAGATGACAAAGGTGTTATGATAGTATATGATACAGAAGTTCATATAATATATAACGAACAAGAAAACCTTAGTAGAAAATATATGCTATACGCAGATTACGATACTGGAAATAGTAAAATTATGCATGACTGTTTAAAGATGATAAATCTTGCTGGATACTTAATAACAGATGAAGCATTAGTAAAATTTGATAAGATAATTGAGTCCTATCAAGAAGATGAAGAGGACGACGAATGAAAAAATGCCCAAGATGTGGTAAAGAAAGTTATTCATGGACGCACAATGATAAATACAATAAAGATACAAAGACAACTGAAGATATATGTATGAAATGTGATGAAGAATTAAATAAGAACGCTTTAAAAGATAAATTAGAACTTATTAAAGAACCTAAAGACTTTGAAAGTTGGTCTGAACAGGATATGGCGAAATCTTTTGTTAGACAATTTGTATCATATCAAAAAGAACCTACTAAAGAGAAGCTAAATAAAATAAGAACTTTATGGTATTGGGCAGTTCATGCTAGTCATAGTTTATCTGCTACAATGAGTGAAGTATTTAAATGGCAAGATTTCGACTTAGAGGCAGAACGTAAAAAATATAAGGAGAATAAAGAATGATATATAAAGCTAATTGTGAAAAAGCAGAAGACGATTATTCTGAAAAACTTACAAATGTACAAGTGATTACAGAAGAAGAATTACCAACTGAAAGATTTAAAGAGCTTGATGACCATGATGAGTTTAATGAAAGATATGAATATCTAGACAATGGTTTAATAAAAGAATATGAAAATGCATTGTCTCGTACATGTTTTAGTGATGATACCTCAATTGAACCTGAGTATTTTGAAGGTGTGGAAATAGTTGGTATCTTTATGGATTGGGAAAATAAAACAGCGTATTTTGGTACAGATGTTAATGTAGACCCAGCCGACTTAGAGAATGCATATCTTATAGGTTGTTAATATGAACTATCTATTTGTAATGGGAGCATCAGGTTCAGGAAAGACAACAATAGCAAAGAAATTACAAAAAATAAAACCAGAAAAATACAAATGGCTTACTCAAACAACAACGAGACCAGCTAGACCTAATGAAAAAGAAGGCCGAGAGTATTTCTTTTTAACAGACGAACAATATGATTTAATGGAATATGAGGGACAACTTGTCGCAAAGGTGAAATATGAATTTCCACCTGCGAGATATGGAACTCCTAGAAAAGATCTTCATATAAGTAAAACAAATATTATTGTAGCATCAATCGAGGGATTTTTAGATGCTCTTAATTGGATAAGTGAGGGAAACCAGATATCTGTATTGTTTATCAAAGATGTAAAGCCTGAAGTTGAAAGAGACGAAAGAAATTATTCAAATGAAGAAAAGTATAATAAAATCGTTCTTAGAACTTTAAGTGAAGGGAAACAAAAATTTAGACTAGTTGAAATTACTCATGAAGACTTGAAGAGGATTCGCAATAATAAGAGTTTATTGTTAGAGTATATTTCTGAAAGAGGATTATAATGAAAAAATTAACATTAAAAATAGAATTAGAGATGAAAGATTCGTATACTCCGGATCAAGCACAAGAATTATTAAACTCAGTTGTAAATATCACACATGATAATTTCTTCGGCAATGATGAAGATGGCGGAATATATAACGAGCCAGGATCAGTTGATTGGGATAAATGTGACTTCAAAATGGAGTTAACACGGGAATAAATAAAGGAGTGAGAACACTTGGCAGCAACATATTTAATGGAGAGAACCAATTATCTTAACAAAGAAATTGAGTATCTTAGAAATACAAAAATCGTTGAGTACGATATTCGGCATGCTGGATTTACAACTTTACGATATAAAAAACTTCTTCCAAGTGCTATCATAGATAAGCTTGAGAAGATGCCTAATAAAGACAGAAATGTTTATATTGGAAAGCAAATTAGAAAATATCCTAAGATTGGTGAAGAACTTATCAATACTCTTGTAGATGTTCGTAAAGACTTTGCTGTATTAAATAATATTGAAGAAGATGACGTTCTATCAATCAAAAAAGATGCTTTATTTTTGATTAAGAAAGTACCTGAATACTTAACAATTATGGATTTATTTGAATTTAGAATAAAAGGAGAATATACTTCATATTGCTATTTGAATAATAAAGAATTTTATTATTCAGGTTATACAGATGAATTGACGGTAAAAGGAATTGGTTCTGAGACTCAAGAATTTCAAGAAGATTATTTATTGAAAGATATAAAAACTATTATGAAGATGGCTGAGAAACTTATGCCTGATAAAATGTTTGCATATCTAAAAAAATATCGAACTAAATATCTTGAAAGAAAATTAGACAAAAATGCTTATAGAAATATGGATAGTGGAGATTTCATGATAGACGGATATTCAATGAAAGTCCTTCCAGATAATCTTGTAGATGAAGTTGACATAGTTTATAACTATATCAATTATATCGTACCATTATTTAGACTATTGGTGTAGGAGGAAATATGAATTTTTATGATGAGCGAGCATATTCGTTAAAAGAAAAAGCTCGAATTGAAAGAACTCTACTTGGGAAAGTAGATATGTCTGGGATATCAATTCAAACCAAGAAAACTTGGGGAAATAGGATTGTACAATCTCAAGAAATACGACGACCTTCTATAGATAGTATTAGGAAACTTATGCTATACTTTAAAAAAGGCTGTCAAAGAGATACTGGATTTGTAACTAAACTATCATTAATGAAAGCCATTACAGAAGCTTGTAATCCCTCACGGAATAACAATGTTCGATCAGATTTTTATATTGGATCCAACCAATATAATAGTGATGATGCTATATATATTAAATTTGATAAGAAATATACATTGGATAATATAAAGCAAATACTCAATGGAAAAGTTACTAAAACAGTGTTAACTGCAATATTGGCTAACTTAGACTTAAAAAAATCATCTAAGGCGTTAATTATGGAATATGTATTAGCTGGAAAAATAGAACCTTATAGAGTTCTTGGTGGAAATACAACTATACAATTTACTAAGAAAGAGCTTAATGAAATAATGGATAACCCTAACTTTCTAGCAAGACGAATTATACCAATGAGTGGAGATCGAACAGATATCACCAATCGGTATAGACTATTAATGCATCAAGACGCAGTTGATGACGAAATCTTTTTCGAAGCAATGAGTACTGCAACAGATCCTGTTGCAAAGAAAAGACTCAGACACACACTAAATACAAAGAAATTTAAAAAACGTTTCAAAGGAAATATTGAAGTAGAACTATGGCTGAAACTGCAATAATTGTTTCAGAACAAATTATTAATGGGAGTAGAGTCCCATTACATATCTCTTCATAGTTTCTTTCTTCATTTCTCTTTGAAACGTCAAAATAGACTCCTCTCTTCAGTCTATTTTGACACTTTTTAATCTAAAAAGTGTTAGAATGGGAACAATTAATTATATGAGAAATAGTCTATTTTGACACTTTTTAATCTAAAAAGTGTTAGAATGGGAACAATTAATTATATGAGAAATAGTCTATTTTGACACTTTTTAATCTAAAAAGTGTTAGAATGGGAACAATTAATTATATGAGAAATAGTCTATTTTGACACTTTTTAATCTAAAAAGTGTTAGAATGGGAACAATTAATTATATGAGAAATTGAGGTGAGCCTATGGCTAAAATGTATAAATGTGTGTTTTGTTCTAGAAAATATATTGTAGAAGATGCATTGTATAATCATATGGAACAAGAACATAAAGACGAATTACATGGTTTACCAGCACAACAGATTGCGTTTAACTGGCGTAATCGATATGCACTAACCAAAGAATTTGGAAAGTGTGTTATGACTGGAAAGACTACGAAATTCAATACTGTAACTGGTAGATATGAAAGATTTGCAAATGATAAAGCTCGTCAACAATACAGAGAATATTTCAAACGAAATATGATTCGTAAGTATGGTAAAGCTACTATACTAGATGAGCCAGAACAACAAAAGAAAATGCTTGCTAATCGATCAATATCTGGTGAATATAAATGGAACAGAGGCACAAAAACTCCATATGTAGGAAGTTATGAACGGAAGTTCCTTGAATATATAGATGTATATTTGAATTGGGAAAATCCTGGAGATATTATGGGACCAGCTCCGATGACATTCCCTTATATAACTGCAGAAGGAAAACGAAAGTTTCATATTCCAGATTTTTATATTACTAGTTTAAATCTCATAGTGAATATAAAAGCATCTGATAATAAACATTATAGATTGAGAGATATCGATGATGAAAAAGCTCAAGATGCAGCTATTAAGAAATCTAATTTTAACTATCTTAAATTGTATGACAACAAGTTCGATAAGTTTTTGGAGATACTTCAGATGGTTAAAGATAAACAACCGAATGACAAAAAACGAATTTTTCATGAACAAATAGATTATACGAACATACAACTTAGAAATTTCTAAGTTGTATGTTTATTTAAAGCGACTTTTAATTATATATTATAAAGTTGCGTTATAGAATAATTAACTAAAAAAATATAAGGAGGAACAACATGGCAACTATTAAAGCAGGAAAGAGATTGGTTAAGAGAGGTTTATTAACAAATTTAATCACTCCACCAGGAAAAGGTATTACAGTTTTATTATCAGGGCCTCATGGTATTGGTAAAACAGAAATTGTTAACAAAGCAGCAGAAGAATTAGGCGGGTACGCTATGGTAGTTGAGGGTGGATCACTGAAAGAGGGAGAAGTAACAGGGTTACCGTTTGCAAGTCCAACAAATTCTGGAGGGACTGAAGTTAGATTTGTACCATATTATATTACAAATAGTATTATGGCATTAGAAAAAGAATATTATCGTAAAGCAAAAGAAGAAGGATTCCTAAATGGAAAAATTAGATTAACAGAAAAAGGTATTGAGCTTCGAGAAGCTAGAAAATCTGATGGAAAATTAGGAAAACTTATTGATACGCTTAAAATAAGTTCAAAGTTAGATAATATAGTTAATGGTGATATTAACCTTAATAAATTTGGGGAAAATTTGCCACCTAAGTATAAAATTGAATTAATTGAATCTGGAGAAATTAAACCAGTTCTATTCTTCATTGACGAATTAAATCGTACAGAACCACAAACAATGAAAGAATTAATGAACATTGTATTAAACAGAAACATCAATGGTTATGATATTCCTTGGTGGGTATCTATGGTTGGTGCAGTAAACCCTTCATCTCAAAATAGTACATATGCGACTAATGAAATGGATGATGCACAAAAAGATAGATTCTTAAAAATTATTGTAGATGCAAGATTAACTGATTGGGTAGATTATGCTTTAGACAAAGGTATTAATCATGACGTTATTAATGCAGTTGCAGTAGATGAATCTCAATTTATGCACAAAGATAATTCTCACAAGGATTTAGATGAACAACATCCATCTCCACGTTCTTGGGAAATGGTTTCGTATTTAGTTGATAGCTTCGAGTTATTCGCAAATACTTCACTTCTTACAAGAGAAGAAAGAGACGAAGGCCCAAAAGATTTAGAAAAAATGATTATCGGTAAAGTTGGTCAAACAGCTGGCCGTGCATTCATGAGAAATATAAAAGATACATCAACAATCATTAAACCAGCGGAAATTATCAATGGTAGAACTACAGACATTTCAAGAGAAATCAAAGATAAATTCGCTAAACAAGGGCAATTACGTAGAAAAATTACTGCAGATACTGTAGTATTTCATATTGCAGCTGTTGTTTGTGATTTTGAACAAATGAAAAAATCACCAGATATTAAAATATCAAAAAAATATAACAATTTTAAAGCACAAATTTCAGAATTCGTAAAAATGCTTGATGATTCAACTACAATCACATTCGCTAAGAAAATTGCAAATGTAGACCAAGTTGTTGCAACTGATGGTAAAAATGTATTCTCTAAAATATCTAAATGTTTCTCTAAAGATGTATTGAAACAATTAGTTGAATTCGATTCAAATCTTAAATCACTAATGAAAGAATAAAGGAGGCCACTATGGCAGAAAACAAAACAAATATATTAACAATTTACGCTATCTGTCATGATCTTGTAGAACAAGCTGAGGCTTCTGCTAAACAAACTGAAGGTGGGGAAGTAGATAAAAACATACTTCCTCCACTTAAAGAAGCTTTCGAGCAAGTAATTGAATTTACAAAAATTCACTTGATTATGGCTTACGATATATTTTATGGTGCTGTTTTAACTAGTGTTGATACAGCTATTAATTTTAATGTTCGTGGTCCAATGGATTTAGATGTTTCAAAAGAACCAATTGAATTACAATTTAATCCAATGTTTTTAGCAAAGAATACATATTCTGAGTTCACTGCGTTGGTTATATCTGAAATTTTTAGATTAGTATATGAACATCCAGCTGTATTTGGAGAATTAAATGGAGAATTAGATCCAGAAAATCATATGAATCTTGAAAAAGGTTCTAGTGCTGCAATTTCTGCAATGGTTCAAAATGACGTTAGACTAGATAAAGACAATGCATCAGCTAGACTAAGACTTCCAAAGGAAACATATACAACAGCTAAAATAAACGAAGAAACAAGACGTACACCAAAATCAGATAGTTCTATTGATTATTATTACAGATTCCTGAAACAATTTGGACCACCTTTACCACCACCTGGAGAAGGCAAAGGACAAGGCGGACAAGGAAATGAAGAGTCTCCTGCAACATCAAATAATACTAACGGAAAACAACCTCATCAATGGGAAGACGTAGACTCAGAGGATGCAAAAGATCGTATCAAAGGATTAATTGGCGATGTATATAGCAAACTAGATGATCGTGCTAGAGGCTTAATGCCAGGCGGTTTACAAGAACAAATTAAAATGTTACTTAGAAAACCAGAAATTTCTTGGAAACAAATTCTTAGAAAATATTTAGGGACAGTTCCGGTACCATACAGAAAAACTAAGACACGTTTAAACAGACGTCAACCTTACCGTCCAGACTTGTCTGGTAGACTTCCAAAACGTCATATTGAATTAGTATTAGCGATTGACACTTCAGGTTCAATGTCTGCGGACGACTTAGAGTATGTTGCAAATGAAATCTTCAATATTATTAAGGATTATGACACAAAAGTAACTATTATCGAATGCGATTCTGAAATTGGAAATATTTATACAGCTAAGCATCCGAAAGATATCAATACTAAGTTTACAGGACGTGGAGGAACTTCTTTCCTACCTGTAATCAATCATATTAATGAATCAAATCAATACCGAAACTCATTAATGGTATACTTTACAGATGGATATGGAGATCATGAGATTCCTAAACCACGAACATTGAGAAATCTATGGATCGTTATTGACAGTGAAGATAATTTATCACTAGCAGAGCCATTCGGTGAAGTAAAAGCATTGAAAAAAGATGCAGATTGGGTTAAAATGAATAAAAAGAAGGGTTACTAAACCCTTCTTTATTTTAAAGGAGGAACACTATGGATTACGATGATTTTTTCCTTGACAATGACGAATTAGATGAAGAGAATTCTATAGGTGCAGTTGAAAAAGCAAAATTAGATATCTTGGAACAAATTGAAACAATTGTTAAAGATGCAAAAGCAAATATTAAATATAAAGAAGAAGCAGAATTCAGAGCGAATTTCTCTATCTTATCGAGATACGTTGGGGCTGTGGTTGAACTGGAACAATTAATTTCACCTATGAACTTTGAAGGCGAAATTGATGAAGACGCTGAAGAACTTTCAGAAAATGAGATTCTAGAAAAAATTGATGAAATCATGCTTACAGCAAAAGAACTTTCTTTCAATGAATTGAGAGAGTTTGAAGCAAGATCAAAAGCAGTTGAAGTCGTGCCAGATGATGACGATAAAACTGACTTAGGATTTTAGAAAGAGAGGGATAAACATATGGGTATAAAAGCATTATCACCAGAAATTGAACTTATATCACAAAAAGCTGGAAATGAAGCTGTTAATAATTATCAGAATTGGGTTGGAACACCTCATCTGTTTTTAGCACTAGCTAGATTTCTAAATACAAATAAAGATAAAGAACGCTTTGCAGAAAGTTATACAAACTTTTCAGGCATTCTTAATGAATATGGCGTTACAGGAGCAAACTTTACAGAGATTTTCTTAGAGTTATATCCTGGTATTAAAATTGAAGGAGAAACATATAAAATTGCATGGCACACTGAAGGAAATGCTGTTCGTGATGATTTAAAACGAGAAGCAATTAAACAAAAACGCCAAATGCAAGTTGAAGATTTAGTCAAGACATTATTTTCAGATAGAAGTTATATCGTAAGAGATATTCTTGAATATGTATTGGAAAAAGATTCAGCGAAAGTTGATGAGTTATCAGAAAAAATGGTTGAAGCATTTAATGTTAAAATTACAAGACAAGAAATTGAGGCGCTTGAAAAAGTGGCTGAGTTAACGAATCTTAACAGATACGTAAGGGAGAAAAAACCATTTATCGTTGGAGCTGATAATGCAGTAAATCAAATTCAATTAGGTTTATCAGGAAAATCAATCAACAATGTTATTCTTGTAGGACTTGCTGGAACAGGTAAAACTGTTTCTGTTTATGAATTTGTAAAACGTGTTGTTAACAAAGACACAATTAAGAAATTCCATAATAAAATTATATATCAATTAGATGCTGGTGCATTAGTTGCTGGTACTAGATATCGTGGAGACATGGAAGCTAAGTTAATGAATATTATTAAATTAGTTATCGCGAATCCTGAAGTAATTTTATTTATCGACGAAGCACATATGATGGTTAAATTAGGTGATGCTGAAGGTGCTGCTAGTGCTGGAAACATTATGAAACCGTTTATCACTCGTGGTGAAATTCAAATGATTTGGGCTACAACAACTGATGAGTATCAAAAGAACATTAGTAAAGACAAAGCACTTGAACGTAGATTCCATAGAGTAAACATCACTGAACCAACTACTGAAGAAACATATACAATTCTTAAAGGTGTTCAACCTGATATCGAAGAGTTTTTCGGAAAAAAAGGTTCAGACGAAGATTTAGTTAAAAAAGTATTAACTTATTCTGAAAAATATACATTGGACCAAGCAAATCCTGCAAAAGCTATTAATATGCTTGAACTTGCATTTGCGAATTCAACTGTTTTCAACGAAGACGGAGAGTATGTTTTCACAGATGATGTTAGAAATGCTATCAAAGTAAAATATAATATTAATATTTCTGAAACAAAAGCTGACGATACTGAGAAAGCTTTATTCGATTTCATTTTGGGGCAAGACCCAGCATTAGGTGAAGTTGTTAAAGTACTTAAACATATCGACAGAGGACTTATTGATGACGAACATCCGCTAGGTTCTATTATCTTAGCGGGACCGACGGGTTAAATGATAGCCCCTATATAGAGAGATCTATATATGCAAAGTTTACTAATTGCTGGAACACCCTTAGAGCTTTCAGAACTACAACGTGACCTGTAAAGGTGAGCGTGAATGTTTGAAAATCTGAAAGATTGGGCAATCAGCAGCTAAGCCTCATTATGAGGAACGTTCA
>Ga0307992_1001960_pt1 | contig 11894 bp, 27 predicted proteins | sample EllFjometagen133_FD_203162 | JGI IMG/M metagenome (GOLD analysis project Ga0307992, IMG submission 203162) | Marine microbial communities from Ellis Fjord, Antarctic Ocean - #133 | ecosystem: Environmental > Aquatic > Marine > Unclassified | place: Southern Ocean | collected 2014-10-08
TATAAGATTAGACTATATCAAAATCCTTTTTCAAGGACCCTTCCCATTTCGGCTTCACTTGAAGCCTACGGCTTTCGCCTAGTCGTTGAACGTCCCTCTTTCAAGGTTTCGCTGCTGATTGCCCTCAACATTATCTGTTAGGGTGTTCCAGCAATTAAAGAAGTTTCGACATGATGTTACCATCATGAAGGGCCTATTGTAAACCACTTTACTTCACCATTAAATCTCTCATCCATAATTCTAAGTCTCCTTCTTTTAATTTTTTATGATATAATTTATGACACTTCTTACACATAGTTATTCCATTAGTTACATCGTAAAGTATATCACATTCTTTAACATCTTCTATATTAATTATATTGTATTTTGCTTTAATACTACTTAATGGTATTATGTGGTGTGATTCCAACTCACCACCACGAATTCCACACATCTGGCAGGTATAATCATCTATTTTAAAAACTTTGTCACCCCAAGCAATTGATTTAATAAAATTTCTAATCTCTTTATTAAAATTAGTAACACCACCTTTCCAATTATAATGGTTTTCTCCAGACATTCTCTTAGAAGAATTTATAGCCTTACAAGAAGGGCATCTTCTACCAATTCTCCAATTATTCCATTTCATACTGTGTTGATGCCCTTTTTTACAAATATAATTTAATTGTTGATCACTATTTATATAATAATTTGTTACGAGGATATATCCTTCTTTCGCAAATTCCTTTTTAATAAATTCTATAGTGGGTTTCCCTTGACCAGCACAATAAGGGCAACCGTGTCCTTGTTTAAAACTATCCCAACTAATATTATGCTTATGTTCCTTTTGACAAATATATTCTAATTTTTCACTACAATTATTATAAACAGTTGACAATAAAGTATAATTTCTTTTTTTAAATTCTTTTCTAACAAATTCTATTGTTAATCTTCTTCTTGACATTTATAATTCTAAATCCTCCTAAATATTTTCTCTTTTATTTACAACCATCATTATTTTAAATCTTTCTTACTTTTTGTCATTAATTATCTTTTCCTCATCCGTCGGTTTTTTGAAACTTAAAAACCATTTTACAGGTTTAACAACCAAATAGGCTATTGTATTGTCTATCAAGCTCATTACTATTTTAGACATTTTTTTAGCTGATGTAACAATCAAATCATCCCATGGACACGGTGTTATAGCAACTATTTTATCTGCTATAAGAATAATCAAAAGTATAGTATACCAAGCTTTTACTAGCCAAAGAATTATATCTAACATTTATTTTCTCCTTTATCTTTTTGATATAAATCCTTTAAATATTTTAATAATGATGATTAGTATTCTTTTATAATTGCGCGGCTAAAAGACATCCATTAGCCACAGCAGTCATTGGGTTCTCAGCCCTTCTAACCTCACTAATCTTTATAGGGAAATCTAAATTACTTAAACTTCTTTCAACTTTAGTTACAAACCCTTTTGCAAGTGATAATCCTCCAGATACAATCATAGGAACTGGAGATCTAAATTTAGGTAATTCATTTTTCTTACTATTTAATTCATAAATTATATTTTCAAGTGTATAATTTATTATAGATGAATAATAAACAGACACTGCTTCTATAATCTTATTACTTGGGTTCAATAAATCAACACCTGATTCTTTTTCTAATTGAATAAGACTTGGTGATTCGTCTAATGCATTACCAACAGACTGGTCAATAAAATCTCCGCCGCGGGCCATTGAGAATTCAATAAGTGGATCGCCTTCATGGAGAACTACAACATTAGTCATACCGGCACCATAAGACAAACATATACCAGTTAAATGTTCTTTCTCTTCTAATAATTCACTTAAACCAATAGCAAAACCTTCATTTATTGGTATAGCATTATAACCCATTTCTTTTAGATATCTTTTCATCATTTCTGTGTGATAAACTATATCAAAAGTTGTATCGATCGGTTTAGCTGGTACAGAAAAAACAATTACATTATCACCACCCTCACCTATCAAATTTTTAATTATTAACTTTAACATAGGTAATGAGTTTTTTTCCTTTGGTGATAAAATACCTTTTCTAAGAGGTCTTTTGGCTACATCATTTCTTTCAATAGCAATCTCTAAAGCATCCTCGCCCACAACTATAAAATCAGAACCATCAACTATAAAATCTGCTCCTCTTTTTTCTAATGCCATTCTTATACTATTTCTATTTACATCTGATTTAGAAATAATTTTATAAAAAGCATCACGCTGCATTTTAAAATGAGCTTTACCCTCCTCACTTAATTCAGCTGCTACAATCATGTTTGTTCCTATATCTAAACCTTTTCCACTACTCATTATAACTTTCCTCCTATTTTTGAGGGGGGAGTTTTCCCAACATTCCCTTTAACTTATCAATTTTACCAAACATACTTGTTTGTTCATCTGTGGAAGCATCTTTAACATCTAAAAATGGTTTTAGCATTTTACCAGCATCTTCCTCTAAAGGGTCAACAAATTCTGACATCATTTTAGGTCTACCGTTATCAGATTGTTCTTCAAATGCTTGATTTTGGTTACCACTTTCTATAATAGATTTAGTTAATTGTTCTAATTTTTCACTGTGTTCTTTTAATAAATTTTTTATTTCTTTACTGTGTTCTTCTTTGATTCTTTCTAACTCACCGTCTTTTATTACTTTTAATTCTTTAACAACTTCTGTTACAGCGGATCTAATTTCGCTATCCAACTGTTCTCCGGAGAAACCTTCAACTATGGGTCTTTCTTTCAACTCAATAGATAATATATTTATTTCATTTTTTAGTTCTTTTATAATATCACTATGGTCTACAACATTTGCTTGTTGCTGCCGTCTTTGTAAATCCCTGGGACCGCTGCCAATTAATTTTCTACCATTGGATTTTATATATTCTTTTTTATACTTCATAAATAATTATTACCTTTTAAGTAAAACCCTATCTATAATTCCGTAATTTAAAGCTTCTTCTACTCTCATATAATAATCTCTATCTGCATCTTTCTTAACTTTTTCATAAGTTTGTCCAGTATGTTTAGCTAACACATCATACAACATTTCTTTTAAATATAATATTTCTTTGGCTTGTATTTCTATATCTGATGCTTGTCCCTGAAATCCTCCCATGGGCTGATGGATCATAACCCTAGAATGTGGTAAAGCACTTCTTTTACCTGTTGTTCCTGCAGTTAATAAAACAGCTGCCATACTATAAGCATAGCCTATACAGATGGTATTTATATCTGGTTTTATATACTGCATAGTATCATAAATAGCCATACCAGCATTTACATTACCGCCGGGCGAACTAATGTACATAAAAATATCAGAATCAGCATCTTGTGATTCTAAAAACAACAATTGCGCTACAACAGCATTTCCTACTTGATCATCTATCTGATCATTTAAAAAGATAATCCTGTCCTTTAAAATTCTACTATATAAATCGTAAACTCGTTCTTTTTCCCCTCCACCTTCAATAACATACGGTATACGCATTGTAGTTTATTCCTTTCCTTTTTATTTTTATATTCTAAATCCCTCATATTTTATTTTTTCTTCCTCAGTAAGAGGCCATTTATCAGATTTTTCTCTGTTCAATTCCGCTGTTAAAATCTGGAGATTACTATGATGATGCAAACCACCTTTTGAAATAGGTTTGACATGATCTACTACAAAATATTTTCCTAATATACTACTAAATTTATAGAGATAATAAATTCTTTTTGTTTCCATCTCTGTAAGTTTCACTGTTTGGTTAATTTTTCTTGCTCTGCGTTTTGCATTTATAACATATACTTTACTCCGGTTGGTTCTTCTCCATTTTCTACTATATTCATTATTACGTTTTCTATTATTTATATTATATTGTTTTTTATATTCAGGATTCTTTTTACGCCATTGTGTAACATATTTTCTTTTGTGGTTTTTATTTTCTCTATAATATTCTTTGTCATATTCTTTTTTATGCTTTTCATTATTAACATACCATTGTTTAGCATATTTACTACAGTATTCTTTGTTTTTATCGTTATTCAATCTCCAGAGACAAACTCTATTCTTGTTACATTTCTTACAACAATAACAATTTTTATTAAAATCATCTTCACTTAAAAATCTACCACAATCACTACATCTTTTTATTATTTTTGATTTCATATCATTATTTGAATTATTACTTCATCGTGGTCTAACCTTTTAGAAGGTTAGTTAATTACCATACAATATAATCACCATTTACATGTTTGTCAAGGGTCTATTGTAATAAACTTTATAAAAATTATTTATAATAAAATTTAAAGTCCCAACATCCTCATCAACAATCACATCATCAGGCCAAATCTGAACCACTTCTCCAGCAATATTATTCCAAAGGATGTGCACAAAACTACCTTTCCAGATAGTACTAAACGATGAACTAAAACCGGTAGAGTTGGTTAATTTTAATTTTTGTTCTGCCACATAGAAATCAATATCTGTTGTTCTCATTTTACCTCAATTCTAAAAGTGTAAATTATTCATTGCTAAAGCCAATGTTTTTTAAAGTAATAAAATCCTTTCAGTTAAGATTTTATATTTATATAAAATCTTCTTATATATTTTAAATCTTATATATTCTTATTATATGCCGATTTCCTCCCAGGCAATTGGCCAATTTCCTCCCAGGAAATCGGACATTGTTTTTTCAGCATTTAATTTAGTAAAATATTTAAAAAGATCAAGTGTTTCATGTTTATATGGTTCACCATCATGTGTTCCAAATTCATATATATTTATTGATCTTCTATTTAATCTATCTTTGTGTTTTTTTATAATGCCTCTATTTGACATACTGGTTAACAAACGAGATACATGACCAGCACTGTTAATACTGAAACCCACTTTTTCTGCCATGGTTTTTTGATCCCAACTAGAAGCTAATATATTTCTTTTATAATATTTAGCGTATATTAATTTACCTATTTTGGTTGTAACTTCGTTTGATCTTATTATATATGAATATAAATATAAATAAATTATTCCTTCTGAACTACCTAACCATTTTAAAAAAAATTTATCTCTTAAAAATTTTAAAGGTATTTCAAAATGTGGTATTTTTTTCTGTCCTTCAAAGTCCATTCCCTAATTCCTTTCCGTTAGTATTTCAGGTCCATCCTTTGTAATAGCTACTGTATGTTCAAAGTGAGCTGCTAAGCCACCATCTTTTGTTTCTACAGTCCAACCCCCTTTAGTTATTTCATTATCCGGTTCTTTTTCTGTAATCATAGGTTCTATGGCTATGACCATTCCAACCTTCAACATTATCCCAGAACCCGCTTTTCCATAATTCAAAAGTTGTGGTGCCTCATGTAAATTACGTCCTACACCATGACCACCATAATTTTTTACTACACTAAACCCATTGTTCTCCGCATGTGTTTGTATTATATTAGATATATCACCCAAACGTCCTTCTGGAACCGCTTTTTCTATTCCTTTATTTAAACACTCTTTTGTCACAGATACAAGCCTCTCTGTTGATGTAGAGATTTTTCCTATGGGAATAGTTATTGCTGTATCAGAATACCATTCCTCCCAAATTGCGCCTGTGTCTACACTTAATATATCACCTTCAACCAACTCTCTGTTAGATGGTAGTCCATGTATGATTTCTTCGTTTATAGAAGCACATATCGTAGAAGGAAAATTATTATAATTTAAAAACGCAGGAATGGCTTTAAATTGTTTTATAATTTCTTCAGCTTTATCGTTTAGATACTTTGTAGTGACTCCAGGCTTAGCAGCAAGTTTTATTTCTTTCAAAACCCTACTAGCAATATAACCACTATATCGCATCTTGTCAAGTTCTTTTTTGGTTTTTAATATTACTAACATTAAAATCCTTATAATTATCTTTGTTCGTAAGCCCTTTGTACTACCTCATTTTCTTTATAACTATCTATCTTTTTTGATTTTCTCAATCTTTTTATTTGAGCATTTATCATATCAGCATTTCTTCCTGGAAGCAGGTCCAAAAGTTCTTTTATAGTTTTTATTTCATAATTATCTATAAGAGTTTGTTTTTCAGTGTATGTCCAAGTTCTTCTCCTTGCCATTTTTATTTCCTCCTATTTATGGTTAATCTAAATCATCAAAATACTCCTCCATACTTTTTTTAATTTTAATTTTATCCACCAACTCCTTCATGATTTTTAAAACTTCCTCATCAACGGTGCCTTTCTCCATAGTTTCGTTAATACATGACAATAAATTGGCTTTCTGTTTTTGTAAAAAATCATCTGGTTTATCCATGGTGACCACCTCCAAAACAGTTACCTATAGTGTATAGAATTAAATACGTTTCCATAATCCATAGGATTAATTAATTTATTCTGTATGTTCTGGGCATTTAGAACACATAGGACATGTATGTAAAAATCGTACACACTCCCACTTAGGATAGAGTTTTCTCGCTTTACTTTTCAAAAGCCATTGTGAAGAATTACATGTTATACAATAAAAAAGAAGCCACTCTTCATCGTACAAAGCGGCTGTGCATTCTTCACATATAGGTATTCTATATAAATCTGGTGTATCATTCTCCCTACCTATATATTGACATAAATAATTTACAGCGGGCGGGGATTGTACTTCTGGGCCATGATTTAATTGACACACTTTACCTATCAAATCTATCTTCGCTATCAGGTTGTCCGTACACGCGTCTAAAATGTTCGTCATCATTAATTACCTTCCTTTTTATATTATTCAACCTCTCCAAGTATTTGCTTAGTTTTTTGCTTTTATTTTCTATATAAACAAATTCATCTGACCATTTCATTATCTATACCTATCCCTAAATAACTGATCACACCAATTTTTAGCAATATCTAAACGCCATTTTTTTGATTCTCTTACTATCCAATATAATGTCTCACCCATCCACAATGGGTGAAGTAAAATACCAAAAGCATTGTTTGGAATACGGTCAAACACTTTTTCGGTTGAATTACCCCAAAATCTGTCTTTATCTTGTAATATCTCAACAGAGTTGGGTAGTTTTTTACCATCCACAGAATAAATCCCGTAGTCGTCCATGTTTTTTCGGGGCTCCAGATTAGTTCTAGATTTTTATAAACTGGCTCACAAGTTCAAACATTAGTAGTTCAGCAGCAAGTTTAGAAGCAACAACCCCAGCTACTTTGGACATAAATTCATCTACAACAATACGATTAATCCCATCTATTTCTACTGTCTGGATATCTAATTTTACAAATGTATCTGTTACATATTGTTTATATTCTTTTTCAAATTTATCTGTAAGTTTTTCTATTTCTATATTAGTTAATTTATCTGATAATCCATACCCTTCTATATATGTTTTAAATATTTCAGATATTGAATCTCTTATTGTTAAATACTTTTTATATTCTAATATACTAGTATCTTTTTTATACATTTCTAGTTGTCCATAACTCCTACTAGTAACGAGCTAGGTCCCTTCCCAACGTTTAAAACTACAACATCATACACATCTATTGATGTAATAATATATCCAGCTTTCTCTAAAGCCTTCTTTGTAAGTTCCTTAGCCTCTTCTTCATAACGTGCAACTGCCACAGCTCTTCCCGAATATCCTCTGATTGATGTAAATTCTACATCATATAGATTATAATCCTTTAATTCATCCATAAATTTGCCTCCCCTGATGATATACTATTATCTACTACCTCTTGAACTTCTGTAAGAAAATTTGATCTTTCTTTACAAAGGTTATTACAGTTTCTAAATCTATCGATGTCGTAATATAATAACAACATTTTTATATGAAAATCTTTCATAGCAACTAAGTTACCTACATACCATTTATCATACCATTTAGAAACATCTCGTATTAAGGTAACAAGAAAAACATCTTTCCTTATTACAAGCATTAGTTTTCGCTCCATTATAATTATATTTAGTATAGACGTCCCTTTAGAGCCTGTTTAATTATAACATCCGAAATTATATCGGCTCCATCCAGAAAGCACCCTTTGCACATCACGATGTCTCCTGGAATTACTTTTAGAAAAACGGTAGCATTGGCGCCACATCTTTCGCAAATTATTTTGCCGAACCCACCTTCTGGTGTCCTCGGCTGGTCTATTATTTCGAACAGTATATTCTTTTTCATAATATAGCTCCTTAAATTCTACTATACGATTGTCACATACCTCTATATTAGAGTGGTTAGTTAATTCTATTTCTTTTAAAATACACCAATAACACTCTTTGTTTTTGTCGATTTCCATGAAAATACAATCCTTACAAAGATGCATGTATGTTCCTTTCTAATGATATATTTTACTCTCCTTCTAATTTCATATCGTCTCTCATCCTTAAACATTTGGCTATGTCAAATGAATAATCATACAAATGTAATCCTTTAGACGCAGCTATTATTTCCCCACTTTCTACTCCTATTTCAGCAGCCATATATTGTTTTAACATTTCTATAGCCGCGAGATTAGCTGGAAATCCTCCCCATAAATCCCATGATCTAAAATACACAAAAAAATGTAAAGTATTATCTTGTATCCTAGTATCTATATGTCTAAGACATGGTGGGTCTTTTAAAATCAAATCTGAAGGTTTCGCTACTTGTAATACTAACTGATTGTTATGAAAACCTTTAGTTTTATATGCATTTATAATATATTCTATTTGATTTAAAAAGAACGCAGGTATATTTCTTTTATCTGATAAGAATTCATAAGTAGACTGATCCTCATCCCTATACATAATCTTCTCACCAAAAGTTTTATCTTTATCTATAGCTTCATGAGAACTTATATCAGAACCATAATAAATTTCATTCATATATGTGGTAGACTTATAATGAATTAAATTCAACCAATACTCCATAGTATCAACTTTAGTTAATCTTTCACCATATGTATAAGACTCACCAGGTTTTTTATCCGCAGTCATTAAATAAGGTAAGTACTCATCAAGATAATCATCTGCTACAGGATTAGGTATACCATAGTGTTCCGGTATCTGTGGTAACAAAGGTATAGTTCCTGGATAATTTATTTTAACTGTTACATAATCAAACTCCAGTCTTTTCTGTCCCGCGTAAGAACCCTCGTCAATTTTATGAACACTTCCTTCCTCTAAAATTTTAAACAACAATTGAAACCAGGCGTCTGATATATCCCTACAACCTGATTTAGTTAAATCTACTATATTCATTTTTTTCTCCCATCTCTAATTTCTATTTTATAGCATTTTTCACAATAATATTTATATGCCCCGCTTTCTAAAACACCAAACAATTCCATTTTACTTCCGCAGTTGGGACAAGTCATTTATTGTCTCCTTTTTATAATCGCACACAGCACATATGTAATGTAAAATTTCCATCTTAGGATCGTAAGGATATGGGTAAATATTACATACAACAGACATTAAACTATTACATTCTTCACATCTCATTAAATCACATCTCCATTTTCTTTCTTTTTTCGTTTTTCATAAGGTCTTATCTTTTCAAAAAACCATTCATCAGCAGCATCCATCATAGCTGATCTGACCATTGATAAATTACTATAACTAACATCTAAGTCCTTCATAACTTCCACACCTAGTTTGTATATACAATAAGTAAGTTCTCCTTTTTTAAAAATATTTTTACCAGCATTCACTAAAGCAGCTTCAAACCTTTTTCTGTCTGTCTCTTCAATGTACGGCATAACTAGGTCCTCCTTATTTTTAATTATTTCTTATAATAACGTTCAACTAGTAAAATTAAATCGTCGTTTTCAAGTTTAGCTAACTCCCCCAAAAAAATTTTCATAATTTCTTTTATCTGGGCTATATCTACTTCTTTTTTGCCTGCCTCTTTTTCTGCAATAATTTTAGCCATTTCATTTAAATTAATCATTTTTTATTCTCCTTTTAATTTTTTATATGGAACTGGTATATATTCTAAACTATTTAAATCTTCTTCTATATCTTTTCTTACATTCCCCTCATTACCTGAACAATAAAAATCTAAATAATCTTCTCCTTTGTATCTCATACTGGCTACCATTCCTCCAGCATATCTCCAAGAACAACCATAGATATAATCTATGCCTACCCTATAAAAAGCTTTAGCATAATCATCATCTTCCATTTTTGAAGCTAGTGCTTGTATCTCTTTTTCAAAGTTAGGATCTTTTTGTTTCATTTTATTTCCACTCCCTTTCTCCTAACGTTGCCACCATTTTGACATATTGAACATAGGACGTATCCATTTTTTTATAGGTGATTTACTCCTAGAGAACAACACAATACCAATAATAGGTTCATGTCGCATTAATTTCTTTCGTGCTTCTTCCATACTTGTTCCAGTAGTTAAAACATCATCTACTATAAGATAATAATCACCAAATTCATCTATATATTTATTTAAAACCTTAGCCAATCTAAGACCTCCAGTTGGTATACCATATACACCAGCGAATTTAAATCTTTTAGAAATTAAATAAGCTAATGTCTCTATATCCCCATCTGTTAAAGCATCACACTCTATTTTAAAATTACTTTTTTCACCCGAATGCATAATAAAGTTTTTCTTCTCAAATAACGTAGTTCTCATTTTTTTATCCCTATACACCGAATTTTTAAGCCTATTCATTTTGTCTTCGTATCAAGTCATATTCTAAATATTCTAAAAAGCAATTCTTCCCATAATGGTGGTATATTTTCCAACTCTTTTTGCATTTTTCTTGTTTCTTCTTTTAACCAGCCTGGCATTTTCTTCTTAGATAATTTTTTCTTCTCAAATAATATCGATTTTGAAACTACTTCCCAAATGAGTGTGTTACACCTTGGACAATAAAGTTTATTACCAACAAAAATTTTCGTACATGCTGGTATAACATTATAATGTCCATTTACACAATATCCGTTACCGTTATCTTCTTCGTCTTTTAAATAAGACTTAATTTTTTCTAACATACTAAGTTCCCTTTCTCATCTGTTGACCAAGGTTCAAATCCTGATATTTTTATTTCTTCATCAGAATTAAGTTCACCAAACACAGTTCTTGAAACTTCCATTTTTCTTACCGCAATTACGTGCTTACTTTTACATTTTAAACATTTTAGAATACCTTGCCCTGCATAATGAATATCACCACACTCACCGCAGTGTATTTTTACAATTACAAAATGTTGTTTTAAATCAAAGGTATTACAATTAGGACAGGGGTCGTCTCTATTTGGTTTTTTAACATAACCACACCAACCACATTTGTTACAGTAAACCCACATATATTCTGTTTTTTCATAAATTTCGTCCCAAGGTGTGTCTGGTTTGACTATCATTGTTTTTAACATTTCTTCATTTAATGAATTTCTCATACTATCAATCATCCACACTAAACTGTTTGCATCCCCGATTTTTTTATTACACTTTAATACTTCTTTTTTCAAATCAAATAATTTTTTTTCTATTTTAGATAAAAAATCTTTCATGTTTTATTATCCCTTGTAAAAATATTTCAACTTTTCATTTAGCCAATCCAGTAGTTTATATAAACCTAACTCTTCAGCCATAACCCTACCTAATTCCTCTAAAGCTTCTACTGCTTTTTTAACCTCGTTTTCCATTTCTACCCCTCTTCTGTTAGTAATATAGGATAATAACAACCAGGCCATATTTCATTTATATCAGGGAGTAAAATACCCTTCTCTGTGGATAATACATTTTACCGTGTTGAACTATTTTTAATTCCATATTATTATTTCCTTAATTTGGTTTGTAATGCTGTAGTCACCTCAGATAATGCAACCTTTAACATGGACCACTCCGCCTCATCAACTGTTACACCATAATTCCTCCAGTCATCTAATAATAGCCACATATAATCATAA
>Ga0307992_1001961_pt1 | contig 11890 bp, 11 predicted proteins | sample EllFjometagen133_FD_203162 | JGI IMG/M metagenome (GOLD analysis project Ga0307992, IMG submission 203162) | Marine microbial communities from Ellis Fjord, Antarctic Ocean - #133 | ecosystem: Environmental > Aquatic > Marine > Unclassified | place: Southern Ocean | collected 2014-10-08
CAGCGTATCGAAAAACCTAATATCTCGGTTTTGGAGGCACCGGTAAAAATGGATTAAGTCCGTACAGTTATCGTTGAGAAAAAACGAACCCCTGGGTTGCAACCATCGCCAGAAGGCCCCCCCTCCCGCGAAAGGTTCAAAGTACCTATCGAACCGAGGAGGGAAGAGGTTCGGATACCCGAACAAGAGTTGCAACTCCTCGGCCTTTCCCCCCGGCCACTTCAGAAAGGGAGGTAGCGGATTATCTCGAAGGAAAAATAGCTCATCCTCCTCTAACACATCGAAGAAATCTTTCATCTGTCCAAGGTACTCAAAGGTCACTCCACCGTAAACAGACGAAGATATTCCGGCACACTTATCCTTTTCAGATGTTCTCCCGTTCTCCACAACCAGTAGGTGAGAAGTTTGAGACACCTACACTCCGCAGGCTTCTTTTCGGGCTTGTTGTCCCTGTCGAGGGCTTGAGCCCAGCGTCTCAGAGAGGTTGCGCTGGCTGCCGGGGGACCGCCTGTTGCCACCACCACTTTCGACAACTCTGCCCAGCTCCCGAAGACCACCATGAAATGGTAAATCTGATTACGAATCTCTAGGGGCACCTCTACTGCGCCATCTTCAATAAGTACCGGAGAATCTCCATCCAGACTGATGTACTTGTAGTGCGCCAACAGTTGCGGAATGGTCTCACGATCCGCGTCGTTGGGCACCAGTTTGCAGTCGCGGACACGTACTAAGTTGCCATAGCAGATATTGAATCCCGCCTTCTTCGCCTTATCCTCCATCCCACGGTGCCCGACATCCAAGCCGAAAAAATAAAGACCGGCGACCAAAGCTATTGGCATCTGGCCCCCCACAAAGCGTGGGGTGGTTTTTGGGCGTTTCGGGGCAAGGGTGCCAAACAGTCGTAGGAGGGCTTCTTGTATCTCCAGGGCATCCCTCTGGGGGTCCGCCACAGGGATTCCACCACATTCGGCAAGCACATCATCCACGAAGCCACCCCACTCCTTAGAAGGGGTGACCCCTCGCATTTCCTCCAAAAGATCTTTGCAAAGAGCAGCCCATTGGGCACCATTCAGCCGGTAGTCCACGGCCAATTCCTGAATCTTCCTCTGAAGACCTTTTGTTTGAGACTCCAGAAAACCGAGTCCAAAAGGGGTCAGAACAAACAAAAAATCCAGAAGTACCTCCAAATCTTCAGGGTCAACGCTTGGGGGTACGGGGGGAAGATCGTTCACTGCCTTTCGCGTGGTGGGTGTCCCAAGCATGAAATAGTCGGTTACACGGGAAAGTAACTTCGCGTGACTACCCAAGGCGGCATAACTACCCAAAAACCGAGATTTGCTTTGCCCCCCCAAGCCAAGGCTGTCCCAAATCTTACGACCCACTTCCCCCCATTTTTGCTGAGCACCTTGCTTTGCGACTTCCCTGCTGAACGTCGGCCAAAGAGTTAACCACTCAGGAGCACCCCCCCTGGGGTCTTTCCTGAGCTTCTCAAGCTGTCTTTGGAGAGGTCCGGTACTGTTCTCCAGCACCGCCTGCAACCCAAAAGGGGCAACCGCACAGGCCAGCTCCAGCAGCACCGCTCGATGTTCTGTTCCCATAACTGGCTCAGGCAGCCTTGTCGTCAGCTACCGGGGTCTTCCTCTTCGGGGGGGCACACTCCTTGAAGATCGTGCGCTTGGTGACAGGGACCGCCCCACCCGTGGCCAATTCCTTACGGATCTGGTCCTTGAACCTCCCCATGTCGAAATTCTCCGGGTCTTCCATCCAGGTGGTCAACGGGACAATGCCTTTGTTCCCGATCCGGTGCGTGGTCAACTCCGTGTAGAGATCAAAATACATCCGCCTGAAATTATCGCTGTACCCCGACCAGAGCATTCCAGGGCGAGCCGCATTCTGAACCGTGTTGGAGCGCCGCACCACCTGCGGAATAAAATGGTGCGGGAACCTATCCACCATCATCGGATACCAAGTGGAGTTCTTGACACCACAGATGCCGTAGGGGCGGGAACTGGCAAGCGTGGGGCAACTCGGGGAGAACATGAAGATCTCGTGGGGCCTCCGAGAGGTCACTTTCTGATGACCCTGGATAGTGCTCAAAAGCCCCGCCATGCCATCAATGGCGTCAAAGCTGTCCACCGGGATCAGGATCGTGTCCGCAGCGTGAAGGCACATCTGAACCGACATGGTCTGCCTCGCTGGCGGAGTATCCACCAGAATATAGTCGTAGTGAGGGCGAAGAAGGTCGAGGCACTTTTTGAGACGGTCCTCCCCCCCCTCGCCCTTAACGTGACGGCTCCCCAAGGTGGCCATGGTCTCCTCCAACCGATGGTGGGAGGGGATCAAATCAATTTCCTGTTTGATTCCATCGACCTTCATCGAGCACACCTGCTCCTTCATGCCTTCAGGTGCCCAATCGTCGTGCCCCTCGTACAAGCCCTTGCTGACATTGCCCTTGAACTGCGGGTCGAAGGCCATGTGACTGGACAGATTGGCCTGCGGGTCCAGATCCACCACCAGCACCTTGTGCCCCGCCTTGGCCAGCAAAGCTGCCAAAGTAGCTATGAAGGTGGTCTTACCTGTCCCTCCTTTGAAGCTCAACGTAACGATGATCCGACATGGGTTGTTGTGAAAGAAACGCTGTTTCGTCTTCATCTGGTCATCTCCTGGCAAGTAGCCTGTTTCTTTCTCTTACTCTTTTTGGTGTCCCTTTGAGCAGGGGGAGATGACTTTTTTCAAATTTAATCTCTGTGCGACCCCCCTTCGGCGGCCTCGTGGGATGTCCCCGTTCCCTCTGTAACACCCCAGCACCCGTGGAACAAACGCACTCTGAGAGTCCCCCTGAAACTCCCTATAACGAACCTCTTGAGCACCTGGGGTCAACTACCCCAAAACGAACTCCCGTACCCTCTCCCGCACCCCCTCCGCGTCCTTCTTGACCTCAGACTCCCACACCACCAAACACGCAATCCCGATCTCCGCGAACGCCGCCATCAGCTCCGACTCGTGCTCAAACGGGGCTTTGCCCGTGAACATCCGGCTGTGCCAGAAGTCCCCAAACACCTCCACTACCTTGCACACCCCACGGAAAGGGTGCCCCGCCACAGGACCAGGGAGAATGAAATCCGGGTTCTTGTTGTGACCCAGCACGGAAAGCCACTTCCAGAACTGCCCGTCTCCCGTGAACATCAGGCGGTCGTCCATGGCCCACACTCGGTTCTCCAACAGGTTCGGGCCTCGGGCTGGGCGTGCCAGAAGGTGAGGGGCTTGCCGACAGGGAACGGGCACTTGCTGACCAACTCCTCCCTGGTCTTGCACCCACCACCCCAGAAGGGCAGCTCTTTGCCGTCCTGGTTGGTGAAGCGCCCGTACCACAGGCCGTCCGTGTCCTTCACGTAAGGGATGAAGGTGATGGTGTCTCCCGGATTCAGTCCGGCGTCTCTAGCCCAGTTCCCCATACCCCATACTACCCGGAAACTTTCATGCTTAGCCGAGCCTCTTCACCAGTAGACCACCCAGAACGAAATCTAAAACCTGGAGGCCCTACATGGAACATCTCGACGCTCTGGCGACACCGCCCATGACCTACCACGCCAACCGCAGACTGGCTCAACGCGCCATCTCGAAGAAAGCCGTTGTGGCTGCCATGCTGGAAGGGCGAGTCATTCTCTCCCATGGGGGCCGGAAGATCTTTTTCCTGGGGAACAATGAGGTCCGCAAGGCACGCCACATGGGCATGGACCTCAAGCCCTACAAGAATGTGATGGTCGTGATGGACTCCTACGGGACGGTCATCACCGTCGTCAGGACCAATCGTGTCCCCAAAGGACGCACCTTGCTTAGCTAGGCACCCTCGGGAGTAGTCAGGGGCAACGGAGGAACACCATGACTACCCGAACCGCTCTGACCAGCTACCTCAAACGCCGCCGCCAGCCCGTCGCTTTCAAAGAGATCGTGGATGGCCTGTCCCCCGCCGGGGTCACCAACCAGCGTTCTATCGCCGCCTGCCTGTTCAACGGCAAGGTCCGCAGCGAATACGTCAAGGACGAGGACACCGGCCTGTGGGAATACAACCGGGAGTTCAAAAAGAAATAACCAGAAAAAGTGCTTAGCCCGCCCCCGTCGCCCGTAGACCCCCTGTAAGCAACAAACACCAACCGGGAGACACAACATGGTCCTACCACCGCGCCTCAGAAAAGACATAAAACCGAAACTGACCCTGGATGATTACCAGGCTGAGTTGATCGACCGGCTCTGGTCCGACCTCCGCTTTGGGAGTTTCGCGTTTCTCACCGCCACCACCGGATCCGGCAAATCCGTTATTTGCCGTGCCCTCTGCCACCTTCTGAAAGGAAAAACCCTCAAAGGTGTCCTGACCCTGGTCCCCCAAAACCAAATCAAAGAGAGCTGGATTGGGGAGCGGACCATTACTTTCCCCCCAATCGAAAGCTGGGCCTTCACCCCCAATGAGACCCTGAAAATCGAGAAAAAAGATTGGCACTCCAAACAAGCCAAGAACAAATCAGTCAAAAAAGATCTAAAAGACTGGCTCCACAATTGCTTGGAGAAGTTCTTTGCCTTTGTGGCCACCCAACAGGGTTTCTCCCTGGGGGTCAACAATGGGGATCCAGACTTCCTACCTGAAGACCTCACCGGCTACTTGCTGATCGTAGACGAGGCGCACCATGTGTCCGACGACAATGAGCTAGGGGCCGCCGTTCAAAAGTGGGTGGACAGGGGCGGCAAGGTGCTCTACGTCACCGCAACCCCATTCCGTAACCACGGCACGCTGCCCTACCCGGAAAACCTGATTCATGCCTCCCGCCCCCTGGCCGTTCACATCAGCAGCGGGAAATACTCCCCCGAGTTCATCCACCTCAACTCAAAACAGCTTTCCTACGCCGCCAAAACAGACCAACACCTGTCCGGGGACGTGATGCCCAAGGGAGACCGGGAGATTCTGGTCAAAGAGATCGTGGAACTCTGGATCAAGGATCACAGACCCAAAGTAGTTATCATCGTCCCGGCGAAAGGATCTGTAGCGTGGTCCAAAGACCTCCAGACCCTTCTGGAAAAAGCTGGGGCTCGGGTACACAACGCGGTCGGTAGGGGTTGTGGAAAAAAATCAGCCATCCAGGATCTTCTCAAAGAAGAGCAGGCTGTCACCCGGTACGAAGATTCCAAGGTGGACGTAATCCTGGCCTGCAAGCGGTTCGATGAGGGCTCGGATTGGCCCCTGTGCTCCCACATCTACAACATGGGGATGCCTTCCTCCTTCCTTCTCATTCTCCAGCGTCTTGGGCGTGCCCTGCGCTACAAGGGTGGACACCCGGACAGCAACCGTCCCGGCATCAAGGGATACCCTGAGAAGTACCGCAATGAAGCCCATATGACCTTTATCACGCCGAGGCGTTCTGACACGGCATGGGCCTCTTTCGAGACCAAGCACCGCGACCACGCCTTCCTGGTTGCCTGTTTTATGAATGAAGCCGAAACGGGATTCTCATACCTTGGGGACATAAAGCATATGTTCGATGACCCCAACCGCCCCCGGTCGGGAAACAAGCCCGTGAACCGCCAGATCTGGCTGGCCATTTGTAGCGCCCTGGATATGGAAATTCGGGAAGGCCAGGATCTCTACATCGGAATCAAACAAGCCTGCCTCCACATGGGGAAAAGCAAACCCACGGATGATGAGCTGGGGGGCTGGCTGCAAAGCCACATGAAATGGTCAAAGGAAAGAGCACACCTGGCCCTCAGAGCCCGGAACCTCCGCCAGAATTTAAAGAACCCCAAGGTCATCCAGGCATTGGATGCCCGTGTCTCCCGTGCCTGGAAAGGCATTCAGGACGGGGGGCTGCGGGTCATTCGTAAGATCCTCTGGGATGTTTTCGACAACGAAGCCGACCACTTGATCCGAGACAACGAGGCCCTGTTCCAAGAGGCCCAGAGAGACCTGGCGTGCATGACCAAGTTCACCGGCCAGGGGGCCAAGGCCATCGAGAGCCGGATGCGGATGCGCCTTCCCGTGGGGTTCACCCCCAGAGAGATGTACGACGCCTCTGTCGCCTATCACCTGGACAACGATGAAAAACCAGACCCGAGCTTGGATGCCTCCAGCTACTTCGACCTTGTTGAAGGTTCTGTGTCCTGGGGCATGATCAAAAGCCGCTGGGTAAACACCGAAGGCATCGAAGAACTCGTCAAAACCTTTCCCAAGCCCGAATCGAAATGACCGTTCTCAGCCGACATAACTACCAGCACTGCCCCAAGAAGCACGCCACCCGCATACGCACGCTGAAAGCTGCAACCCAATGCCCTGCGCTCTGGAACCGCCAAGATGTCGGCCCGGCCCACCCCTATGGTCGTCTGGGGGTGAGCTGGCTCGAAATCACGGGGGAAGGTGACCCCACCTTCCAGTTGCTTCTGAGGGCGGCAATCCTGGGGGCTCCCTACATCGGGGTAAATGGCCCCTTCCCACCTGCGACCCCAGCGCGTGCCAGACGCCTCCTCCAGCTTAACCGAACCCTGTTCAAACAGGAGACCGAACAAGGGCTCTGTGAGTGGCACTACGGGCTCCTACAGCACGTCCTGAGCCGGAACCCGGACACCTACAGCAACGTGGGGGTCATCGTAGCGGACACCTCCGAAACCCTTGCCTCCCCAGACACCATCCACACCCTGGCCGACATCTTCAGCTTTGCCCGGCGGCAGGCAAAAATCTTGGGTCAATGCCTCCTGATGATCAACACGTCCAGCCGGGGGGTTACGGGACAACGGCTGAAGAAACGCCAGAGAGAATGGCTCAGGGAGGTAGGGGACGCTTGTGGTGTGGGTCCGATTCCCAAGGAGTTCAGTGGGGAGTACCGTAACAAGGGGAGCAAGGTCTCCATGTTCCCCGTCTGGGTCTTGGTCAAGGGATAGAGTGATAAAACCTGCTTAGGGGGGCCTCCTCGCCAGTAGACCCACTAGGCAGGAGGATTCCATGACACGACACCAACCATCTTCTGGTGAAAAATCCGCAAGGGCCTCCTTCCACGACCTCTTCGTTCACGCAGGACTTGAAGAGCCCTTACCCCCTTCCCTTACCCTGGCGAATATTAAAAAGGCAATCCTGGCTTACCTCGAAGAGACCGGGAAACGCCCCACGCAATTTTCGGGGGACGCCTCCAAATGGTTCGGCTTCGCAATCACTTGGGCGGGCGTGCGTAGCAAATTGTACTATGGGGGAAAGGACATCCCAGAAAATTACTCCCTTTACAAACTTTGTGTCGATCTGGGACTGGCCTCTGGGAGAAATAATCTCACCCCAGACAAAGTTCAGAAAGCCCTCATAGCCTACACCAAAGAAAAGGGGTCTCCCCCCTTGATAAAGTTAGAGGATGCCTCGGAATGGTTTGGGTTCCCTATCACCTGGAAGACTGTGGATCAAAGACTGAGAGATGGGTGGGGAGGACTCCCTGGGGGGAGTTCTCTCCCCCAGCTCTGCCGGGAACTAGGGTTAATCACTTGTGGAAAAGACCTGACTAAAAAGAAAACCAAAAAAGCAATCCGAGCCTACTTCAAAGAAACAGGGAAAGCACCGAGCATGGAGCATGGAGATGCAACTAAATGGCTCGGATTCAAAATCACCTGGAAAATGGCAGACTACAGAGTACGAAGACTTTTTGGGAAGTCCCTTTACAACCTTTGCTTAGAGATGGGGTTAGCCACCTACGGAAAAAACCTGACTCTGAATAAAATCCGAGAGGCAATCCAGGCTTACCGTAAAGAAATGGGAAAACTCCCCGCCAACCAATCGGGGGATGCTGAGAGATGGTTCGGATTCAAAATCCGTTGGGCTACGGTTGACCACAGGTTACGAAAAGGACTCGCAGGGCTTCCAGGCGGCTCCTCCCTCTCCAAGCTCAAGAAGGAGATGGGCCTGGACGACAAGGACAAGAAGTAACACCTACCCCACCAACACCCACCGAAATTCAAAATGTGTCTCTCCCGTGCTTAGCAAAGCCTCTTCGCCAGTAGACCCCCTGTAAACAGGAGGGTGTATGAACCCAGGCTCTTTCCATAACTTGTTTGTTCACGCAGGGCTTGAAGACCCACCGCCCCCGCCCCTGACCCTGGGCAAGGTGAAAAAGGCGATCCTGGCCTACTTCGATGAAATAGGGAGGATTCCAGGGGCCTCAGACGGGAACGCTTACAAATGGGCTGGTACTCAGATTACCTGGGCGGGAATAAACGCAAGGTTAATCAAAGGCCACGACCAACTTCAGGGGGGTTCCTCCTTGTCCCAGCTCTGTGTTGAAATGGGACTCCGCACACCTCCTACAACTCTGCCACAAATTAAAAAGGCTATTTTAGCGTACTTCAGAAAGACGGGTAAAATCCCCGCACGTTTAACCGGCTGTGCTGAGGAATGGTTCGGTTTCCCAATCCACTGGAAAACTATCGAATCACGCCTAAACCGAGGAAATGGCGGTCTTCCCAAAGAATCTCCCACATCCCTCCAAAAACTTTGCACCGAAATGGGACTCTGCACACCTCCCACAACTCTGCCACAAATTAAAAAGGCTATTTTAGCGTACTTCAAAAAGACGGGTAAAGCTCCATCCCATAATGAGGGATGTGCCAAAGAATGGTTCGGTTTTCCGATCTACTGGATTACAATTACCTCAAGAATGACTCGGGGACACAGCATAAGCAATCTCCCCCCTAACGGCCTCTCGCTATACCGGCTATGCCTTAAAATGGGTCTCCCCCCGCACCCGGTATCTCCAGTATCCGGACCCTTAACCCTCTCCCGAGTAAAAAATATTATTTTGACCTATTTTAACGAAATGGGAACGCCCCCAACAATAAATTCCGGTGACATTCCCGATTTAAGCCTCTCCTGGAAAACACTCGACGCGGACTTGAGACAAGGGTTAAAAGGTCTCCCAAAAGGATATTCCTTGGCAAGGTTGTGTAAAGAAATGAAATTAGAGACCTCATCAGAGGCACTAACTTTAGGTCAAATAACTAAAGCAATCCTAGCTTACTACAACGAAACAGGCAAAATCCCCGTGGAAATATCAGGGAATGCTTTTAACTGGTTTGGTTTTTGTATCTCTTGGCAAACAATAGGGAATAAACTACGCTACGGGAGTAAAAACATCCCAGGAAACACCTCCTTAGAAAAACTAGGCGGGGAGTTAGGTCTCACCAGTGCTTGTATAACTCTGTCCCAAATCAGAAAAGCTGTTTTGGAATATGCTCGGGAAACAGGAAAACTCCCAACTAAAGCCTGTGGGTCTGCTTCGCGCTGGTTTAATTTCCAGATTACCTGGAAGACCATCGACAACAGGCTAAGAAACGGCTCTCTCCGATTTTCCGGAGGCAGCTCCCTCGCCAAGCTCAAAAAAGAAATGGGTCTGATCTGAACTTTTGTTGCTTAGCTGAACTCCCTCGCCAGTAGACCCCGTATAAAACAAAGAACACCAACCCAAACAGGAGCCGCAGGCACCATGACCACCAATGACATCAAGAACGCCATCCTCAGCCACTTCAAGCAGACCGGCAAAGCCCCCACCCCCGCGTCCGGGGACGCCAGCAACCACTTCGGCTCCCGTGTCACCTGGGCCAGCGTCAACCAGTCCCTCAAGGAAGGGCATCGGGGCCTCCCCGGCGGCAGCTCCTTGGCCAAGCTCGGTGTCGAGATGGGGCTGGGCACCCCCAGGGTCTCCTGGGCCGCAATCGACCAGTCCCTCAAGGACCACCGCAAGAACACGGGCAGGCTCCCCTCCTCCTTCGCCCTCTTCTGCCAGCGGTTGGGGCGCACCCTGCGGCTCAAGAAGGCCCACTAGCACGACCTGAACATCTGATGACCCGACCCTCCTACCACGACCTCTTTGTCCACGCGGGATTGGAAGACCCCCCACCGTCACCCCTCACACTATCGGAAATACGAAAAGCCATTCGTGTTTATTTTAGGGATACCAGAAAAACCCCTTCCAGGATTACCGGAGACGCCTCAGCTTGGGCTCGCGCTCGTACTTGGGAGATCGTTTACAGGGATTTAAGAAAACTAGGATACACTCTACATAGCCTGTGTGTGGAGATGGACCTAGCCAATCCAGAATTTTCTCTAGGGACATTAGAAAAGCTGCCCAGGCATACCTCTCGGAAACAAAACAAATCCCAAACATGCGTTCCGGGAATGCTGAGCCCTGGATAGGGTTTCGTATTTCGTGGAAAGCTCTGGACAATAGGGCAAGAAATTTAGGTTCGTCCCTACACGAGATAGCTAAAGAACTAAAATTGGCCCCCCCTAAAAAGATTACCGAAAGCCAAATAATGAAAGCCATTCAACTGTGCTTTGCTGCTGGAAAACTCCCCAATTCCATCTCGGGAGATGCTTCCAAATGGTTCGGGTTCCGAATCACTTGGTCAACCATAGAAGGAAGATTGCGAAAAGGAACGGGGGGGCTCCCTGGCGGTAGCTCTCTTTCCAAAATCAAAGAAAAAATGGGTTTTACGGTCGGCAACTCCAGCAGAACGGGATACCAAAAACGGAAAACCAAATGACCCCCGACACAGCTACCCCGAAACGAACTCCCTCACTCTCTCCCGGACACCCTCCGCGTCCTTCTGCTTCGCAACCCCCGACTCCCAAACCTTTCGGACCCCACGTAGGTAGTGGCATCCTTACCCCAAGGAAATCACCCAGGAAGGTATGCCCCAGCCTCCCACCTCTTGAGAAACCGCAAGATCCTCCCAGCTACTCGCTTCGGGTGCTTCTTCACTTCGCTCTCCCACACCACCAAGCACACCACCCCGCACCGCTCGTAGTAACCCACCACCTCCCTCTTGTGCTCCTCACGGCTCTTGCCCGTCTTCGCAGGACCATGCCAGTAATCCCCAAACACCTCGATGATGGCCGATGTCCTCAACCCGTTCAGCTTCGCCCCATCCCGATACGCCTGCACCTGGTCAGGCTTGAGCACCACGAAATCAGGGTTCCTGGCCCTCGACGCCCCCTTGTACTGGATCCAGTACGACCCATCCCCCGCGTACACCACATGAGAAGGTGCCAGGGCATCCACCGCCTGCTCCAGCTTGTTCGGAAACGATAGCTCCCGGTTGAGCCACAAGCTCTGCGGAGGAAAAGGCACCCCGTACTTGCCCATCCAGACTTCCTTGATGCGGATCTTGACCGCTTCGACCTTGGCAGGGTTGTCCTCCCCGTATTTCTCCATCCAGGTCGCCCGAGCCTTGGCCAACACCTCCGGGCATTGTTGGGAATGAACACCCCCATGATTGGCGAGGTTGGTTTGGTAGGACTTCTGCCAGATGTCCGGGTCCGACAAAGGATTGGGGACACCCAGCTTCTCCTGCGTTCCTTCCTCCCACCGCTTCTTCCCTTCCTCCGACTGCATGGGGTGGTCGGCCCCCCAGTTCTCCTGGGAGGTCGCCTTGAACTGCTCCGGGAACCCAGGGGCCGTGAACGCATACTCAGACCCGTGGCGCTCCTTCGTCGTGGCCAACGTCCTCTCCCGGATCTCAGGAACCTGCTGCGGGTTGGCCGCCCCATGCCTCTCCACCATCGTCTCCCGGATCTTCTCCTGCACAGCCTCCCCGCCAAAAGGGTTCTCGTGCCCGTACCTTCTCAGGTTCGTCGCCTTCCTCTTGGCCACCACCTCCGGCTCTGTCGCCCTGCTCCGCTCCCTCAGAAGCTCCCTGACACCTTCGTCCTGAGATACGTTGGCGACCCCATATCTTTCCCGCACCGTCGCCTCCCGTTGCCTCTGAGGCCCCCTGGCAGCCGTCAGAGCCTCCGGGTGTCTCTCCCGGTACTGAACCACCGTCAGACCATGAACACACTTGAGATGGTCTGCCAGGCGCTTGGCCCGATGGTCCG